>Ga0209367_1006019_pt1 | contig 16797 bp, 8 predicted proteins | sample WorMetLIZISLAND2_FD_187412 | JGI IMG/M metagenome (GOLD analysis project Ga0209367, IMG submission 187412) | Marine gutless worms symbiont microbial communities from Max Planck institute for Marine Microbiology, Germany - Olavius geniculatus... ... | reverse complement strand
GCCTTAGAGTTGAATAATGTCGTGCATAGGAAGCGTACGTTATAATATAGGCCTAAAATGCAAATATGCCAAAATTTTACTCAACACAGTAAGTATATGCATAGACCAAGAATGCGCATTTTACAAATTTTAAAAAAATTGTAAAATTTGCGAATTTTTACACATTTTAAAACGGCTAACGAATTTTAAAATTTACGCATTTTTACGAATTTTAAAACAGCCAGAAAATTACAACATTTTGTACTTTATAAAACTCACATCAACGCATACTTGTGTATTGTGCAAACAGCGACGATCTCGAACTCAAGTCTTACAGTTTAGTTTAGTAACCAACCCGAATTCCGAAGTTCGCAGATTAACTGTGCAGTGCACTGCAGTCGCTACTCACTACTCAGCTTCTCTCAGTCGAAAACTGTCAATAACAGCCAGATTGTAGGGCTATACTCAACGTTCTCTAACGAAGTTAAGCCGAATCGTTATTTTCGTCCTCCTCTGCCTCTGATTCAGAGTCTGCTATTGCCCACTGTTCCCACTGCACGGTGGTTTCTGTGAAGTTCATGTCAGAAATCTTATCAAGAAGTTGCAGATTAGAATGCACGTAGATTAAATCTCTGGCTTTAGCCTCCGTCAGTCGGTTTCGCTTCTTGCTGTGTATAACGCTGTTTTTAATGTACACATAGCCCCAAAATAGCCCAAAGCATTATTACGCATTTTTACGAATTTTTACGCATTTTACAACCGCAAGTTACGAATTCTCGAACTATGAGTATATGCAAAACGACGCACAGAAACGCAATTTTAAACAAAAAAAACATCGATGCTGAGTATTTCTACGACATTGTCTGGCGTGATTTCGCACGCTGAGTTACTTTTACTGGCCAGCTGCGGAACCCTTGGCAGACGCTCAAGGGTTCCGCGGAACCCCGGTTGAAAATCACTGCCATATGGTTTACCTATCCACAGAGTCACCCATCCAAGTAGTAAGCAATTGATGGCGTCCCGACTGGGAATCGAACCCTCGACCATGTGATCGTAAGTCTGACACCGTACCATTACACAACCAAGCCACAAGGGTCCAAGTCATGAGGGTCCAAGTCTGAGTCTTGATAAATCAGAACTTGAGACAATTGACAGGTCCTCGAGTCAACTACTGCATCTGCATTATTGCAAAAATGCAAACACATCAGAGACACACTTACTCCATGGCGTCAATCAGCTGCTGAGGCTCCACTGGTGGTGGGTAAATGATCTCTTCAATGTACGGCCGCTCACAGTTGGCATAGGCCGTCGACACGTGAACAAAAACCTCCAGCTTCTTGAATCCCTTGCACAGCTTTACCATCCTCCGAACAGCCAGCAGGTTCATGTTCACTGCAAGTCTGCACGTTACACCAATGTATAGTGTACACTGTACAATACACAGGCAACCAGCAAAAACTGCCGCAACTGTTCTCCAACATTCTGCCCAGCTTCTGCATTTTTACGCGTGAGAGCTAGCATAGGTATAGCACGTATCAGCTATGGTAATTCTGTCTGTCCATCTGTCTGTCACGACCTGGTACCAATCCAAGACCAGGGGAGATAAAGATTTCGGGTTTTCACCACATGATAGCCTATTGTTTCTAGTATTTCGTGACAATTTCATTCCGCTGGGTAAAGGGAATCCCCAAGAATGACGGGGTGAAAAAGGGGCACCCCCCTTTAAAAAAGCGTTATTTTACTGCTATAGGCTTGCCTAACGTAAAAATGGCAGCAGATAGGCACAGACATGCTGCTTATCATAACAAGCACTGGCGTCGGGCTTCTTAGAAATGTTAACATCGATGACCTTGAATTATCTTGAACCCCCAAAATAGCGGGTTTTAGTGATTTCGGGCTGCGACACGCATTTCAAGAGTGAATTGCGCCAAAATGGCTGGAGACAGACCAAAACAACCTGCATATGAAATTTTCAGCATTGAATGTAGATTTTAGCAGTCCAAGTCCAAACCCTCTACTTTCAGGTGGGTTGCGCAATCGGATGTCAAAGATGGGTACCCTTGTGGTTATTTATCCATTGTTGGCTTGTCTAGCGTGAAAATAGTTGCAGATATGCACAGACATGCTGCTTATGATAACAAGCACTAGCAACAGGCTTCTTAGAAATGTCAACATCAATGACCTTGAATGACCTTGAACCCTAAAAATATTAGTTTTTCATGATTTTTTGGCGATTTTTGGCTGCAAAAGAGTGAATTGCGACAAAATGGATAGAGATAGACCAAGATTACTTGCAAACATGAACTGCTATAAGCTCTTGCGCATCTCATGAGCATTAGCTCAGGTTTCTTGTATGGTACCCCCTTACCAATCCTCAGCTTTCCAGGTTTTCTCTATAATTTCACAAAAAGCACTAACCTAAACTGACAAATAACATGAATAAAATGCCTTCATCCACAAACTTTTCTCGCTGACATTATGTGCCCTATATAAATTTACTTACTTACTTACTATTACAGACACGGCTTGTACAAAACAACTGAAGAATGACTGGGTGCAGTTCTTACGTACTTGAGTGGCTCGTCAAATTTGACAGTTGCTGCCGAGTGGAAGACAACGTTAACATTTTCCTCCAGATATGACTTCTGATCATCCTCCAGACCGAGGCCTTCATCAGCAATGTTTCCACTCACTGCAAAGACTTTTGACGTGAACTGCGGCTGCTCACTCCGCAAGTTGTCGAACAACTGTAACATACCACAGTATCAAGGGTTACTTCCATGCTGCATTAGTGCTGTACCTTTCAATGTTTAACATCTACCTGTAAAGCACTGATACAACAGATGTCACCGGAATGGCAACTAAGCCAGAGTACTATCGAGATAAAAATCATAAGATTGTCTTTGTCACTGGAGACTACACTTAACTGAACTATTCTACAAAGGACATTAACATTACTGTTGCCAGTGCTGCTGGATTTTTCCTTATGAATGGGGCTTCAAAATGATTTTATTCTACTGTATAATTCTGACACTGTATAGTATTCAAAACTAAATATTTTAACTGTGCACATTAACATTTCAAGAAAAATCACATTCATTACACAGATAATGAGTGCCACATTATAAAATTAGAGACAAATACAGCGCTATTACTTAGCGAATACTGCTGCTGTAACATGTGCCACTGCACTGAAAATGCAATATGCAGTAACAACAGAATAAACAAAAACATCTGATCCCCATATAGTCAGCCAACTGATAATTTTCGAACCCCAAATGATGTGCAAAATTTCTGCACTAATGTGGAAGACTAAAACACTTGGAGAAATAACTAAAACATTAATCCTTTCTTCTCACAGTAAATTCTGAGCAGCAGCCACAAGAAGAATGTCAATCTGCACATTTCTCTCATTCCATCAGACATGACTTACTGATTAAGTCATGAACAACAAAACAGAGAGAATAACAGCACAGTATATTAACTTGACAACTGACCGGTTCAGACAGCATGCGGCTAAGTCGGTCGGAGGCAGCCTCTCCCTGCTTTGACCGGGTTAGGCAGTAAATGGCTTGCACCTGAGGACATGACCTCAGTAGCTTTTCAACCAACACTTTACCAATGAATCCTGTTGCACCAGTGATGAAGACGATCTTATCTCGATAATATTCCGGAATAGTTGCCATTCTGGTGCTGAAATGGCAGGATACAATCACACGTCCCGTTCGATGTCCACCTGATAAAATACACAACAAACACAAAGTAAAATACACCATATTGAAACAACTGACTGAGGAATTAAATGAGCTGCATCTGATATGTCACACAAACAAACAGTGCAATATTTCCGTGAGAATCAGCACTATATTTGGATGATGAAAATGAAACATGGCATGTACCAGGTACAGTTCTATTCTGAGCACTAAATGCACTCATAAACAACGAATCACTTTTACAATGTGTCATTTTCCCGTCAGTGTGATGCCCCAGTTCTGAGGCCCTGCCGACTAACTATCCAGATCCAGATCCAGATACGACTCCCCAACAAATTCTAATTTTCTGGACGAGTGGGCTGCGGCACTGCAAATGAGATTGAAATTGTAGGTCCATAAAGGATCGGTGAGGAAATGCTGTCCACAGAACCCAATAATTACATTCAGAGAAATGACAGTCCACCATGTGCTGGTCCACAAACTGTCAGTCCACTAAGTGTCGGGACACCCCCTTTAACACTGTCAAACAGTCTCTGTACCAATGGAACAAACTTTTGTTCCCCTCTGTGTCCAGCTGATCACAGGCTGATCCTGGTCAACAACAGGTCCTGTTGTGAATACCATCAGCAAATTTCCTAAGAAAATTCTACACTTCCAACTAAATCTTGATAGCTACATGCAGATCATGATCATATAACGTGTCTATTTAATTTTCAAGTTTAGTCTGTGGTACCCTGACAATTATGAACTACCATTCATTCCTTCCCAATAACCATGTAACCATCTTACTCGTCACCTAATTTCAGACCACACACCAGGCTTCAGTATTACCATGCAGTCACAATATGGCGTTAGCAGTTCCAATTATCATCCCTAGGAATGAGTGCTAAATTTTCTTTAGTGATTAAATTAACGAAAGCTTGCACCTAGAGATCAGAGATGAGCTCCAGTTGATCCTGAGTGCTCATGCACTTAAAATAGCACTTATGCCGACGAATTTTACGCTGAAAGCGGGGGTCTCGTTACATCATATTAAATACGCGGTGTATCTAGGTTACACTACCTCAAATTAAACGGTTCATTCAACTCTTGTGTCTCTATAACTCGTTTTTACATTCAAAAACCCTTCATCTCGAAACATTGCAAGAGACTAGCGCAAAAAAGCTAGGCGCCGGGCGCAGGCACAAATGAATGACAGGCCAGGCCGAGCCAAGCCAGGACGGGGTTAGTGCATATGATTAACCCCGTGCACGTGACCGTCGCCATTGGACGACCACGTCACGCCAGCTAGCAGCAATGCGTAGGTTTCTCTCTCTGTCGTGGAAGCACTGGCGCAACAAAGCCGTGGGCTTTGATCATATGAGCATTGTCCCGATTTGCGGGACGGTATTTCAGCAATGCCTTTCATTTACTGCTTGAGCATAGACGGCACCTGAATGTAACTTCTTTTTCAGAGCCAACCTGCCTATAGCAGTGTCCGAAAAAAAGTATCCCGGCGGTCTCACGACGTGCAATTTGCAAACAAGCAGCCATATTATGGAAGCTATCGAGTTTAATGAGGTCACCCTTCTACGACAGTTTCTTTAATCTAGACAGTGTGAACTGCTTATTGGCACATTCCACGATAAACTTTTAACTTGTTTTAAGCATCATAATACCCTTACGCTCGCTACAATATTATACAAATACGATTTTATGCAAAAAACTCGATTTTGTTTACGTTAATTACTATTTACGTTGTTTGCGTCAGCACTACGTCACTTCCGATCCACCGATTGCAGTAAGTAACATTACTGAGCTGGTTTAAATCATGCCGTGATACGTTACGTTTTGGATCGCAACCGTTTCTGTTTCCGGTTTGGTCACCGTGGTATTTTGTTTACAAATGGCGTCGGCCAGGTGGAAAAGTCTGGTGCGGAAAAACAATGTAATTCCTCCGCCAGCTCAAACAGAACTTCAGCAGCGAGATAGCAGTGCTTCTCTCGCAGTCACAGTTACTACAATCGAGGGATCTTTTCAGAAGGCAAGACATAGTTCAGTCTATCTTTGAGTTGATCAGCTGTTGTAGTCTTTACTCCTCGTATCGGTGGGTGCTGTTACCAGTGCGTATTTACTGATCAATATTACCTGGTAGTATCTTGTACATCTCAGTTAACATGTTTTGTAATCTTCCGTATTTTAACGAGAAGAGCTGCAGTGCTTGTAATTTGTCATTATACTCTAGATGTTTGACTTTTTTCACCGATTTTGTTGCTGTTTTGGACTTTTTCTAAAGGAGATTTTACGACCTTGTTTAAATAGTAAAATACAGTAAAACTTCGTTATAACGGACTCGGTTAAAACGTACACTCGGTTACAACGTACTGACTTCTACAGTCCCGTCAACTTCTTATTCTTTAGCATAGGACGTCTGCTGGATATAACGTACTCGACTATGACGTAACCTCAGTTATTACAGACGTCACCTGCCGTCTGCAGGCCAGCAAATGCTCTGCATACAACAGACTGTAGAATGGACCACCCAGCTAGCACAGCGTGATCAGATGGCGAGCATGAACACAATCAGAGACACTGAGTCACACGCAGGCCCTTCAAGAGGGTAGGGTATGGGGGTAAGCTATCCCGGGTTCCCGTGACGTTTGGGGGGCCCCGCCATCTCTCAGAAATATAAAATACACCAGAGTGCACTGATTTAAAAAGATAAATTCGAAAATTTTCTCCCCAGAGGGGCCCCATGAAAATGTTTGGGGGCCCTGCGAAAATTTTTCCCGGGCCTCGCTGGTCACACGTTCAGACACTTAGTCTTCCAGTGCGTTGGCGTTCCAGGAATGCAGTGACTGAGTGAGTGGCCCTGTGGGGGGAGGGCAATTAAATACCAATAGACATCGTTTAGGCGTGTATGGGGTGTACGTGTAATGTGATCTATTTATGACCAGTGAACTGTTTTTATCAGATTCACTGGCATGGCTAGATCACTCACACTGTCTTGCGTTAGACTGTAGCCATCTGTTTATGTTACTGCACCTCACGTGTGATGAGTACGCCACCGCACTATCGATGAAAACATGGAGACGTGTGAGCAACTGACCGACCTCAACATCATTGCTGCAGTGATGGCACCTGCTGAGCCAGACAGCGCTGCACCATCAGATGAGAAGGAGGAGGGATACTCGACCTTGCTTGACCTCCCAGGTCGTTTATGGGCTATGGAGGTTTTGGTCACTTTGCAGTGTCACCTGCTGGGCGTCAGCAACAGCGAGAATGCCCAGATGAGCCTAGTAGGCCTAGAGTACAGACTACACTGTATACACTACAATGAATGACCTGACGTTTGATGGGTGCATTTGGAATACATGTATTTGGATTGCTAATAAAAGTATGAACTGTGTTATTTTTGGTTACAATGTACCTCGGATATAATGTACTGATTTTTTCCGGTCCCTAGAAGTACATTATAATGAAGTTTTACTGTAATAGTTTGTAGCCAGGTGAAGAACTTAGCCAAGCAGGGCAGGATGGAGCCAAATCAAACCAAAGTCTGTTTACAGTGTCAAATACTCGGTTTTCCCTAAAGTGTGTTTTAACTTGAATAGATCAGCTGATTGATTTCATGTGAATGATAATTTGTTGTGTGTGTTTTCAGCACATAGATGCAAAGATAACACAGCTGCAGCTGCGTATGAGTCTTTATGACGGCACGTACAAACAGTTCTTTGGCAGGACATGGATCGGTCCCTTCACTGATGTCAAGCGTGGCTCTAAGCTGGCTTACAACCAGGTACACTGTGCACTGACATATAGTTACAGTATTGGAGTACGGGGGTCCTATTTCTAAAGAAAGGGGAAGGAAAGATGAGGAGAGGGGAGGGAAGAGTGAGTGTAAGGGAAGGGTGTCAGGGCCCGCTGATAGTTTCTCATACATTCTACTTTTGGTTTTATAGAAATATGCTTGTATAGCATTGTAAACATTCTTCTGACTATTATGCACTGTGTCCCAAAAAAGCGTCCTTGACATTTTTGACTGTAACTTGAAAACCAATTATCAGATTTTGATAATTTTTGGTACTAACATTCCTGACACAACTTGCCAAATTATCCAAATCTGATAGTTGGTTTTCAAGTTACAGTCGAAAATGTCGGGGATGCTTTTTTGGGACACAGTGTATTTATATAATGCAGTAAACAGAGTTATTGGATGAATTGATAACATATCAAAACCTGGATTTTGTTGATTACTCTCTGGTATGAAAATTTCAACAATTTGAATTGTTTAGTTTAAAGAATAATTGCAGTATTTTTTAGTTTATTCATTCTGATACAACACAACATTTCCTTAATAAAATGCTATGTTTATGTCTGTGCCAAGCAGTCATGAGATAATGGTGATAAAATGAAATAAAATGCAATGTAATAATAGATTTTATGAAATACAGAAGTGTAAAACATTTTTTTTGCTTGTTTTATTATTGTCCAAAACATTGTTCAAGGAATGATTCAGCAGACTGGTCATACCTAGGGCACCCATGATTTCAGTGTTGCTGGCCCAGTTTGATCGAATGGACTTTTTTGATTGTTTCAGGCAGTGCTGGAACGGTTAAAACATTCTTATTTTGTATATATTGACAGTTATTAGAACTACTTTAGCACCCTTGAGACATTGTAGACATGCTATAAAATGTATTTGATTTGACTTGATTTATTTGCCATCGTTTGTGTCAGTGGCTTGTGTCACTTGTTGTGTGTTTTTTTTCAGTCAGCGTATGTGCACAGTAGCATCAATGATGCTTCAGTATTGGTCGTGTTTGAGCTTGTTGCCAAGTGCTCTCGTGATGAGGCTGGCGATGGCACAGCAAGTGATGATGTCGTTGGATGTGGCTTTGGATTTATTTCACTGTTCAGACGCAGTGTCAGATCGATCGATGTCTCAGACTTGTCTGCATCACCAGCAGTGAAGTACCGTACATTTACTAGTTTGTTCATATAGCCGATTTTTGCTCATTGGAGTCTAATCACGAGGGCTTACAAAATGCAAGACCTAACACCATCTAAGCATTACGAAAGCAAAAATCTTGACAACATTTCCTGTGCGAAATGCACAGATTAGTCAGGTTGCTGATCTTATGATGTATAAAAATTTTTATGATCTTTTTTTGATGCAAAAAATTTATCGGCACATTTTTAAATAGTTAGTTACGGTAAATAATTAATTATTAATTTTTGCAGCTTTAATTAACATTCGTATTTTTGCATATTATTTACTTTGAGACTGGTTGTTTTGTACAGAGTTGACATCTATTATGGCAGTCCTCGAGTTTTGCTTTCTCTAGAAGGAAATGTTGAAAGTATGTATAGTGTTATTTCTTTAATAACAGAATTCAATATTATATTATTGAGATTATCTGAAGAAGTGATTGTTATTTCACAATTACTGTGATTTGAATGTAATGTTAATAATATTGACTTAGGGTGTATTGCACCAACATTGTTCAACTTTGAACTCGGGTCAAATTTGAATTCGATCTTAGTTCAGCCGTAATTTGCGTTGCACCATAGAGGTTCAAGCATTGATCTCCGTTCAATTTTGAACCGCCGTCTGACCACCGATCAAATTTTGATCTCGGTTCAAGTGATGAATGCTAGGATACTATTGCTGCAAAAAATTGTCCAATTTGAATCTTATCCTGTTTAGAAAACTTCTTCGTTTTGAATTATAGTTGACTTTTAATGCAACTATACTGATGATCTGGAGCCTGATTCACAAACATTGTCATAAGATAGTCGTAAGGCACATCATAAAATTATCATAACTTAACATTTAAGATGTCGTAAGATTATCTTACGACATGTCGTAAATGAATTCACAGAATTTATCTTTAATGATTGTAACTTCTTTCATGAATGCGACTTGTTGTCATGGTAACTATGGTTGTCTGCGAGCCACTGACCAGTCAGTAAGTAAAAGCAGTCATTTAGAGTTAAATTTGTAATGTTTAAATTTAGAAATTTTTAATGTTTTGACTACACAGTTCCAAGTAGGCCTACATGGTGTTAACACAGGTGTTATATTTATTTTTATTTGTTTAGATCTTTTTATTTATTGAATGTTTTAACTCTGTTTCTTATTTTTATTGTTTATTAATATTTGGTAGTTTTTAAAGACAGTAGGTCTATTGAAAGCTATACGATGGTGGGAGAGGCGAAGTATTTGAAGCATTTCTTGGCTGCGACATGCTTTGCTGCACCACAGCACTGCCTAGACAGCGTATGGTAGCGATTAGCTTACCGGTACTCGCGAATAGTAGTGATAAATGCATTTCTTTCATACGCATTAGCTATTTAGCTACTCCGGTAAATAGTTGTATAGGCCTACAGTGAACAAAAAAACAGCCAACACCAATTACTAGTGAACATGCAGTGGTGGACTATGCAGTTTCACTGTTGTGGTACTATCGAGTATTGCAATACCGGGTATCTGAATCGTTTTCAGGTATCGCACTGCACGACACTATGCTGTATTATTTTTCTATTCTACTTCCGTTGTCAAGCACATGTTTACATGGCTATGGTGTAATAATGGTCAATCACCTGTGAAAAGTGCTGTTTATTTACCCATTAATTAATTTATCCAGCAAAAAGATCACACACAGCATATATAATACAAATCTAACATTGCTAGATTACGAGTGTAATTGAATTAGAGGTCTTATAAATCGATACGAAGAAGTTTTTTGTGTTGGATAGAATTGGAATCGGAAATTTTGATTGTCATAAGACATCTAAAAAGTGGTTGTAAGATTTTGTCGTAAAATTGTCGTAAGATGATTTGTGAATTAGCACATTGTGTGTGCAAAATGTCAAAATTTTCATAAAATTGTTCTAAGATGTTTTGTGAATTTGGCCCCTGGATATGTTAGATTTCTACTATATTTGTTTTATGTTCTCTTTGTGCTCGATAAATTAACAAATAGATGAATAAGTCACATTTTTCGGTTGCGATGTCTCATTGCTACAGTAAGCATACGGTAAGGTCAAACCCTAACCACAGCAACAAAAACTCATTTGTATCGATTTATAAGGCATTAAATTCAATTATACTTGTGATCTAGATATGTTACATTTGTGCTATATCTGTTTTCTGTGGTCTTTTTGCTGGATAAATTAATTAATGGATAAACAAACAGCATTCTAGAGTGCTGATGCGCCATTGCTATGCCGTAAACATATATCTTTACAACGGACGTAGAATAATTAACGAATATCTATTGAAACACAAAATGCGTGTCTTTGGAACTTTATCAATACAACTGTTGATGTGAAAATTGTGTAGTAACTTCAGGGAAACTTAAAATTCGAACAAATTACGGCCAGTCTGTACTGGACTGTTTCGTAAGCATTGCTTGTGACTGTGACGTCACTAGTTAGCCTGTGGGCTGAGTGTGGTTGACCAATCAGAGTCATCCACGGTATAACCACGGTTGTTCAACTTAATGGGATCAGCTGATCCAAGTTCAACTTGGTGCAATGTAATTTACTGCGTGAACTTGGTTTAACTTTTGATCTAGGTTCAGCTGAACCGAGATCATGAACGACGTTGGTGCAACGCGCTCTTAGTGTTACAGTCAACTGTTATTTTTCAGTATTTTTTTCATTTTTTTGTGCATTTTTATTTGGTTTAATTTTTAGACAATTTGGTGACAGTTGCCAGTTTATGTGTCAAATTATTTACTTTTGTAGTGATATTTTGTATTTGCATTTCTATTTTTGTTCTGTCTGTGACTCTTTCAGTTTTACTTTCTTGGTAATGCCATAGGTTGCATCAACAAATTTAAACAATACTGGGCCCTATTAGTACTTGGATGGGTAAGTAAACCATTTCAGTAAGTAACCAGCTATTCAGGCCAACTCAGCCCCATATTCATGGTGTGCTTGTTTACACTCCAGCTTTCACTGACTACTGACCAGTACTCGCTGTGTCGGGTGGGACGTTAAACCCTACTCACTCACTCACCCACCCCAGGGATGGTCATTGGCTAGACTGATTTGACTTAGATGGCTGATTACATATCGAGATAGTAACGCATGAAAGTACTAACTGGGCCCCCTGTCCTACAATAGACAGTATTATGATATTGATGACTGTCTGGAGGATAACAAGGAAGATTATTAGAACTGCCATTATCGATACATATGCACAATTATAATCTACAGTTTTTACTTTTTTTGTTTAGGTCGTTTTTATGTTTTGTGTTTCATAAAAGTTAAACTTTCTGTAAAGGTTAAACTTTTTTTTTTGTTATTATGTGTATGTGCAATTTTGCTTGCAAAGGTCATCCCCAAAATGACCTATACTGTGTCGGGTGGGACACTCACTCGCTAGTATTGATTAACTTTGTTCGTGTGACCGCTGACCAATGATGTTACCAACTAAGCCAACCACCACCTACCATGTGGGTTGTAATCTGCTTTTATTGCTTTGTTTTTCATGTGTTGTGGTTTTGGTATTGGCAACTGTATTCTAGCAGAGCTTGTGTGTTTGCTGTGGGTTAGATAGCAGCAGACTGACAAAGGTTCCTAACAGTTACATTATGTTTTCTGTCCAAACACATCAGCAGCTGCTGAGGGTTGTCCATCTCTTTCCAGAGAACTGCTTTATTGGCCAGAGAGAAATGTTGCCAGGAGTTGTGTCTGGCGGTCAGAAACATCCAAAATCTGGAGGTCGTCGATATATGTCTTTTTTGCATACTGACGTCTGAGTTTACTTATTTTGTGCAACTTTTGTGCTTCTGCCTTTTTTGTTTGAATGCATCCATGATGTTTTTTGTGATATACATGGCATGCCTTAGTAACTTTGCTCACCAATCTTTTGCCTGTGCTGCGACAAAGATAAACTATGGTGTTTGGGGCTGAAAAGGTCAAAGTTGCATCGTGACCAAATATGCCACAGAAGATGGCATTTTAAAACATTTTTTGACGTTACTGGCACGCGTTGTTAGATTTTCTCCAAATTTTTGTTATTATGCATTTTCGAGCAAAAAAATCAAAGGTCAAGATCGTAGTGAGCGGATGGAGGCACTGTTGTGCATTGAATTTTAACTATGCAATGTAATCATGTAGCTGTACTTTATTTTATTCAAGAATAATTATTGTTTTCCTATATCGTTAGTAAATGGTCATGTTGGTTATTTTTATATCTGATGTGAAAAATATACCTGTATTAAAAACACATGGATGTGCACAATATAAGATATTAAGCAGAATGTTACAATGGTTATGGTAAGCACATCTGACACAAACCATTCAAAGTTGTTATTGCTGTTGTGTATTACATAAGTCAGTTGTGGATATTATCAGTAAGTTACAAGCATGTCTTCCGTTTGTGCTATTTATAAGAGTATTATTGTTTATTTGTTACATTGCAGTCGTTGACTATTTCTATCGTCCAAAGCTTGCTCGTGCCATCGCATGCTCAGTGGAAAAGATGGTCGTTAGAGTTGGGTCATCACTAGAGAAGTTTGAGACAGAGTTGTGTCTCACGCTGCAAAATGAACACTGTCAGCCGGGTATGATCCAGGCAGGCGGCTCGGCACAAGTCTTGAAACGATACATGCGGGTATTGTCTGTTTATTTCATATAGAAAATCTACACCAAGTACAGGAAAACATGAAAACAATGATTACATACAAATGAGAAAAATATAGATAACAATTTAGTAAAAGCTGAAATCGCTCCTTGTTTATATTTGTCAGGTACCTGACTAAATTAGTATGTTTGGCAAGTTGCTGTCTACAAGACCAAGATTGAAAATTCTTCTACAATGGAATCCAACCTATAGAGAAACAATGGGCCATTGCTTTTCATTTCCAGGGGATGATGTTGAAAAGTGACATACTATGCCTGTTTTGGTTAACCATGTCAAACTTTTTAAACACCCCTCGTACATTGTTAAGACGTCTGTTTTGCAGAGTATATTAGATACAGAAATGAACTTGCAATTATAGTGAAACTTGAGTTTTTCTCACTGGCCTTTGATGTACGAGTATTTTTGTGTATTTTTGATTCAATATTTTAATTCTATTTAAATAGGTTGGCGGTTTTGCTTAGTTGATAACATCGTTCGTTGAATCAATGGAGTTGATAAACGCCGGGCCCGGTTAGTACTTGGATGGGTGACTGTCGGCAGGCCAGTGGACCAGCCACCTAGGTCAACATTGCCATATCTCCGTGGGTCAGTGCAATGAGTACCAGTGAAAGCTAGGACGTGTTCGGCAGCGCACTGGCCTCATATGCATGGTGTCCGGCTAAGGGCTAAGAGAATGGAGATCGGCACGGTCCTCTCAGCCTTATGGCTTGGAAAGAACTTTATGTTACGTTACTGTTATAAATAGGTGGGCATACACAATGGTTGGACGTATGTGTCGGAGTTGGAGGAAGTCCAGCTGATGGTGAGTTCTGATGCTGGCAAGGCTGGTGGCTCGTTGAAGCTTGGACACAAACGTACTGGATCCACAGGCTCAGCCAAGTCAGCTTTCTGTGCATTCAATTTACTTACCAGGGTTTTCCATGCCTCCTGGAAAGACCTTGATTTTTTTTTATTTTCAAGATTCTGGATAGTTCTGGGAAATTAGTTTTATCTTGGAAAGTTTTGGAAATTACAGCTTAAAGTAGTGAAAAATGAAAATTCTGTATTGTTGATGTTTTATGGAGGATTTAAAATAACAATGTGTAGCGCTAATGTAGGACTTTCTAACAGAAATACGATGATCACATAAATTTCAAAATATTTGGTGTTCTATATGCATTATTAAAGAACTTTGTGCATTGGATTACACTTTGCATATGCAGTAAGTAACTGCTGTTTGTCTTTGTAATTGAACGATGGCAGTCTCTGACAAGGTCCTGGAAAAACATTTTGATGGCCCTGAAAAAGTTTTGAAATTTTTTGTCAGTAAAAGTGTGGGAAACTTGACTTACTTAGTTACTTACTAAGTGCTCAACTGTTCTGATTATTTTGAATTCATTTTTGTAAATGGCCAAACTACAACTTATACATTTCACAAGGTAGTGTAGGAACAGTATTAAGATGAGGTTGGCAAAATTATAGTTGTTTACGTCAAGTTTCTTTTGGATGTTGTTTGCCAAAAATTATTAAAATCAGTCATTTTTATGGAGCTGTTTAAAAAAGTATAAATGGCTTTTTTGGGGACACAGTATAGTAGTACCATAGTACCGTAGTGGTAGTTGTAGTGTGAATTTTCAGGATTGGTCCTGGTGCAAGTTTGGTTCATCGCGGTCGGGTCGAGCTTCAAGGTCTGCTGGAAGACGTCACGTTTCACATCGTTTTCACACTCATCTATGAAGTTGCACTCGGTGTCGCTGACGTCACCACTAGAAGGGTAATTCTGCTTTACAGCACTCTGGTAAATTCAGACAGTTCTGGTGTTTCAATAAAAAGGCACCATTTTTCTTCCTGTCATTACTCAGTCGAATGACTACAATTTTTCAGCATAATTTTTACCAGCTGTAGCTGATAGAATACTAAAATTTCAGCGTATTTGAACAGAGTGTAGCTGTTAATTGAACATTCTTTGCTAGTACATAACATTTTTTGCTAGTCATGAAAGCTGTGCTGCCAGTTGACGGTCAAGACCATGCGTTCACTGTAGTTACTGTCTGCGTTTAATTTTGTTGCTGCATGTCTGTCTGTTTGTTGTTGACAGTCAGCGTCATCGCAGCAGGTAGTGAGTTGTGTGGTTCGTTGGGCCGCCGTGTCCCCACTCGCCAGTGACAGTCGTGAACATACGCTCGGTCTTGTCACAGACGCCGAAGGCAACCCGGACTCACTGCTGGTGTTCCGTGGCAGCGCAGAGCCTCGGACTGAAGTTGCATCTCAGCTCTCAGGCAGCCTTAATGTCACCATCACCACGGTATCTAGTCCCCTTTGCTTGATCAGCTGTTATTTATAGATATGGCACCTAATTTACTGAACTTTCTTAAAACAGTTGTCACAACCTCAGCTTGTACTCTGTTCGTAGTATTTTTGCATAAAGTGATTAGTGCTATTAAGTGCTGATTGTGTAGTGATTTTTTGTGTTTAAAATTTGTTGGTATTTAGCTAGGATTATTGGTTTATTTCAAAAAGTAACAGGGGTTTTTAGACAAATTATACACTGTAGCTCGATGAATTAACTGTCATCGTTTTTTCTTATGGTTGGAGTATTTGCGTATTTGTTCATGACTTCTGAAATGTGTATACTTCATATATAAGAGAATTCAGTATAAGAAAATATTTGTTACTTTGCTTGCATCTGCTGCCATGTTATTTGACTGAATTAATAAAATGAAGATTGTCGAGCATGTTTACCAGTTGCTTGGTTGGCATTGTAGTGGTATGGTGTCAGATGTAGCAGGATACAAGGTTGTGGGTTTAGCTTCGATCAATCACCATCGAGTGGTTACTAGTTGGATGTATACACCATGGGCCGTAAAAAACGTGGCACTTTACTTTTGTCCATATCTTCGCCAATTATTGATCGATTTTCACAATTCTTTCACTGAACTCTCTGCAGACAATTTGCTGTAACGTGATTATTACATATCCCACCATGCCGTAAATGCGTCTTTACAGTACCTTGTAAAGTATATCAATAAAGTATGCATACATAACGATAATAACAAACATTTTGGTAAAATTGAAAAAAAAACAGTTCAGACCAACATTGCAGTAAATGGTCTGTATGACACTAAACTCTGTGGGTCTAACACAGTCTAGTGTCATATGGATCATTCATTGCAATGTTGGTTTGAAGTGTTTTTCCTTTACCTACATTTTTGTTATTATCATTAGCTTTTGCTTACATTTATTTTCACAAGGTAGTGTAGAAATGCATTTACTGTGTGGTGGGATATAGAATAATCACATTATTGCAAATTGTCTGCAGATTGTGCCAGTGAAAGAATTGTGAAAATTGGTCAATAATTGGCGAAGATATTTCCAAAAATAAAGTGCCATGTTTTTTATGGCATCATCATCATCATCGACAACCGTGGGCTCAATGCCCGTTGGTGTCTGACGCCATTCTTACTATCGCTGCCCGCCGCTGCCTAT
>Ga0209367_1006018_pt1 | contig 16798 bp, 8 predicted proteins | sample WorMetLIZISLAND2_FD_187412 | JGI IMG/M metagenome (GOLD analysis project Ga0209367, IMG submission 187412) | Marine gutless worms symbiont microbial communities from Max Planck institute for Marine Microbiology, Germany - Olavius geniculatus... ... | reverse complement strand
CTACATCCCCATCCCATCTGCGTAAGAAATTTCTCATCCCTGCCCCATCAGCACCAAAAATTTCCCATCCCATTACCATAAAAATTTTCCCATCTCCATCCCCATCGCACCTCAAAATTTGAATTGTCTAAAGCTGGACCAATTTACATTCACATCGTTTAACGATAATCTTCATTCATAAAGATATGCATTACTATAGCAAATTAAAACTGTCTTCAGCATCTTTAAAATGTAAACCATTACCACAGGATTGCCATTTACGATAAAAATTTACTGATTTACCGCAGTTACCATGGTATTACCATTTTCACAATTACCGTGTCACTCTCTAGTCTGTGGCTGATCTTGACACAGTACAAAATCCTGTCCTAGTTTTAAACTCAAACCTTACTGACTAAACTGCTAAAAGATTCAACTTCTGTACGAACATTAATTTAACGAAGGTGTCATCCAGGTACGAAGTCATCGATGTTGGTTTCCACGAATCTTAAATTAGCACAAATTTTCATGACCACAGATGATCAGTGACATAAAACTGCGCTGGGACATGCTGTTGTATAAGTAAAACATTAATACAGAGCCATAACGATGACATTAAAATTTCCAAGCATCAGACAACGAACAAACCCGAGGACTAAGGAGATCATCGGACGAAGGTTGAGATGGGATTGATGAACTGAATATCAGCAGACCACTGTGTGGCTTCCTGTGAGTTATGCCTCGACGAAAACAACAGAAAAGCTTCATGAGACGACTTCCGCACGACTTCTTCTTCTTTTTAACCACTCCATCTGATCACCAACAGTAGCAGACACTGCACAGTAATCAATCAACTCACGGTAACAAATGTGCATTGGTAAATCGCCAAAAGAGTTTTCATTAAATACTGTCCCTCTACAGTCTACAGTTCCAGCTGACCATAACTGATCATGCAACTGTGATCCTGCCAGCTATCCGGTTTTCAATTCAAAGTACACTGCATTCAATTATTATAGTATGGGTATCTTGTAATATTATGTTGTCATTGAAATCACCTAAAGCCGTGAATAATCGACTAATCTCCAAGAATTAATCGAAATTAATCGATTAATTTTCAATCAAATGACCGAAAACTGCAGAATTCAACTACTGTTTTCTGTTACCAAGTATCTTTTGCAAACTAAAGCAAAAGTGATGATAACGATGCAGCACATTAATCAATTAACCGTCAATTTCCACAGCACTACAATCTGCATGTGATGCCTTTTGGCATAATGAATAACTGACTGCCTAAACTCCACAAACTCTATTCAGTAAACCAAATAAAAATGTAAAACTAGTAATTGACTGAATTCATCGCATCCCATGCACATTCACTGCACAAGAGGCAGACACATGCAGTTCATACATTGCAAGACAACGAACAAAAAAGTCATCAACACTAAAAAGCAACTCGGCAACAAACCCTGTGTGTTTAGCGTCGGCGGTATGGGCCGTGGTAAAGACAATATTGGAAACTCGGTGCACGATGCATCTCGGTTGGCTTGTACAATAATTGACTGAGAATCCATGCTGCGAGTCCATTAACAGCAGCACATCCAAGAACTGCCGCTTCTGAGCCCAATTTAACTGTCAACCAATTAAACCAGACAAAAATGTGCAAACTACCAGTAAATAGTTCTAAACATGGACCAACTTCCATAATACATTAATTTCTTGGTGTTGGAATAGTAATAATAACAGCTTCATCTAAAAACTGGTAATAACAGGGAGACAGAAATTCCCCCAAACCTGTCAAACATGGATGTTCTCTCCAGACATTTCTCTCACCCAGATATTTCCCCCTGCTTTTCAAGTGTCTAAAACATTCCCCTCTATGCCACATAATCGTAATCAGCACCAAACCTGAGCCGAAATTCCTTGCAATGCCAAAAGCAACGCTGCTTTTGAAAGCATAACAACTAAGAGCAATTAGGGATGTATGAATCCATGAGACAATTAAGCTTGACTCAAAGTTGACCGAACCAGAGTAGAAGTAATTAACACACATATATTTCCTACAAAGGTCAATGCCAACAGCAGCATGCATATGGCCAGTTGAGTTAGTATAAAGAGCAAGTGAAACAAAAAGAAAGATTGAGATTGTGATGAAGCAACAAAACACATGACAGTTTGATATCGCCATCCACAGCTATTTCTTGAGACTTTATACTTCTTGACACTTGCGCTTTATTTGTGTTCTATGATAATGCAAGATTTCTTGTTATGAGTATTTCATGTATGCTGCACTTTTTTATTATGCTGATTGCTGACGTTAAAAATTATATGACAATACCTAACGTGCAATCCACGTGTCAAATGTAACGATATGGGGGAAGGTCTGGGTATCGCAAAAACGGAAAATGACTGAAGGGAACAAGTCCGGGGATGTCTTACACCATGATAACGATACCATACTAAATTTTCAGGTGGATTGATAAATCCGACATCTATACATAGAATGCAAAACATTTTGCACTATGCGCAGGATAGTGAGACATATCGCTAATCGGCTGAGATAAATATAGATCAGCAGGCTGCAAGCCATAGCCTATACTGGGTAACAAGTTACCAATTCAAATACTGTACTCTGAGGTTAGAGCTAGGGTTAGACTTCTTGTTATGCTGCACTTTTTTATTATTCCCCGAAGAAAAAAATGCGATTGCGCTGAAAAGTATATGACAATACCTAACGTGCGATCCACGTGTCACATGTAACAGTATGGGGAACGTCCGGGTATCACATAGCAGCAACAGCGTTTCCTGTTGCCACATCTGCAGATCCGCACATTCGCGATCCGCTTTTTACCCGTACCCACCGGAAAATAACAAAAGGCATGACCGGCGGAAAGTAGTCACGTTTCGCTCGGCTGTATTTTACGTGATCGTATGCATATAAACAAAAATAAATTATATCAGACTACTCAGAACAATTACAGAGTCACAAGAAATAAAACACAACCCGCACCAGTAGCACAAATTAGCAGAATTCATAATTGCTCCATATATCAGCAAAATGTACACCAATCTAATGACGTCACCCACCTGCGAGTCAACACCACCCACCAATAAATAAGTAAACGCTGCACTCCTGCACAGTGACAGTTAGTAGTGACACCAAAGATTACAGAGCGAGCGAAACTAGTCGTATAGACGCTAAATTTATACTGATACAGCAAGTAATTTGAGAAAAGCTCACGTGAAGCGCGACAGCATCGATCCTACTACCTGGGCAATAGTGAACAGCGTGCAATAAAATAATAATGCCTCTTGAAGGAGCAGCCAAATTTGAGGTATCCGTACTTAGTACTCCGTAGAGAAGACTCTTCTCAGATGGTTAAACATGCACGTTCGGTGCCAAAAATTTCATAAGCAGGTTGTCCAGGTTTATCTCCAGCCACCTGCGTGCAATTCACTCTTTAAATTTGCGACAGAGCCGAGAATGGCAAGAAAACACTAAAACCCCTACCTTGGAAGGTCACGGTCGTTCAAGGTCATCGGTCGATGTTTACACCATTAAAACTTATCACTAATGTTTGTTACGATAAGCAGTATGTACGTGCCTATCTGCTAGGCCTATTGTTTTCACGTTGAACGAGCCAATAGCGGTAAAATAACCACTTTTTAACGGAGTAGACCTCTATGACGCCCGCCTGCACAGGCCTCCTTGAGAATAGGCCTATAGGCTAAGGCGGTCGAAACTTAAACTGCTAAATCTGCGTTTAATGCTGGAAATTTTATATGCAGGTTGTGTTGGTCCATATCCAGCCATTTCGTCTCAATTCACTCTTGAAATGTGCGCTGCAGCCAAAATTGCAAAAAAATGGCCAAAACCCCCTTTTTGGGGATTCAAAATCATTCAAGATCATCGATGATAATAGGCTATTATCTAAAAAGCCCGACCGCCGCCAGTGTTTGTTATCGTAGGCCTACGTTTGTACCTATCTGCAACTGTTTTCGCGTTTTTAGGGAAAGGAGAGTACCCTGCTTTGACGCCCTCGTTCGACAGGAACCCCCTCACACAGAGACAGGAATTTTTTCGGAAAAAAAAACTAGACTCTTGGGGCAGCCCAGGGTGAAGATTTCGTGATCCTAGCTTGCACCGTTTTCACAGGGCTCAAGGGTGTGACATGCAGACACACGGACGTCTAGACGATGGCCAAGACGCGCGTAGGCCTATAGCATAATATTGCCGTCTGTCGCGCGGAAAAAAACATCCACCTTGGATAATCTTGTACGATGCAATAAAATTTTGACAAAGGTCATCTCATTCATTCATTCAAGCGATTTGTCCTTCTACAGCAAACTTATTCTTTAACGCTATTCTTCATCTCCAAAGCTGTGTTCAGTCCAACTCAATTTCTTGTTCACTTGCTATTCGGCCCTGCCGCTTATTTAGTTCTACTGTTCTTTTCGTCACGCACAAAATAATGACTAAAAGCACCTACAACTCAGAAGTTATACAAGTTTTTTTAGCTTGCTGAAATCAATCAACCAATGCGTGAATTCCATGTTTTTTAATATATAAAAAACAAGATGCTCAGCTATCGCTAGGATAGCCGACCGTTCTGGTTGTCGGTGACCTTCATGGTCATTCAAGGTCGATGATTTCCATTTCATCTTACAGGGCGAATGCTACTTCCTATTAGTGATTAATAACCTAGGCTGTATCTCTCACCGTTTCGGAGATAATATGGCCAGGTTTCCGTTGAAAACGCACATTTTTCTTACCCCCTTTATTCAATCCAAATTTGAAAGTGTTCCTATTGGACTAGATCCATAAAATTTTGTGTGCCTAAGTCTAAGACACAGGGCTAATTATTCGTGTAAAAAGTTTTCTTTTACGACTTAACACTTAGTCACAATAGAATCTACATCCGTTACAGACGACGACAGACAGACGACAACATTAGGCCTACTCGTATACCATAAGCTTGACCGTTACGTAAGTACGTTCGGCTAATAAAAAACACAATAAAAAGACACCAATACAATTAGCAGTAAATTACATTTAATGAACTGTGCAAAATAAAGAGCACACAAATTCCAACGATTAATTTGCGACGTTTTACTGTTATACGTGACAGTTTCAGACACATTTCGGCAAGCATGAATGTTCAAGAAGACCACACGTCACTAGGCCTATGTGATTGAAGCAAACTGTTTTTAAAACTGTTTGATGACTCGATCCACTTTTTATGCGATACTTCCTATGCACAAAAATTACTCGAATACTTATAAACAGCAACATCCTACAGTAAGTGTAAGGCTATGATAATGGAGACACGATTTATACAGTTTTTCGCTAAAGGTTCCCTATAGGCCTATAGCCCTGCGTGACGGGTATTCTACTAGAAGAACCGTGAACAGTCGTGAATGTTTCTGGTGTGCGAAAAATGCGAGAATGTTGTGAAGAAAACGTGATTTCAAACGCTTCAAACAATTAGACGACATTCAGCAGCGTGTGAAATTGTGTCCAGCTTAAGTTATAACTGCTACAGCTAGGCGTGATGTCGACTATGCGTGCCAGGTTAGTATTCTTCACCTTCACCTTCTTCGCCCTCACCCTCCACGGAGTCAACTCCGACTTCTTCATAATCCTTTTCCAGAGCAGCCAGATCCTCACGAGCCTCCGAGAACTCTCCCTCTTCCATGCCCTCACCGACGTACCAGTGCACGAACGCACGCTTGGCGTACATCAGATCAAACTTGTGGTCAAGACGAGCCCAGGCCTCAGCGATGGCAGTGGTGTTGCTCAACATGCAAACAGCGCGCTGCACCTTGGCCAGGTCACCGCCTGGCACCACGGTCGGCGGCTGGTAGTTGATGCCCACCTTGAATCCCGTGGGACACCAGTCGACGAACTGGATTGTGCGCTTGGTCTTGATGGTGGCAATGGCTGCGTTGACGTCCTTGGGCACCACATCACCACGGTACAGCATGCAGCAAGCCATGTACTTGCCATGGCGCGGGTCACACTTTACCATCTGGTTGGCCGGCTCAAAGCAGGCGTTGGTGATCTCGGACACGGACAGCTGCTCGTGGTAAGCCTTCTCGGCCGAGATGACCGGAGCATAAGTCGCCAGTGGGAAGTGGATACGTGGGTACGGCACCAAGTTGGTCTGGAACTCGGTCAGATCCACGTTCAGAGCTCCGTCAAAGCGGAGGGAGGCGGTGATCGAGCTGACAATCTGGCCGATCAGACGGTTCAGATTGGTGTAGGTTGGGCGCTCGATGTCCAGGTTACGGCGACAGATGTCGTAGATGGCTTCGTTGTCGACCATAAAGGCGCAGTCCGAGTGCTCCAGGGTGGTGTGGGTGGTCAGGATCGAGTTGTACGGCTCGACAACGGCTGTGGAGACCTGCGGGGCCGGGTAGACGGCAAACTCTAGCTTGGACTTTTTGCCGTAGTCAACGCTGAGACGCTCCATCAGCAGAGAGGTGAATCCAGACCCGGTGCCACCGCCGAAGCTGTGGAAGATGAGAAAGCCCTGGAGACCGGTGCACTGGTCGGCCAGTTTGCGGATACGATCCAGAACCAGATCAACGATCTCCTTGCCGATGGTGTAGTGGCCACGGGCGTAGTTGTTGGCTGCATCTTCCTTGCCAGTCACCAGCTGCTCTGGGTGGAACAGCTGGCGATAGGTTCCAGTTCTCACCTCATCTACAACAGCATACAAAGGAAAGGATGTGATTGTGAATGGCCGAAGGACTACGTAAATCACCCACCACTGATACACGGACGCATTCAAACCGCAGCACGAGCAATATAGAACACCCAGTAAGTATGGGGCCTAATATTTCAATAGAATACCGCTAGATGCCACAGCTGCACGTAAATACAGTCTATTACAAGATTCGACTGTCATGCAGCAGTGTGTCTACCAGATGATGTAAATTAGGAATGTTTGTGAAGTCAAGAAGCGACTGGTACAGCCTGGATTGGTCTGGAGCAGAACTTTATCAATAGGGCCTACTGCTGTGTTATAATTAAGCAATACTTCAAGCCAATATTTCAAGCAATTTAACTACAGGCAGTTGAAAATGGACAACTGGATGAAATGTCAGCCAAAGTATCAAAAATGTGAACAAAATATGTTTTTATGCAATACGTTAATTAAGCAATCATATCGCATTGGATAAAAAAGTGATATTTCGCTGGTTGTGATTTCCCCTGGTAGTGCAGAAACAAATGTGGAGTGAGGTGGGAAACTAAATGGTCATTTGGTGGTAAGTTGTATCAAGAATATTCGTGTCAAAAATTATCAAAATCTAATAATCGGTTTTCAAGTTACAGTCGAAAATGTCGGGGATGTTTTTTTGAGACACAGTGTATAAGCTGCTGACAGGATGCAGCGATAAAAAAGACGGCAAAACTGACCAACTACAGTCGGCTCGAGGTCGACGAAGACAGCACGAGGCACGTGTTTGCCAGCTCCAGTTTCACTGAAGAACGTGTTGAACGAGTCGTCTCCACCACCAATCGTCTTGTCACTCGGCATCTGACCATCGGGCTGGATGCCATGTTCCAGACAGTACAGCTCCCAGCAGGCGTTGCCAATCTGCACTCCGGCCTGGCCGACATGTATGCTGATGCACTCACGCTGCAATCAACATCATCGCAGAATCATCAGTAGCCTATCATTCTCCGCCGAGTGAACGGCAGAGACAATGTTGTCATCGGATGACTGTCTGTCTGTCTGTCTGTCTGTGCACACTGCACAGCGGAAGTCAAACGCACCGCCGTCTGCATCAGAACGCCTATCGGAGGTGGATCGTTGCGCTTTCTGCCCTTCACGATCATCAGCCGTTGTTCAGGCCTCCTGGGCAGTTAGCTGTGTCGCTTTCAGAACGTCACGTAACCAGGTCTTTCTGGCTTTCTTTTCCATGGAGAGCGTCATGTGCTGGAATGCCTTCTGACAGGCGTCTGACATGTCCGAACAGAGCCAGCTTTTTGTCAATGGTGACAGCACGTATGTTCGGTAAACCTGTCTTTTCGGTGACTGCCGAGTTGGTTACAAAGTCTGACCACCGGATGCCTAAAATGCGGAATGTGGAAAGCTTGTAGCTTTTTACCGACGGCATTGAGAAAAGTCTATGTGATAGTTCAGTCTAGATGGGCAGGCCCATGGAGAGGGGAGAGTAAGGAGGGTAAGTTACCCCGGACCCCGCTACGTTTGCGGGGCCCCGCTGTCACTCAAAAATATAAAGTACACCAGAATGCATCATTTAAAAAATTTAATTTTTTCCCTAAGAGGCCTTGCGAGAATGTTTGAGGGCCCCATGAGTGTGTTGCGGCCTCGCAAGAATGTTTTCCGGGCCCCGTTGTGGCTCTCGACGGGCCTGCAGATTTTTCAACCCACGTCGCTTTTGTTGCAACTTGACGTTTTGAATTGGGATAAATGGGCCATAACTAATGGCTCACAGTTCAAACAAACTATTTTGGAAGACTTAACAGAAGTAGCATATATGCAGTTTTTTACTTACCATTTTTCTGAAGTTTTAGTGTATGCTGAGCCGAGAAAAAAGTAAAGAATTTCGTGACTAGAACGCGTTTGTGGACGCTCAAAATCACACGTGTGACCTCTACGAGTCTTGGTGATGTTATGACTGGACATTAGCAACGCGTTGGCATTATTCTGTAGATCGATGTTAATTGATCGCTGCCTTCTAGACCTTGCCAACCTATACCGCGTTGTTTTATTTACCGATAATTTCCACCAGAGCACCTGCATTGTGGTCATGCAATAAAGACAAGCGATCTGAGCATAGCTCACGTGACGTGCAACAGCAGCATCGGTGCTGCCACATGGAAAATCAGTGTACAATGTGCAATAAAATAGTACATGTAGTGCGTTTTGAAAAGGTACCCAAATTAGAGGCCTCCGTGCGGAAAATTCCACGAACCTGAGAGGTTTAAACTTACTGACTCGGTTAACATTTACGTTTTGAACAGAATATTTCACACGCAGGTTCTGTCCAGTAATGTTGACGCAATTCACTGTTGAAATATGCGTCTTAGCTTCAAATCGCCAAAAAAATCAACAAAGCCTGCTTTTAATTTCAAAGTTGTTCAAAGCTATATGTTGGTATCCCGAAAAGCTCGACAATAGTGCTTGTTACGCTTGCATTACATTGCCAAATGTAATGCACATGCATTCACTGACAAAAAGGCCATCTCATCTTTTCGACAATAATGTCTACGATGTGAAGCCGTTCATTGGTGCCAAATTGGCCAAAGTAATTTTAAACTGGTGCCGAAATTAAGCGACATTAACAAGTTCGAAAAATAATGCCAAAACAATGCCAAACTTGCCAAATAAATTTTACAAACAAGTTCTTTTATAATTTCAAATTCGTTTTATTTGGCGTTTTAAAAATGTCGGTGTTGGCAATTCCTTCTAAAGCGGCCAACAGACAATTATTCGCCGATGATTGTGAACAAAAAACGCGAGGGTCGGTGTTGGTGATTAGGCCTATTAGTTGGCAACTTCGCAAGTTCGCCGCTTCAGCAGCAGCAGCAGCTGTTTATGGCAACGTTTGTTTGGGGCGTTGTCAATGGCAACGCCATGACAACGGCTGCACGCGCCCAGACCAGCACTCGCATTCATTATTGATGGACTGGTGGCGTGGTGCAGCGGTAACGCGTTTCATCCGATTAACGAAGTTACTCTACGCCCGGCCGGGTTAGTACTTGGATGGGTGACTGCCTGCGGGCAGGTAACCATCTCGGTATGTAACCAGCCACCTCGGTCAACTCAGCCTTCCATCCCTCCGGAGTAGGTAAATCGAGTACCAGCCTATCTGGCTGGAGTTAAGGCGGGGCGCGTTCACCTGTGTCGGGTGGCAGGTAACACTGTGTGATCCCATACGGCAGGTGACGCTCCTTAGCTCTGAGGTGGTCTTCCTATTAAGAGCTGTATCACCACCTTTAACCTTTAATTAATCTATAATATGTAGTCATCGCTACATTATTGTACCCGACCTAACAAGACAGGCGAGACAGTCGTCAAAGGCCACGAATTCGGAAAATTTTTAGCGAATTTTTTTTACTTTTCACGTGGATGTCTTCAACAGCTCAGGGGTCTGGACCCTTTTCTCCCTCCTCCCCAGCCAGCTACGCTGCAGCAGCTGCGTTGAGTCTTTAAAATTAATCTTCTCCGCCAGAGTCACTATACCGAGTATTGGATTAACGAAATAAATACACACGTGATTACTTAAAGTCTTAACCTTATCCCTAATCAGTGCTTTTGTGTGCAATGCAAACATGCGATAACTGCTAACAACAACAAGTAATTTGACCAAAGCTCACATGACGCGTGACAGCAACGGTCCTGCTACCTGGGCAGTCAGCGTACAGCGTGCAATAAGATAACATTAATGCGTCTTGACTCTTGAAGAAGTAGCCGAATTCGAGGCCTTCGTACGGAAGATTCCTCGGAAGTCGAAACTAAGACTTTAAAAATGTACGTTCTACGGTAAAAGTTTCAGGTTGTTTCGGTCTATCTGTAGTGATTTCGGCGCAATTCACACTTGAAATGTGCGCCGCAGCCAAAAATTGCAAAAACACTGAAACTCTTTATTTTGGCAGTTTAAGATCATTCAAGGTTATCGATGTTAACACCGCTAAAAAGCTCGTCACTAGTGCTTGTTATGATAAGCAGCATATCTGCAACCATTTTACGCTAGATGGGCTAATAGCGGTGAAATAACTATTTTATGGGGTACCCCTTTTTGACGCTTGCGCCTAGTTGAACCTAGGGGGTCGAGACTTGCACTGTAAAAATCTACGTTTAATGCTAACAACTTTATGTGCAGGTTGTTTTGGTTTAGGCCTATTTCCAGCCATTTCGGCGCAATTCACTCTTAAAATGTATGTCGCACGGCAGTCCAAAATCGCGAAAAATTTACGAAACCCCATTATTTTTGTAGGGGGTGGCGGGAAAAGTTAAAGGTCGTTCAACAACCATTGTGATGCGAAAGCGCCGTGTGAGCTGTAAACCTAGCGTGATGATGCAAACAGAGCGAATGATATCATACGCAGTCACACAGCACGTTAGCTTAATCTCCGGCTTGCATTATAGTACGCGGACATCGCACAACGAAGTCTCATCATGCTAACTTCCTTTACGCCTACACTTCACTTCCTTTTGTCTTTGCATTTGTTGCTCCCTCAGGCGATCGCTATTCGTGTCGCCAGTTTGCTGACGAGATCAGTCAGACGAACAGCGGCATTCGGCAGTGATGGAGAACGCATCTCTGCCGACCGATATCTGGAACAATGTCACAACGACGTCACCATCTGAACCCGGTGACGCACAGTCATATCTGGCCAACATCCGCTATCTCGCACTCAAGATCGTCTACATCATCATTGGAACCGTCGGCGTCGTTGACAATCTGTTCGTCATCGTCGTTTTTGCTTTGTTCGTCAAGATCGCAGACAAGGTACTGGATATATTGAGCCGAGTCTTAAGCAACATAAATTGGCTTTTGAATCGTAGTGATTGATGATCGTTTACGTATGTAACTTATTGTAACAACTAACTTTTACCGATTTTATGCGCTCAATTTATTATCGTGTGGTGTCAACCGCGCAATATCAGAGACACTAGCCTAACTGAATACAATAATAACGGAAAATGGAAAATAAATTATGAGTCGCTGCAAAAATTTGAGAGAAACGAAAAGAAAGAATGCCCAAGTTTACATGGATACTGGTCGCCCATAAGTTTGCAGCCAAAAGTTAAACATTATAATCTATCATCGTCGCCCTCCGGGATTCGCGGCGCATTGCGGCTAAGTGCTAAACTGTGCCTCACTGCCTCTTACTTATTTATTTCATTAAGGTCAAGTTTGTGTGCCAATCCACAAAACTGCACAAACGTGTTAATGACACGAGAAACCTACTGCTTGTCGAATGTCGATTGCGTCGATGTGCAACTATGTGGTGTTCAGACGATGAACATTCTGATCATGAATCAGAGCGTCATAGACTTGTGTGCGTCATTCGTCACGTCATTCGTAATTTGACCAAAGCTCACGTGACGCGCGACAGCATCTGTCCTGCCACATGGGCAATCAATGTACAGCGTGCAATAAGATGATAATGCGTCTTAAAGAAGTACCCGTATTTAAGGTCTTTGTACGGAAGACTCCTTGAACCTAGGAGGTCGAAACTAAAACGGTTAAAAATGTACGTTTTATGGTAAAAGTTTCTTACGCAGGTTGTTCGACCGGTCTATTTTCAGTAATTTCGGCGCAATTCACTCGTGAAATGTGCGCGTCATTCGTCACACTGCTCATTGCTCTGGTCGAGGTCGACGGCACTCGCAGTGTTGTAGTAGTAGAAGTAGTAGTAGTTGTTGTTGCGTGAAGGTTGACGGCACTCTTATGTCTCGAGACAGCGCCTATGATCAGTTCGTCTGTCGTATCTGGCTTACTAGAGTCGCCCTCTGGGATCTGCTGTTAACATCATCCTACGGCATTGTGCTTATGGCACTGGATCGCTATGTCGCTGTCATCTACCCAGTCTGGTACAGCACCAAAGTAAGAGATGTGTTGAATATATGTGCTGGGCTGACTTGTTGTTATAATATCGAAGTATTGATACTGCTTTGGCGTGTAAGCAATACTTTTCAAAAGTATTAAGCCTGTCATTCGACCTACATCGGAAAGCAACACAACTTCTGCTTCTGCTTGCATATATGCTGCAGGATCAATACTGAAGAGCCGGCTGATTATACTAGGCCTATAATTATGACACTGAACAGTCAACACCAGTTCTATCGATGTAGCTCTATTTTCTGCACTAAAGCAGGGCCTCCGGGTCGTGAATGACTAAGCTTGGATAGAGAGCGACACGTTATTACGCGCAACAGCAGCTACTGTTGTAGCGGGTCTTAGCCGTCGCAATTCTGTCTGTCCCTCCGTCTGTCTGTCCGTCACACGGTTGTATCAGTCAAAAACGGTGCAAGCTAGGATCACCAAATTTTCACCGTCGGCTGCCTGGAAGACTCTAGTTTCAAGAACTGGTGTTGACGCAGCGGGAAGGTGCCCGGCGGACCTACGGGCGAGACTGGCTCTCGGCTAGGCGACTCCGGAATGCTTCACATGAAGGAACATCAACTATATCATCCGCCTGATGATTTCAGTCCACAACAGTTTTGACGAAAAATGAATGTTTATATTGTTCACTTTGAAATGATGGCACTTGGTAACACCTAGAGTTGTTGGTAAAACTTTGGCAGAATGGCCGTTTGTAATAACGTTATCAATGTATCTGAATCTGATATCATTTTAGCAGTATTTAATATACTTGTTTGCTAGTTTTGCATAACAATAATAAACCTAAATGTTTTGCAGATTATTGTAAAGAAGCGACTGGTATATGGTGCAATGACTTTCATTTGGATTATTGTTCCAGCGTATTTAACCAGCATGGCTAGTTCGACCAGCGATATCTTGCCCGATGGAAGCTGTGTGCCTGGTGGTGTGTACAGCAGCAACTTGCAACAGAAAATAATCCATTCGTCGGTCTTTATCATCGAATACCTGTTTCCTTTGCTGACTATGATTTTCTTCTACTCAAGAATTATCTATAAACTCAGACACGCGGTAAATGTTCGCATTGTTGTTTTTAAGGGGCGACTGAAAATGCAAGTACGGATTTGCAGGGGTGGAAAACGTTGGTGTGGACAGAGGAAAAGTGATGATGATGCTGAGTAGAAAAAAATATTACTGTTTCTATGCTTTTTGGAATATCTGCAGGATGTTGCCGTGTCTAACTTGGCTGATGTTCAAAGGTTAAACTGAGGAGGACAACTCCGCAGACCAAAAAACAAGAGGGTGCGGCCGTTGAGGGGCCGCCCGTCATAGGGCCGTCCTTGCAGTTACTATGGTAATTTCGTTTTCCGTACGAGTTAAGGCTCACGTACCTAAAACGATACGTAAAAAACTAGGCAGGGGACAGACGGACAGACAGACAGACGGACAGGATTGATACATGATGTGGCCTCCTTCTAGGAAGGACGGCCCCATAATAAGAAAGCCAACTTAATGAGTGACAAACGGATCCGCACTGCTGTTGCAAAGTATTCGAGTATTGAAATTTTTGTGTCCCGTCAGTCACCGTTGCGATAATATTACCGTGTGGACATGCAAGTTTTAGTCAGGAATGCATCGACACACTTGTCGCAACTGATTCACACTGTACGTCCTGTGTGTCGAAGCGCAATATCGTCTGCAGTTAGGTTTTACAATTAGACATTTCGTTCTTCGTCGTTGGTCTCATTCGCTGACTGAACTTCTCTAATGGGGTGTTTACACGATCCAGCAAACGTCCAGCAAACTTACAGCAAATGTATTCAAAATACTCGTGCTAATGCTGGACGTTTGCTGGATCGTGTAAACACCCTGTAACTCGGACACTACAAGTGACTGTGCAGGCCTACCTGTACTGTTTAATCTTAGTTATTAATCTTTATATGAACTGTTTTGGCGATGTGTCAATTTGTACTCTGTTATGGTTTTACAATTAGACATGCAAAAATGCAAATTTTGTTTAGTTCTTTTAATCTCGTTTGAGAGGACTTAATAGATTTTATTTAAATTTCCTCGAAAAATATTTACAGATGTGTACTTGCATTTTCCGTACTTGCATTTTCAGCGCCCCCGTTTTTAAATATAACCTGGGGCCGAATTTACAAGTGCTCATAAATAAAGCTTGCGACATAAACAAGAATAAAGCTAAATTACGAAAATTTTTATATAAGGTAATAGTTTTATTTTAAAAAATCATTCTAACTTAAATGTTCTAAAAATGCGATTTACAAAAAATCGTAAAAACGTTCGAAAAAGTCACAATGGTTAATCAATTAACAACAATAAAATAACCACTTACGACACTGAGCAGTGTTTTCTATGTTATCGTTCCATAAACAGAACTTAAGATAAAAATTAATAAATATGTAAAGCTAAGTTGTGGGAACATACCGAGTTTCGTATAGTCGAGTTAAGATTTTTTTTCGCCCAAAGCTTACACGTCACTCATTCATTAAATAGCATTACTTTTTAGTTGAATTTAAATACTTTTTATATTTTGGGTCTACAGCATCGAACTACGATGGCTCTCGTCAACAGTTGCAAGTAAGTAGGTAAGTAAGTAAGTAAAGCTTCTATTGCATAAAAGTACAAAACACACGCAAATGCAAAAAAAAACACAAAAAAACCCCGAAAGCTGCACAAACTTGATAAAACAATGGCTAACAAAAAACACTAGAAAAAATCTACAAGCGCAACTGCAGAGGAGCTGAAACTGACGTACGGCGACGCTAGGTGTTATACCCCGTTTACACCTGGAAGCTCGAAGCACACATGAAGCAACCTTAAAGCAAACTTGAAGCAAACCTCGAGCACACGTCGTGCAATCTTAGAGCTGGCTTGATAACAGTGTGTGCTTCATGTATGCTTTCTCGTTTACACGATGAAGCTGGCTCGAGGAGCTGGCTCGATGTTTGCTCGATGTTTGCTTGATCGCGTAAACTTGGTATTAGACTGACATTGCATTTGTTGTTTGTTATAGGCTAGTCCGACTGGCAGTTCCGCGGTCAGCAAGGCTGGACGTAACGCTGTCGTTACGTCACTGATGGTATGCTGCGGATTCATCGTTTGCTGGACGCCCAACGGAATCGCCTTCAACTTCGTCGGCACTACAATCGACTACAGCGGCTGGTTCTACCACTTTTAATTGAGTTGATTGTATAGCACAAATCCAGCTGCTCAGTTGTATTTTTAATCTTAGATGTAGGCTATACACATGCGTATAGTAACTTGCTTTGTACTTGTTTAGATGCGATGTTATGAATTTAGATATTTTGCTGGTCTTACCACTTTTACTATACTTTTACCACTTACGTGTTCCGTACTTTTTATGACGTATATAAACGTCTGTACTTATTTACCATTACTTCAGCAGTATGTCTTTTGTTGTGTCGTTTACGTTTGTGAATGCAACTTAACATAACTATTTGCCAGTATCCAGTTTTAACAGGTGCAAGCCTATACATTGCATCAGCTATATATTATACGCTTGCTTAATTCTGTACAGTTCTTGACAAAACGATCCTTATGCATCGTTTCTTGGGCAGTATGTCTTTTGTCGCTGTCACCATACTTTACAAAGATTCTTAGAGCTTTTCTGGAGTTTCGACTGGTTCTATCACTTCACCGTCGTTCTGGCGTTTACCAACAGTTGCATCAACCCTTTCATCTACTCCGCCAAGTACCGTCCGTTCCAATCTGCCATCAAACGTCTGATATGTCGAGAGAATCAAGTCGCTTCTAGCACATAAACTGTGCTACGCGAAAACTTTGTTGCAGCGCAAGCGATTCCGCCTATTCGTACACATCTCTCCCTAGCGTGGTCTGTCTGTCTGTTTATCTGTCGCATACGTGCACCTTACTGAAACGGTACGATTTAGACGTTAGGTCTATTTGACAGGTACACTCAAAGATTTAATGACACATTGTGTTAAATAGAAAAACTCTGACACCTCAATGGAAAGCAAGATTTGATTTGGGGGGAGGTCAAACCAGCAGTCTTCGGTTTTTGTTCCAGATGGGTATAGACTGTAACTACACGCAAGCGCACTAAGACGGGTCAGGTAGGCCTATGTCATGTGGCTTACTAATCACCCCGAATTTGGTTAGCAGCAGTGGCGTATTTAGAATTTGGCAAAGGGGGGGCCATGGCGAGCGCGTGAAGCGCGAGCCTATAACG
>Ga0209367_1006017_pt1 | contig 16800 bp, 9 predicted proteins | sample WorMetLIZISLAND2_FD_187412 | JGI IMG/M metagenome (GOLD analysis project Ga0209367, IMG submission 187412) | Marine gutless worms symbiont microbial communities from Max Planck institute for Marine Microbiology, Germany - Olavius geniculatus... ... | reverse complement strand
ACCTTGATTTCTGCAAAAAATCGTGTAGATCTAAGCAGTATTTCTGAAGTTAGAAGCTATATAACAGAGTGGCCTCGTTTTTTTGGGCCACCCTGTAGACTTATTGTGTCGCAACCATAAATCGCCAAAAAATCCATAAAACCCCCTATTTTAGCGTTCAAGGTCATTTAAAGTCATTGAATTCGGCGCCAATCGAGAGCCAGTGTACGACTTCCTATTAGTGATTAATAGTAGCCTAACCTAGGCCCTATCTCGCACCGTTACTGAGATACAGCAACTTATTGGCCAAAAATCGCAAATTTTGCCCACCCCTCATTTAGCGCAATCGCTCGGGGTAACCCCCTTCGAATTTATGGAATAGCTTTACGGTTCCTGAAACTAGAGTCTTCCAGGCAGCAGATGGTGAAGATTTGATGATTCTAGCTTGCACCGTTTTTGACTGATCCACCCGTGTGACGGACAGACAGACAGAATTGCGATGGCTAAGACGCGCTGAAAGCAGTAGCTGCTTTCGCGCGCAAAAACGAACGTTTACGATGGCATAAAGTATTTTTTAAAAATTTTGGCCGCTCGTGCCAAAGAGTCATGCGGAGAAAAAAGGAGACTTTTTCGCACCTGATATCCCAGATCTTAACCCGCTGTCCAGCCGCTGCAGCAACCCGGTGATTGGCTGACGAACAAGTGACGCTGGTTACTGATTGACCTTTCGAGCTAGTGACGTCATCATCAAATGACCACGTGACCAACAGCTGGTACTCGGTGACGTCAAATGCGTGCAAGTTTCCGTTGTCAGCAGTGCCTGTGTGCATGGAAGTAGAAATAAATATTATAGCTCCGTGGCCTCTGTGTAGCAATTTTGAACATATTACAATAAAACACAATACAGGGTGCGCCAATGAAAACAATTCCATAAGGCTTTTCCAGAATATTTTCCCACCATATTTGCAGTGCTTATGCTTACAGATCGAGGATAAAGCCACATATTGTAGGCCTATTTGTGAGAACCATTTGCTGAAAAAAATGAACAACAGATTGATGTGATAAACGACGCAGGAACGAAAGAAACGAAAGTAAATACTTCCAGAGTGTTATAAACTTTGTAATCTAAACGCTAACGACTGTAGTCTTTATTGATGTGATTGATTTCATAGTTCAACGGAAGACGGCAAGAACGAAAACGATAACTGAAACGGATATGGTACCGATAACGATGCACATGTCATTGCATGCGACAGCAGATGGCGCCACGGCTGGCAGCGTATAGAGCAGTTTGCCGTCTGGAACACTGGACACTTTCGCTTCAGCTTTGTACACGGACTGATCCTAGACATACACAGATTACACACGCCACACGTTGCATAGTGGACCGATATGACGTCGTACGCTAAATAATAAATGATCATAAATATTGATAAATATTGCCAAAGTAACCAAATATAGACCTACCAAGAAACGTCACAGAAAATGTTTTTTTCTGTAGCGAGATACGTTGAACCATTTGAGAAAAGTTTGTTGTAGGTTATGGTAATGACAAAAATAAAAGCCGCATTATACATTTTACCTGTCCGTCCGTCTGTTTGTCTGTCTGTCTGTCCGTCCGTCCGTCCCGTACGTAAGCTAACTCAAAAACAAAGGCGTAAAAACCAGCACCGGGTGGAAAAAGGTAAACGGTGTGCAATTTTCATTTGTTCAACAGGCCAAAAGTAAGGTCGCCATGTACGCCAGACGTCAAAAAATTCCATGGTGGTGTATCACGCGCCAAGCGGCTCAGGCACCCGAGGCGCCTACTGCACAGTAGACCTAATCATCGGGACACCTGTGAAGGAAAACATGCGCCAACCGTATGTTAATAAGCTCATACGTTGAAAGTTATTATTATTATTCATAAATCGTGGTGCAACTTAATTAGGCCTAACTGAAATAGCGGTTTTAATTTGATGCATTAATCCCGTACAGACCGTGTATTGTCCTCGGTGGCCTGTATCTATGCTGATCAGGCTCGTTGAGTCGACGCTGAACGCGGCATTGTCCACGAAGCCTTTGTGACCAGCTGTGGCAACATCCAACACCTTGCGAGTCTCCACTTCCGTCAGCTGGCACGACATACCCCAGCCCTGGTTACTAGCCAAGTATATTCTTGTTGTAGTAGCCACAGTAGTAGTTGTTGTTGTTGTCGTCGTCGTTGTTGCTGGTTGCTAGCCAGGTACTGGCGGTCAGCGCTGGTTCGCAGTACGACGTAATGCAGCCCACCCACGGCGGGCACCTTGCCTGTCAAGCAGGCGCCCAGGTCCCAGATCTTTAGCGAGTTGTCCAGCGATGACGTCACCAGCAGGTGCGATGACGTCACCATGTTGCCGGGGTCGTCGGGATGAATGGCGGCCCAGCAGACTCGGTGCACGTGACCTCCGAGTGTCACCACGCATGACCTCGTTCCCACGTCCCAGATTTTCACCGTCCTACACACCGTTAGTAAAAATAGTAAAAGAGCCGACTTGCGTACTCCCTGCGACCGAAGGCTAGCAAATGTAAGCGTAGTTGGTTACTTCCTTACATAACGGGATAAAATGATAACTTTCGGCACCTCCCCCAGATAATTACGCTGCAAATTGCGGACAAACCGCTGCAGTTAGCGACATGGTTACTATCGACAGCCTATAGAAACTTGTCAATGCCATATCCAACGGTACCATCGCCAATCCTCTATGACACACTTTTTAGCCAGATTACATTTGGACAGAGAGACGACAGACGGACGACGCATTGTACCACAAACACAACGGTCGGTCGGCTGAAAAGTGTTCAAAGGGTTAAGTGCTACCTGTCCGAGGAGCAGCTGATGAGTTTGTTAGCATCAGGTGTAAACACGACGCACCAGATCCATCCTCTGTGCCCAGTGATCCGGCTCACAGCGCGCCCTCTACCGGCGTCCCACAGAGTTATCGATGAATCTGACCCGGCCGTCGCTATGACGTCATTACGAGGACTGTACGCACAGCAGATGTTGTAATCCACGTAGCCCTGTACGTATGCATACAGTACAATATTCAACCTCAGCGACGTCGTCGGTTAAAAAGTACTCAGGGCAGAAAGTTGCGATTTTCCGACAGACACTGCAAAATTTTCCACAGAATTCTGACAGACAGTTACTAATTTCCGACAGCAGAGATTATAGTTGCTCAAACTTTTAACTTTGCCCCTAAATTTCTACGAAATGAGAGTTTTATACCCCAAATTTTGCACTTTGAACAATTTTTTTCCGACAAAAAGATTTTGCGACAGTTTAAAATTCAGGGAGAAAATAATTGCTTTTCTGCCCCTAGCGCGACGCCCTGATTCGCCTGTTATCATGAACTATGCTATGTCGAAATGCACAACACAATAATAAAATAAAGTATAGTTATCAATCAGTCAATCAACCGATCAGGCAATGAATCAGAGTTACCTTAGTTGCCAGAACTACTTGGAGATTAGTAATTACACAAAGAAGTACAAAAGTCTGTACGACAGGTTACAAAAAAACAACAATTTGTAATACATGTACCATGTTTACACGATGAAGCAAACGTGAAGCAAACTTAGAGCACACGTCGTGCACGTGTATTTTGAATACATTTGCTTCATGTTTGATTCATCGTGTAAAACGGGGTATAGCTCTAACGGTCACCACCGCCGCAGGAACGAGGTTCTGTCGTTTTATCCGTGTCGATGTGTTGGTCGGTTCGTCTGCCTGACCAATATATTACTCAAGAAGTAATGATTTTAATAATTTTTTGAAGATAGGGAGTGGTCCAAGAAACAATCGACAAGGTTATGGTATCGTATAGGCATAGCTGTTACCACTGCGAATTTGTCATTCGCCGAAGCTAAACGAAGAAGTAATTAAGTTACGAGTTGCGTCTGTTTATCAGCAGCGGCAACGGGAGTCACAGACTCTTTCATCTTCACAGCGAACATGACTAATTCCGCCGAAAGAAAGTGTACGTTCTAACCGTGTCTGTCGGTTTATCCGTTTGTCTGCAATCTGTTTGCAAGCTGGATAACTCACTACGAAGTTATGGATGCACTGCATTCGGCAGACAGACAAAAACGAACCTTTTCCTGCGACAGAACGCTGTGGTTGCAGGCATCGACAATCGCAAGTCCCGCGACTCCACCAGTCAACGCGACGCACAGTCGCGAGTCGTCGCACGACCAGTCGCAACCCATCGCAGCTCCCACGACGCTAGTCTTAACCAGTCCCAGTCAGTCTTAGATAAGTCTTAGCTTCTTAACTTAGTCTTATCTTAGTCTCAGCAAAGGCCAGTGACTCCACATAGTCGTAAGTAATCGTATGACTAGTTGCCGCTTCTACAACGCTAGTCTTGGCCAGTTGTATTCACGCCTAATCAGTCTTAGCTTGGTGACTTATGCCGTGACAGGTCCACGACGATGGCCGACTATCTGCGTACATAGACGCTAGTCTTAGCCAGTCGTCGGTAGTCGGTTGTAGTTGCGTTGTAAAGACACAGACTGCAGTCTTTAGACGAGACGGCCAGCTTTTCACCGTCGTGGCTAAATTTTACGCCTGTGATCGACGACGAGTTCGTCTCCTTACTGTACACCTGTGTAACACAAATTAGGTGAAAATGTGATAAACAAGTGTACCTCAGTCACATAATCTCATCGTCAAAACCATCGTTGTGCCAAAAATTGTCAAAATTGGTGAACATTTGACGCAGTTTTGACAAAAAAAACATTTTCTTAGTTTTTCAAGACGTGGTGTACATGTTACGTAACGGGTAATCCATGCGTTCATACAGCCACGACTTCTTGGTCAAACATCAGCCGATTTTGAAATTCTTTTGCTAACCAAATTAGTCGTAAACTCAAACTACAGCAACTGTTACAGAAGAACTAACATTAATCTTCTTTTCCGTTTTCTTCTTCTTTTACTTTGGAATACGTGCCAACTTCAGTTAGTTGAAAGCTCCGAAGGTTATGGTAAACACGTGGTGGTTAGAATGGGGCAGACGTAGGATAAAACAAATTATTCTGCATGTTAAAAAGAGTAATGACAACCACGGGCTGCTGTGAGAGGGGTTGCGACGCTCGGTTCACTGCTGTGTTACAACGAAGTACGGTACATTAGACGTTGAAAAAATAATGCCACTTTTTATAAGACAACGAACTACAATGCTGATGTTAAAAACCTGGGCTCCAGTAAGATCCCAGATTTGAAGAAATCCATCTTCAGACCCAGTAGCAACGTGTCGACCGTCGTGTGAGAAACAGCACGGACGTTCGCCGTGGTACGGATCAGCAAGATCCGGGTACACTGGACCTGGTAGATCTGTCACGATCATCACCTCAGAGCCACCTGTCCACAAACGCTACCTGTAAGTAAGTAAGTAAGTAAGTAAGTAAATAAGTAAACAATTTATATATTAACGTGTTAACTGCAAATAACCTCAAACGCACTCGGTGTGCTAGAAGACGACAAAAAGTAGAAATGTTTGAGATGGCATCTAAAAATAAACAGAAACTCTTTGCTGCTTGACAGAAAGTGCAGTAAATGATAAAATTCCCAATAATAATCTAAAATTAACAAAACGAATTCGGATCGTCACTAAAGTCTTATTGTTTCCTCCTTGAGTCCTGGCCAACGTTTTCACAGAATTTTACCAAAATTAATAATTATAAATGTTTGAGTGACCCAGCTGAGAAACAGAGACACAAGACAACCTTTTTCTCGCTTCACTTCGTCGGAGGAAAAATTCACACGCGTAACAAGTTAAAACAATAGAAAAAAATTTCGACCAAACTCTGCTTTTTTGGATTTTTGTGGATTTGTTGGTCGTACACTAATGGCCAATTCACATCTACCTTACGACGCCGACGCGACTTTACCGTTGAGTTGAGTCGCGTTGTAAGTGTAAACAGAATTGACGATGCGACTGAACTGTCGAAAATAGTCGGAGACAGTCGAGTCGCGTCATCGGCGTCGTAGGTGGGCACAGCAGTTGAATCGCGTCGGCAATTCGAGTTCACATCGAGTTGAGTTGAGTGGTGTCGGCGTCGTAGGTGTGAAATGGCCATAAGCTGTACATTATGACAGTCTGTTAGGCTGGCGTGGATTCGTTGTAGACTTTTGATCTGTCGAACATTTCGTTGTACAACTATCCACAACAAATCGAAAAAGATGGAGCTTGAATCTTACCGAGCGAGTCCCAGACGCGCAGACTGGCGTCCTCTGCGGTGGAAGCGACGAGAGCTCCAACTGGCGAGTAGCAGCAACATCGGACACCGCTCGTGTGACCCAGCAGCGTCAGTTCACACGGGTCCTCCACGTCACTAGGAACCGTGTCCTGGATCAGACGCACGTTGCCTGGTAGACCGAGCTGATCCTCATCGTAACCAGACAACTGCTGCCTCACCGGGTTCGACCAAATCTAAATACACCGTTGTACAAAAATATGACGCAACGGTTTCGTCATAAATTAGTTGAATAGGCCCTACTGACCGGAGGGGCGTAGGCGGGCTGCTCGTTTCCCAGACGCTGACCGTTGAGCCCCATAAGTGGACAGACCACTGAGTCCGTGACGCATGGCCAGTGCGGCACCAGACCCATACGTCTGCGTCAGACTACGATTGCGTCAGTTACGTTGGTCGTGCTTTGCGCAAAACACAGTATGCCTATTGCATCCGTAACTTGTCCATTCGCCGGTTTGCAAGTTGACGCAGGGCTTACTGCAGTTACGTAGTTTAGCGACTACTTGAAAAAATACAGGCATAATTTGGTTAAAGTACCTGATCTTGGTGAAAAATCTTAACATACAGATGTCACTCAGTTGTAAGCATTAATACTTTAATAGACACTCGCGCAGTCTATAAGTAAAACTAGAAAATTGGGGCAAAGCCCAACGTTAGTCCGCCCGGCGCCCTAAGTCCGATTAGGGGGGGAATTAGAGAGGGTTAAATTTCCCTGGCACCAAAGTCACGTGGCCCGAACTCAAATGCAATGGCATACGCAGAACGCGCATTGTCGACTTAGGGTAGGTCAACATGAGCGCTTATAACTTTGTTCGTAGTAGAGCGAAGTTCACAATTGTTTTTGTTCAACGCCGGAAAGATCGTTCTCGTTAACGCGGTTTACATTTTGTCGCTATTTTCATCCGTTCCACAGATATTTGCGTTCAAACTCAAAAGGTGTCGTAAATCGCACCGATTTTTGAACGTTTTTGTCTTCCCAAATTTTAAGGGGGCGGTGCCTAACTCCGAAGTTATAAGCGCTCCTTTACTATATTCTAAGCCAATTTTGGACCCCCTTTAAAAAATTGTAAAAGGGACCCAGGTCCCTGAGTCCCCGGTGGGGGAGTGCTGGCACGACTTAGTCATTCTATGGCGCGTGTAAAAATTTGGGGGCGCAGCACCCCCTAGGGGCCGAAATGTGGTCTTCCGAAAAAGTCGATTTGGGTGGGTATGATTCCACATCGAGATCTCCGTAATTAGTAGACCAAAGTTTACCGCACTTATTTCGCCTAACGCGGGAGGAATCGCGGTAGATATAATATTTATCCGATTTTGAATATCTTTATCCTTTTCGGAGATATTCGCCGCCGAACTTCGAAGTCGTCTGAAATAGAGCCAAATTTTGCATGTTTTGGCCCCTAAAATTTTTTGGGGGTGGGCCCCCGAAATTTTAGACCGGCATTATAAAATTGGGCCTAGTACAGACCATCGTGCAAAATTTTATGCCGGTCGGCCCACGCATCTCGGAGATCTCGCGTTGAAAAAAAAACATCTGCAGTAAAACTTGAGTCCGCTTTGCAAGCTATCGCTTCCGGGCGGACTAAATATCCACTGATCGATCGATAGTATAATAGACTGACTGACTGCTTGTAACCTGTTGTGAAGCGAGTTGATAAATAGCCAGTGGACGTCGTAGGATCTGACTAAGAAAGGCTCCTATGAACTTAGTCCAAGCTCTGATATCCTGGTGTGCCGATCGGCGCGCTGTTTCCTGTAGCTCCGCCATGCATTCGTAACCTTGTCCTGCTTCGAATCTGCTCACAGACCATTTCTATTTTTTACACGATAAAAAAATTGAAAATTTCAAACGGCGTCAAACTGAATTTGTTCACGGTCTTGATATTTGTAAGATAAAAAAATTAAAAAGATCATATTTCATTATTTTTATTAGGGGGCCTTCTAGACTCCAGTTCTAAGTAGACAGAGGGGCCAGTGTGATAGCACCATCATGACATATTATAGCTTAAATTGCTGTGCCGTACTTCGATATTTTGCTGTGGACCTGGATTTGTTGTAGGCTTTCGATTATTTTGCGGTTTTGTTGTACACAATTTGTTGTGAATTTCCTGACTGACAAATATACAACAAGTCAGCTGAAATGGATTTCAGGCTTATATAGTCATAGTGGCTTATACGCAGGATTCGCAACGAGGAATCAAACTTTGACCTATTTTTCCGTCGCTTTGCTTCCCTTTCTACATCTCCTTTCCTCTTCTCTCCAATCCATATAAAAGTGTGGAAGCACCTTCGTGTATAGTCGAACCTGGCTTCGATGAACTCCAGTCGGAGGCAGACATCAACGAATCGTTTCCAGTCGGCGAGCTGCAGCAGTTGGTGCGGCAGTTCGCGCAGTTTGCGACGATTGAGGTGTCTGCCGATGTCACGATCACCGGCAAACACAATCGGCTGGTCCGGCATCTGCCTGTCTTCCAGCCGCTTCGCCTTGCCGCCGGCTGGAAAGTACGGTTTTCCTACAGCAGCAACGTGTCGCATATTAATTATTCATCAAAAACACATTTCCACTATAAAGCAATAAGTTATATTTAAATATGTTCTAAAAGTAACAATCTACAAAATTTTATGTCTGCTGTAAAGCTACGTGATAAGTTATAAAACGCACGGTCACTACAAAACTTTGACATATACTGTACTGTCTAATTTAACTTGTGTACCATCCGCGTCTTTTCAACCTAGTTGGCAAATGTAGCCTGTACTGTTTAAATAATTACGTCTAGCATGTTCTAATGTTTTCTAAGTTGTGATATGGTGCATGCCAATAAACAGATTGGAATAGAATAAAGTGGTTGCTGGAAGTCAGCCTGCATGCCTGAAGCCCAGAGAGCGTCGAAGTAGTCTGCAATGGCACGTCTCGCCAGTGTGACAGTTGACTCGTTGGAAAGGTATCGGCGTTGAGCGGCCTCCCAGAACTGGCGGTGATACCAGCTGTACGCAGCCACGCCGTCCGTACCACGCTCTACCAGGTAGAAGCCGAGCTCGTGGCGGACTCGGATCCACAGCAGCGGCGGAATGCGCCGGAATGGCGGCACCCAGTACACGAACACCTACAATACACGACTATACGATCCAGCCAGCCGTCTGTCGGTCCAGTGCCGACATACTAAGCGGCCGTCCGGCGAGAACTGGCTAACCCTAACCCCAAGTCTTTATTTTTTGTTCGAGTTACGACAGACAGACGAACATCAGACAGACGGACAAGCAAGACCCGCAAATGCGGCCGATTAAAACGACCGCGAAACATAGTCTACCCAGACTGGGTTGGCAGTACGTGGACATCATTATTGTAACGTTGTTGATTTTATTTTAACGTCTGTACTGTGTGCATGTATACACCACTGATAATGTACATTCAACTATTACTTACTTACTTACCTACTTACTTACTTAACACATCCTTGCGTACTCAAGATGAGAAGCGCTTTACTAAATGAATGAATGAATGAATGAATGAATAAATGAATGATCATGATTGATTGCATTAGAAACGTGCAGTTAACCATCATACTAACTCAATATTACATATTGCCATAACATATAGGCTAAGCTATACGATTACATACCGAGTCTAAAACTTCATCATCGCACGATAAGATATCCTCTAGCTCGGCAGCGGCAAGACCATTCTTAGCGGCCGAGATGTAGCTCAGTGCACGCTTGACAAACATGCGGCCGTAGCGAGTCTCCAAGCGATCAAACAACTTATCGACCAGACACGGAACATCCGCCGAGAAATCATCAATCGTAACCTGTTGCGGTAAGCGTTATTTCTGTATTTATTTTTTATTAATTTCAGTTAATTTAATTAATCTCATTAAACCCATCTTTCAAAACAAAACAATCAAAACGCATTTATGTATACGGCTATGTGAAATCCTGTTTATCATAGCAGTATTGTTCGTTTGACTAATTCACTCTAGTGCATGTATGTTTTCCTTACTTTCAACGTAATGTTTTTATGTTTTAATGTAGCTACTGGCTGCAACAGAAAGTAAAGATGGTAAATAAAGATGAATATAAATATGTAAAAATAGCAGGAAAAATACAAAAAAATGTAAGCTACGCTAATAGAACAACGTGATCTTCTATCATGTTTGACCTACTGACTTAATGCACTGTTTAGTGGCATTTTGCTCTTGGTGATTTCATTTCGCATTTTCTTGCACGTAAATGCAGATAACAGAAACAAGAAATGACCTGATCGTAGGAACGCCAGCGTACGGCGACATCGACAGCGAGACGCAGGTAGAGAGGCAGAGGACATCGTGTGAAAGCTGACATAATAACATCCCGTTGAGTGGACGTAACACGGCGTCCGTCGCTCGACAACATCTGATCTAATATAGCCGGACCTTCCTCCTGCTGAAGAGCAGTAACCTGCCACAACCAGCCAGCACTGGATTAACTCACAATACGCTGTTCAATACAGGCTGTTCAGTGTTAAGTAAGCTAGTTTGACCAAAAGCGATTAAAGATGTCAAACTTTGCCGAGAACAGTGCCGCCACCAAACGACCTAATACAGTGTCAGTTTATATCCTATCGCTTAACGTTAAAGAATCCCAAATTTTGGTGAAATAGCGATTCAAAATCCGCAAAGCAATCCGGATTGCCACCAAAATTTACTCACTTTGTTCAAATTAAGCTACCTCCTATCCCTTCGCAAAATTTCGTCGAAATCTGTCCGTAGGCCTACTTATTGACTAGGCCAGATAACAAATAATCAGACGCAGTTTACGTAGGTCTTAATTACATACTTCGTTTCATTCTCAATTAGGCTTAAATAGTACCATTGAAATAAATAGGCTAACAAAATTATCAGAATCAAATTATACACTGTTAAATATTAAAACGGTGCCTTCCACAAAACCAAAATATCACCAACATTACAGTACCAAACAATTCTCTCGACCTCAAGCAAGTTCTCTGCTGGTAGAAAAGCTTTCAGCACGTCGAGACACTGTCCGGGCAGCGTTGACACCACGACGTGAACGTTTGCCGGCAGACGATCTTTGAGCGATAACCACTTGAGATTCCTGGCGAAGTCCTCGTTGGACAGCTGATCGAGCGAGTCCAGGATCAGAACTAGCGGTATGTCTGCTGTTGCCAGCGATAAAGCCTGGCGAAAGAATCCTGTCAGTTCTTTGTACGATTCCGGAATCTGCGATAATAATAGCAGAATTCCATTCAGACTCGCGAAAACGACAACTTACTGTCATCGTGTTTGAAACCAAGATTAAACTAGACGACAGATCAGACGGTAAATTAAATAATTGAGAGTCTCCGCCCCCTTGACCTTGCTGCGACCTTGACTTTGATCGCGCGGCACTTTGAACACATAACAAACTCACAGGGTTTGACTTACGAAATAAAGTTGCAGGGGTTTAATTTTTTTGGCTGCTTGACTCCGTTCGAAATTGTAAGGAAAACAGCTCTTGCTTCATCCAACCTGCAGCAATTCAAACATTACCAGCTCATCTAAATTGATATGAAATGAATGTAAGTTATTTTATCAAATTTGACCATTCCTTCCGTATTACCGGTTATTTTAAATCACCGTCATTTGCGCAGCTGCTAATAAACGTTTAAACAAACAAAAAACGTTTAAAATATTATACATACGGCGGAGACGTCGGAGCCGTAGATGCGACAAATCTGTTGACAGACGCTGCGAAGCATCGCACGTGCGCTGGACGATGTCATAGGTTACCCGCGATGCACTGAGCAGACATACCACCACCGCCTAAATACTAGACCTTCTAAGAGACTCCACCCACTGCGGGACGATGTCATACTGGTACCAAGAAACCTCACGACGACGTAAGGTTTCGACGACATTTTGGCCGCTCGCGCTGCCGCCATTGCCAGCAGAGCCGTCTTATAGGCCGCATTACGTGTCTTGCTCGTTCGTCCGTCCGTCTGTCCATCCGTGTGCTGCCATTGCCAGCAGAGCGGTCTTGCCGCAGCCTGAGTTACCGTGGACTGCAAACACCCGGTCAGACCCGCCGTCGATGTGCTCGGATATCGTAGCCAGCAGACGCTCGCGGCCGACAAACCTGGACGTCTTATCAACAACGATGTCGCGATGATGAAGTGACTCAAAGAATACGGCGTCTGGGACAGTGTGGAGGTGTTTCTCGTACGCTTCCAAGATGGACTTAGACAGGCAAGAACACAGCGCATCGCTTGCTTCCCTCACGTAGCGCCTGCGAGTGACACGAGACAACACCATCTTACGCGTCCGTACGTTCGCCGTGCGTTCGTTTGTCCTGTACTGGCTTCAAATTTTTGACCTAGAAGGCGGATAGAAACCGAAATCGATGTAAACGTTTCCTCAGGCAGGAGGAGCGAGCAAGTCGATGTACAGGTTGAAAGGTCAAAGGTCAAGATCATTTAACGTCAAAACCTCAAGAAACTAGAAGGCGCTTGTGAGAATGCATTATCTCCGCCAATGTAAGTTTTCACAGGAGGGGGCCACCGTTCCTGCCGGTTGTGTATGACATGTCGTGTACACAGACAGACAGACACACACAACGACGGACAGACGGACAAATCGACCAATCTCATAATCTCCTCCAATGTTTACTTCGTTCCATTGGCGGAGATAAATAGCGCATATCTAGTGTGCATGCTGGCGGATCACCCGCCGCGGCTGGCGGTACAATGAAACAGTTATTGCAGCAAATGTCGTCTTTGGCTCGTAGCGTGGTCCGTCTGTCTGTTACATTCGTGCGCTAACGTTAAAGCCATTAAACGAAATGAGATGTCATTTGACAGAGACACTCGTGTAATTCAGTGTTAAAACAGTGGTTTCGGTCCCACTACGACTGGGAGGATTTTAAGAGATCGAAACCAGTTGAACCGAAATTGAAGCCGAAGCAATGCCGAATAAATGACTTTGGCCTTTTTACAGGTACAAATGGCGCTATTACACCATGAGACAAGCACTCTACCTGACAGCGTCGTCCCTGGGCTTAGTATACTGCAAGTGCAGAAAGCTATCAGTTGACACCGTGTTTAATAGTTTGACGTCCTTCAGCTGACGTAGACATCCCTGTGCGTCATCGTCTACGTCACTGCCAATCATGTCCACCAGGTGGCGTTGCAGGTGTGATGATGACGTCACTTCTGCCAGGTCGCGATTCAACACTATTGCCTGTAAACACATATTGCGCCCAGTAGCAACTGGCAGGACTTAGGAATTTTGTTCATTACACACAAACTCAGTGACTCAGTGACTTAGAATTTATGCAGCTTTTTCCGCTCGAGAGGTTGGCTGCACTATCGGCCATCTGTTTCCATTCACTTCTGTCGGCAGTTTTCCGCAGCATTTTAAATGCTGAAGTAAAAAACCTAAATGCAAAATTTGTTATTGTTTTGTATAACTGTTATCATTTACTATAATATTTGCACTGTCTTTCGATTATGTTTATTATGACGCTAATATATTTATGATCACGTTTATTTTAATCACCGTCATCTCTACGACGACCGATCGTTCTTCATTTATTAGAGTTGAAGAGTAGGCCCCTATAAAATTTTTAGAGAAACGTTATAACGTGTCTTTTTATTAAACAAAATATCCGAAAAAATTATTAACATTCATTACGCCTACGGATTACAAGACGCACCTGATGTAGTCTTGCGGTGTTTTCAATGATGCCCGCGTGAACCTCTGCCTCTGTCACAGAGATAGAATATTTCTCGGCGTCACGTGATTCAAGTACTCTGACGGCAGCGTCGCGAAGTTGCGTTCTCATGAGTCCGTAGCGTCTGGACCAGCATCAATCAGCGCCCAATCATTACTTCATCTTCAGAGTTAGGCCTACGGTTCAAAACAGAATACTATTAGCACGCACTGCAATCAACTGTTAGACTGGGCGAACGTTTACTACATCAGCTCATCATCATCATCATCATCAGCAGCAGCAGCAGCAGGTGTCATGACGTCATCATCATAGCGTCTGGACCAGTCCTCTGCGTCTTCTTCGTCGCTCGCTTTCAGCACGTAGTTCGCCGGTACGCCGTTCACATCCAGACGAAAATGTTCCTAGCCTCAGGCTATGGGATTAAGGTTAGCCCTGACGTACGGCTAGGGTAAGGTTAAGATCTGAGCTTGCCGCTACGCCGCGACGAATGTTGATGTAGTTAGCGTTTGTGTTGATTAGAGCTACGGTAATTATTAGAGTTAAAGCTGGGTATAGCGTCGTTGAGTTCAAGCACGTAGTTTGATTGATACACGTAGTTTGCGGATACGCCGTTCATATCCAGACGGAAGTGCTCTCGTAGCGTCGTCGTGTCTGCGCCGTCAGATTCCAACGCGTTCAGCAATCGTTCGAACTCGTCTTGTTCTACCTGCGCCGGCAGCGGTCGGTAGCCGTACTTGTTACCAAGCAGAGCAACGAACGCCGGACCAACACTCGTACGCAGGCACCTGTAGTGTAGTGTATGCGTGGAATTTAATATTACACACTGTGTCCGGTAAAAAAAACTGACTCCTTAGACATCGTGCAATAAAAATGTCAAATTTAAATAAATTTGAATAAAGTTTCGTGCACTTAATCCTTAATAACTTCGTGAAGCGATTGCAAAATTTCATTGAAAAATATTATTTTTTGTCAAAATTATTTAATGTTGAATATTAATAACAAAATATTTCCGTTTCCAATATGGTGTTACATAAGTAAACTCCTGTGTACATTTGCATAACTTAAACAAAGAATATCTAATTTTGGCAAAATTTTACATCAACAGTGCATTATCTATTGGCAATCAAAGTGCCAAATTTCGGTTAAATCTATCTACGCAAACAATAGTTAGAGCGTCTGTTGTGAGGTCGCCTCAAAACGTGAAGTGTCCAGTATTGGGCAACCGTTTATTTAATCGGGAACGCTGAGACGTCGAGCCCGACCTGACTACTTCGCGTATGCACATGTCGAGCGTGCCGTGTTCTCGGGTAGTCTCTTCGCTGACTCCCCATCGCATGTCGACCGCACCGAACTCCAGACCCAGCTTACGACACAGTAGACGCAGGAACGGATACACGTCTGAGCGTCAACGCCATAAACCATGCCAAATGCAGACGCCTACTATTGAGTCGTTAACAGAATAGTAAGCAAACAGTCGTCATAATTAAACAAATAACAAAAGAAAATTTCTCACAGCAGTAGACCTAAAGGCGAGAGCCACGTTTAATCGATCAGATTTCTTGGAAATTAAACTCGATTTTTTGTAGGAGGCATTTCCGACATTCAGCTGACACTGAATCATTCGTCGTGTTCTGGCTCTCGCGCAATTTGCGTTTTTTTGCGAACGCTTGCTGCGTTCTGGCTTGCGTCGTTTTCTTCCGATAGTACGCAAACGCCTTATAGTTTCATCCAACTAAAAACACGCCTTGCGAGCGTAATTTCGTTGGATAAAAACCAGTCAAACTGTAATCCAACTATCAAGGGTATATAATACAGCAGGATGAGATGACATTTCACACAGACCTCTAATGAGCGCATTTCGTTCAGTCTTGGTGTCAGTGAAAGTCGAACTGACAAAAACGACGACTTTGTTCCTGTTTAAAGACGTTTGCTGCTCGTTCGACTGAGATTCGTCGAATCTGCCTTGAAGCATTTTATCGACCAACACCTACACTCAATAAACACCGCCACCATTATCACTGCTTCAATTATTATATTTTCGTTCCGTAGTGTACGAAGTTTCGAGGCATTTTAATGATTTCATAGCATATTTAGCCGCAATTAAAAATCTAGTACTCTTGTCATAAATACATATAAAATACTTCATTGTTGACTTTGTGCTACTTCTAAGACTTTGCAGTGATTCGATGCAAGATGTCTCTGCACTTGAGAAAAACAAACAGTAACGCTGCACGTAAAGATCGTCCTTTAAGAATTAAGACATTCTTCAATAATCGAAAAATTAACCCTTTGAAGACTGTGATTTTTACATGATTTCAGTTTTAGCGGTTGCGGCGCAGAAATATAAAAATTGACGAAAAAAACTCGCCACAATTTTTCTGCTGTTTTTGTTTTAAAATAGCTGTTTTATTGCTTTTCAAAAAGCCTAAAAGTGTTTCGCCAATTTCAGTTTTTATGCGCCTTTTCGTCTTCCAGTTAAAAGTCTGTACGTGGAAAACGGACAAGAACCGTATTATGACAGCTGCATTAGAATTAAATTCGTTAACGAACGAATGACGCGTGTACAAGTGATTATATGAAAACAAGATGTCGTGAAAACATAGATTAGGCGTAATAATTGTCAAACAGAATAGCTCGCGCTGCTAATACACGAACAACCCATACCCACTAATTATCTAATTAATTATTTACTAGTTGCTTAATTATTTTACGATCAACTCACACGCAGCTCATCCACATGCAAACCATTGGCAACTCCGTAGTCTGCAGGTAGATGCCGTAACAACTGGACCAAAAATAGCTCGTCGCTAGAGCTATTTTTGGTCCAGTTGTTACGGCATCTACCTGCAG
>Ga0209367_1006016_pt1 | contig 16803 bp, 17 predicted proteins | sample WorMetLIZISLAND2_FD_187412 | JGI IMG/M metagenome (GOLD analysis project Ga0209367, IMG submission 187412) | Marine gutless worms symbiont microbial communities from Max Planck institute for Marine Microbiology, Germany - Olavius geniculatus... ... | reverse complement strand
GCGCCGGACAGTCCAAAGATGAGCGACCAGCAAGAGATTTACGTTGAGATGTCGCAGCCGTCGGTTGAAGCCAGACGTGAATCGCGCGTACAGACGATCGAAGGAAAGGTGACCATGGAAGCGGCCGACGAACTGGCGGCCCTAGCTCCCAGCGAACAAACCCAGCAGGAGGTAGTCTTATAACCACATGATCGTCAATCTTTGGAAACCTAATGAAGTAGTTCTTTTAGGCCTTTCGCTCGCTCAACCTTACAGTTATGTTTAATATACAGGAACCGAAAGGTTTGTGTCTGCTAAGATTGGTGTTTCATCGCACAGTAACTTAAAATTTAAAGAACGTGCTAAAATATTTTGAATATTTTTTCTGTTCGCAGCAGTGGACATTACATTACATTTTTAGTTAAGTCTTAGTTAAGTTCTAGTTAAGCTTTATTATTTTCATTGTTTATTTTTTTATATTTTGTCTACCGAATACGGTGAATAAAGATGTGTGTTTGTGTGATGTTATTTGCTGAAATGTTTTAAAAGGCATTTTTCACACGTACATTGATACTTATGTTTTCATATGGCAGGCGACGTTGCGTAATGGCCAGTTTACACTTGCGACGCCAACGCAACTCAACTCGATTCATATCAACTGCTCAACCTGGCTAGCACACAACGCGTGGTCTGTGCACAGCAGCGTGACGTCACAATGCTAATGACGTCATTGCATTGTCATAGACCAAGGACGTTCTATTATTATTTAGAACGTCTTTGTCGTAGACAGTCACGACGGTTGAGTTGAGTTGAGTTGAGTTGAGTTACGTTACGTTGTAGGTGTGAAATGATCATAACTCTGAGATGGGTTCTTCTATGAAAACCTAGCTGTACCATTTGCCCATTTTAACCATTTTAGGCTTTTAAGCCAGAATTAGTTGGTGGGCGATCCCCATTCTATTTTCTCTTTCTCCTTCTTTCCATATCTTTTCCCCATTCTCCTTTTCGTCCCTTCTCATTTCCAGCACTTTTTTCAAGGGGCCCTTTCTCTGTTCTTGTCACCCCTGGAAAAAGTTTTGAAATCTTACATTGCTAGTGTTGAGTTTATTTAGGTCTGTATAAAACTAACAATCTCACGACAATGGTGGTGGAATAGTTTTGATATATTGGAGCCTAGGTAAACGCACTTTCTCTACCGGCCGTAGAATAGCGAAAAGTATTGAATTAACTTATTTGAGCAAAATGACTGGAGCAGGTGGGCGATTTGCCAGAGTGAGTTGGTTTTTGCCCAACTAGTTTACGCGTAAAAATTGCTCTGATTTCAGGAGTACCACGTGGAACTGGTTCTACCTGACGTTCGAGGCAAGGAGGCGACCCGCGTGTTGTCACTAACTGAGAGACTAGCCGTGGAGGCAGCCGAGGATCTGATCGCTTCTGGCGCCTCAGAGTCCACTACCCAGCAGGAAGAATTCGTCATCGATCTGCTTCAGCCGACCATCGAGTACAAGAAGGAGACGCGCGTACAGTCGGTCTGTCGTCTGCGTTGTGTAAAGCCCAAATTCCATTACGCCGACTTTGCGACGTTCACCGAAACTTCCCGCGGGGAAAGTCGCGGGCGTAAATCGTGAAAGTCCGCGACACAAATCATGTTGTTGACTTTCATGATTTGTGTCCGCAACTTTCACTGAAATTACATGATTTCATGATTTGTCACTGTTTGAGTCCGCGACTTTTATGATATGTGTCCGACTTTCTCCGTGGAGAAGTTTCGGTGAAAGTCGCGAAGTTGGCGTAATGGAATTTGGGTTTAAAGACGCTTGTAGGAGCAAACGAAATAATAAACTGCACCAAAGTGAGCTGAAATGAACTGACCTAGTTGTGTTGTTTTAGTTTATGTCATATGTCAGAACAAAAGTTTGAATCATAGTCGCGGGTGATAGCATTTACCGTAGTCGATGGCAGTGTTGTCTGACAACAGATGAGTTGCGAGGTAAGCTTTTTATGGGGAACCCACTGCAGAGGTACAGAGCGTCACTCGCCACAGGGGATCACGCATTATTACCTGCCAAATGCCGCAGGTGAACGCGCCCCGCCTTAACTCTAACCAGACAGGCCGGTACTCGATTCACCTACCCCGGTGGGATGGAAGGCTGAGTTAACCTTGGTGTTAGTTATAATACCTAGACGGTTTATATATCTAGAGAGTTAATGTGAAAAATTAAATCAAACGCCGCAGGTGAACGCACCCCACCTTTCACCGTTATTGGCTTGTCTAGCGTGAAAATGGTTGCAGATAGGCACAGACATGCTGCTTATCATAACAAGCACTGGCGACGAGCTTTTTAGGAATGTCGACATCGATGACCTTGAATGACATTGAACACCCAGAATAGGGTCTTTGGTGATATTTTGGCGATTTTTGGCTGCAAAAGAGTGAACTGTGACGAAATGGATAGAGACAGACTAAGATTACCTGCGAACAGGAACTGCTATAGGCTCTCACGCGTCTCATGAGCATTAACTCAGTTTTTTGTAGGTTGATCCCATGATCAAACGTAATTGTGAATAATTAGCATAAACCATATTTGCACTACAGGTCGTGGAGAAAACGGAAGTTGAAGCGGCCGAGGATATAATAGCATCTGCGGCGAGTGAGTCAACCCAGCAAGAGGAGTACAAAGTCGACTTCGTACAACCATACGTTGAACCCAAGCGCGAATCACAGGTCAGGGGTGATAAAAATCATCGTGATTTTTTCAATAAAAATGAATAGAAAAATGTGATTTTACTGTTCACAGTAGCGACGACGGCAGTATTGTCTTCAGCATCATCTTAGTACTTATAAGTATTTATTTAAGTACTCTTTCCTGAATGTACATGCACTTATGCTTAGAACATTATTTGAGGAGTAGCATAGCTGTACTTAAGTACTTTTTGGTGCTTACGTCATTCTCATTTTCTGACGACTAAAATAGTGATTTTTATTGTTGACATAAATCAAGTATTGTACTGTATAGTGTAGTTTATTCGTATGTTGTCGCAGTCCATCCTTTTGGCTGGGTGTTTTCCGGTGTGAATTTTTGGAAGAATTTGGTGCGAATAGAATTCGGTGTGAATCTAAAAAGATGGCAGATACAGGCCAGCGTCTTCGTAAACCTGCAGTCGCATGTACTAGGTGATTACTGAAAAGTGAGTCGACTACTCATAATGCAAAATCTCGCCATTATATGGGTGTTTCTTCCTAACGGCAATATGACTCGAAAATTATTTGTAGCAGCACAGCAAACAAAATCTGAAATCCGTACGCGTAATACTGGTACTAGACATTCATTAATTCTTAACGAAGTTCCTGTCGCTATTAATCTTACTCTGTTAACATTTTTTTCGAAATAGCAGAACGTACGTTTGCCCTGTGTTCGGTAGATGGCAGCTCATATTACAAAGCTCGCGAGCGCGGTTGTGCCTATATGCTCTGTTGTTCATTCATTCATTCGTGATTTGAATCGTTGGTTTTAATCGTTGATTTAATTTTTCGCATTAACTCTCTAGATATATAAACCATCTAGGTATTATAACTAACACCAGAGTCGACTCAGCTTTCCATCCTTCCAGGGTAGATAAATCGAGTACCGGCCTGTCTGGTTAGAGTTAAGGCGGGGCGCGTTCACCTGCGGCGTTTGGCAGGTAATAATGCGTGATCCCCTGTGGCAAGTGACGCTCTGTACCTCTGCAGTGGGTTCCCCAGAAAAAGCTTACCTTACGACTCATCTGTTGTTGGACAACACCGCCATCAACTATGGTAGGTGCTATCGCCCCCGCCTACAATTCAAACTTTTGTTCTAACATATGGCGTGCTACAAATGCAAAGTACTTACTACTTACCTACTTAAGTGTAGCTGATTGGGGCGGTGGTGTGTTTGCTAGCTGCAAACCGTGGGTCGGATTGTTCGTTATCGCGGGCAATGGATGGCCGCATAGTGCGCTGCGGTATCATTAGTTCATGCCAATCAGCTGCCGCTTCCGAGATTGTCAAAGCGCTTTTGGCCACGAGTTCGTCTCATGTAAGAAGCGCTATGTAGCAAGTACTGCACTTTACCTTTACTGGTGACCATATACTTAGCTATTCGCTATCTGTAACCTTTAACCTTTAGCTCTGCTGTTGCAGGTTGGAAGCGTGGAGGAGCAACTTCGCGAAGAGATTGCGGAGGATCTGATGGTGTCTGCGAGCAGAGAGTTCACCAGCAGCGAGCAGGAATATATCATCGAGATCGGTCAGTCGTCAGTCGACCAGCGTCAGGAAACTCGGGTTGACACCATGGTCGAACTTATGCCCGAGGAAATCACCACAGAGGGAACAGAAGCAGTAACTGACGTGCCAAAGGAAGAGCAGATAGTCGTCGAACTGGCGAAACCGGACGTTGAAGTCAAAAAGGAGACACGTGTTGAGGCCGTTGTCGAGTTACTTCAAGAGGAAATCACCACAGAGGGTACCGAACCAGTTACTGATGTGCCCAAAGAAGAAGAAATAATTGTGGAACTGGCTAAACCCGACGTTGAAGTTAAGAAGGAAACTCGTGTAGAAGCTGTAGTCGAACTTCTGCAGGAAGAAATTACTACGGAAGGCACAGAGGCAGTTAGCGATGTTTCGAAGGAGGAAGAAATAGTCGTAGAATTGGCCAAACCCGATGTTGAAGTGAAAAAGGAAACACGGGTAGAGGCCATTGTCGAGTTGCTTCCAGAAGAAATTACTACAGAGGGGACTGAGGCAGTTACCGACGTGCCCAAAGAAGAAGAAATAATTGTTGAACTGGTCAAACCTGATGTCGAAGTAAAGAAGGAAACGCATGTAGATGCTGTAGTTGAGCTATTGCAAGAAGAAATCACAACAGAAGGCACTGAAGCTGTTACCGATGTTCCAAAAGAGGAAGAAATAATCGTAGAATTGGCAAAACCTGACGTTGAAGTTAAAACAGAGACTCGCGTGGAGGCTGTTGTCGAACTACTCCAGGAGGAAATCACCACGGAGGGGACCGAAGCAGTTACTGATATTTCGAAAGAAGAAGAGATAGTCGTCGAACTGGCCAAACCTGACGTCGAAATCAAGAAAGAAAGTCGCGTCGAAGCCGTGGTCGAACTCTTACAGGAAGAGATCACCACGGAGGGTACTGAAACTGTCACCGATGTCTCGAAAGAGTCGGAGATAATCGTGGAGCTGGCCAAACCGGAAGTGGAAATCAAGAAGGAGTCGATGGTGGACGTAGTATTGGAGAAGCAGGCCGAGGAAACGGCGCAGGTATACACTTACAGCAATATGATCTAATCTAATCTACATGTTGTTTAATCTAATCTAATTTAAGTTCTGAAAACGATTTGATATGGCGCCAGCCATTGTCACCATGTCAATTGCGAATCTTACAATGTGTTCAAAAGTGAACTTATAAAATGCATGTCGAGTGAAGTGGATTTTCAATTTACTTCTTGTTGAGTTCTAAATGGCAGTTCCACGGACAGTTTATGAGTGTACCCAGTCGTTTCTATCTTCTTGTTAAGGTATTAATTTTTGAGGCGGCCATTCTTGATTCCTTGACAACCGTTAGCTTTTTTTTCTGGCAGTCTGCCACGCGTAATGTTAAGTTACGTTTTGTAGAAGTTTGTTGGCAAATAAAAGTACTTACTTATTTACTTACGTTTTAACTTAGGACCTGAGCGCTATTGGCGCCAGCGAGTCGATGCAGCATGAAGACTACATCGTGGACCTACAGACGCCGGGCGTGGAGGAAAAACAGACCACCCTGGTCGCTCCAGTTGAGGATAAACCGGTGACCGAATCAATCGTCGAGATGGTTGTACAGCCAGAGGCAGAGACGACACAGGAGGGCGAAATCCCGGCCGAGTTCGTTCAGCCGTCCGTTGAAGAAGTGGCTCCGACTTTGGTTGCTCCAACCGAAGAGAAAGCGACGGTGGAACTAACCGAAGAATTCGTGGGCGAAGCTGGCGAAGCAACATGCGAAGAGGAGATTCGCGTCGAACTGGCCGAGACGTCCGTCGAAAGCAGGCGCGAGTCCAGGGTATGTAGTGCTAGTTTTTATTTGTTCGAATTGTTACATATAATAATATATATTTACTTTAGGCCAATTCATTCAGCAGTACTGAGATTGACAATAACGGTTAATCTAGTCAAATAGATAAAAAACAATACAGTGACAGCGATAGGCTTAATATGTACATACATGGCACTGCGAATTTTCGCAGAATCTATTTTCTAATATTGCTTACCGAAATTCGCGGACTTGTTGCGAGGAAAACAGTGAAGTTGCAGTGTTTGCCCAGGTCTTGTCTCATGGGAAAACACACGTGAAATTCGGCGACGTTCGCGACAAGACAGGGGGAAAGTCGACGATCTGAGGCGTCATTTAAGGGATGGGGGCTGGAGTTGTCTACGAACCCCCAAGGATTTATGATTATATTTTTTTTGTAAATCGTAAAACAGTGTTACTGCTGCAAAAACAATACGTTGCATAAACTGAGACCCCAAGGTTTACTGAGACCCCCCAATGATTTGCTGAAATGTCCCACTGTCGACGATTCCCGCAACAAGACACAACAGGGAAAGTCACAAAGTCGGCGACGTCGCCAACTTTTTTCCGTATGTTCTTGCGGGGTCGTCGCGGAGTAAGTCGGCGTAATGGAATTTGGGCTTGAAATCTTGCAATTAGTTGAGCATAACGTTATGACAACAGGTGCTTGCGGTGGAAGAGATACCGAGCGTGGAGGGCGCGGAGGAATTTGCGTCAGAGTTGACTGAACAGACAGAAGAACGCGAGATCGTTGTCGATCTGTCCAAACACGAAGCCGCCGTGCAGAACATTGTACAGGTCTGTCTGCAAGACATGCTTTGTTCCTGCCTAAAACCGCAGGTGATGGGAATTAACGACTAAGCTCTAATCGTGCAATTATTTGTTAAAAAAGATTAATGCAATTTTTATCGTTTCTACTTAGAACAGTCGAAACCTCAACAAACTGTCATTGAAAGTCATTCTAATTTGATTAATTTGTAGAGGAAGTTGTCCTTACATGTTGTTAAAAGCAAATGTTTACCCGTGCTGTTTTATGGTCTATAGTCCTAGTTGCTTCTGTTGACTGTATCTGACCTGCCGTCACTGCATTTTGTTGTCAACTGGTTTTTGTATTAAGTTGTTTCATAAAAATGTTGTGAATACTGCGTAACTTTGACACGACTATTATGACTTCGATTTGCCTCGCGTTACGACTAATAACAAATAAAGACATTTATAGCCTGCTGCGATAATAAGTAACTGAGAGAGTAAGTGAAGTGTAAATTTATAGAGCACATACTGAACACAATTTCCAATAGTTACGTTATCCGTTTTCTTCTGTTATTACTCTACCATATTATGGTGAATAAAGATTTTCCGAAACGTTCGGCTGATGCAGGTAGCGCCAGTGGTAGAAAAGTCCGCCGTAGAGGGCGTGGTCGAACTGGTAGCTGAGCCGAGTGCAACCACCCACGAGGAACAGATTTACATCAAGCTGATGCAACACACCGAGGACAAGCCACGGCCAAGTCTCGTAGACACCTCAGAGGAAGCGGCCGCCGTCGAGTCGGTCCAGGACATCAGTGCCGAACAGACGGCACAGACTCAGCAGGACCAGGTACTTCTTAACAACTGACCGAAGGAATTCGGTGGAACGCAAAATCGTTCATCGGTGCTGCCCACCGTAAATAATAAGTGGGCTAGTTTTAGCCTGTGGGTTCGACGCCAAATCTTTCTTCTTCTTGGGGGTCAAAGACTTCTACTTGAAACCATGTGTTATTGAACGCACAAGTTTACCCGCCAAATGGTGTCTAGATACGTCGAACGGTTTAAGCAGTGTGTTCATATGTGACAGACAACAGACTGACATACAGAAAAATATGGAAAAATAGTTAGGAAAAGTTGTTTGCATAAACTGAAAACATTTTCATTCCGTCAGTTGTTGATAAAAAAAGTCAATATGTGACCATTCAAACAATCTGTTTTTCATTACATTATTTTATATTTTAGTTTTCAGTTCCTAACGTGTTTTGTAGTGCTTTTTTTGCATTTAGGCTATACCATTCTATTCTTGTCACTGTGACAAATCGTAGTACAACTTGCAGACAACCTCTTATTAGTTATAACGTGTTTTTGCTATACGTTTTGCATGTACACTGTGTCTCAAAAAAAACATCCCCAACATTTTCCACTGTAACTTGAAAATCAATTATCAGACTTTGATAATTTTCGGTACGAATATTCTCGACACAACTTTCCACCAAAGTACAGTTTAGTTTTCACCTTACCCAATGTATGCTTCTGTGTCTATTAGGTGAAGTTTAGGAATGTTTGTGAAGTCAAGAAGCGACTGGTACAGCCTGGATTGGTCTTGAGCAGAACATTATCGATACTGCTGTCAATTAATGAAAAAAGCGTCTCCTTGCTTGTGTTCGCATAGTGGACCAGCACTTTAAGCAATTTTTACTACAGGCGGTAGAAAAATGGACAACTGGGTGAAATGTCGGCCAAAGTGCCAAAAATGTAAACAAAATGTGTTTTTACACATTATGTTAATTAAGCAATCATATCGCATTTGATAAAAAAGTGATATTTTGCTCGTTGTGTTTTCCTCAGGTAGTGCAGAAACAATTGTTAGATGAGGTGGTAAACGAAATGGTCATTTGATGGCAAGTTATATGGAAAATATTCCTACCAAAAATTATCAAAATTGGTAAGTGGTTTTCAAGTTACAGTCGAAAATGTTGGTGATGTTTTTTTGAGACACGGCATATATCAGGATAATTTTGACGCTGTGATGTGATTATGATGTTCTAGATCGTGGTTCAGCTGGCGGGCACCGATGTCCAGCCCAAGTCAGTGACGCTGGCGGCGCCGGTGGTCGAACAACTGCCGGAGGAGAACGTGGCCGATATCATGGTTGAGAAGAGTGACACTTCCTCGGAGCAGCAGATAGTCGTGGAGTATGGTCGGCCATCGGTCCAGGTGCCGACAGAGTCCAGGGCGACGACGATCCACGAAGAACTAGCAGAGGAACGCTTCGATGAGGTTGATCATCTGGTGGCCGAACAGACGCAGGAACAACAGATACAGGTACTGTAGGCTGTACAGACTACTATGTTGTACCTATTGCGCTCTTGATGTCTTCTCTAATTGGGCGCTATACAAATTGACATATTCATTCATTCATTCATATTGGGGGTTTCAGTAATCTTTGGGAGTCTCAGTCTGCATAACGTATTTTTCTGCAACAGTAACACTGTTTCAAACATATAATTTACAGCGAAAAAATTACAAATTATAAATCCTTGGAAGGGGGTCGGTAGACCCCTACGCCCCCTCCTAAGTGACGCCCCTGACATCAGTAGCAATGACTGCTTTGAACTCCATCCCCCTTTTCATGCAGCCATAGCTAGAAATTAAATTGCAGTTGAAAGTGGCGGACTGAAACCCAAAGGTTCGAAAATCGAGGCCACATGGCCAAGCGAGGGTGGGGCTCTTAGGCAGGGGGCAGCGATCCCCACAGCTAGGTGTCTTAGGGGAGTGCTGCATGAGCGGCGCCAGGAATCTGAAGCTAAGGGGCAACAAGGGGGCAACGGCCAGGGCACAGGGGGGCAATATTTTTTGTGTGGGCCAAATGTCAACGTCGACCTTATTCAATTGTTGTGTGCATTGAAAAGATGCAGCGGGGTCCAAGGTCAGAGACCCTGGTCACAGGGTCAGAGGGCGAATCCCTCCTTGAAGCTAAAACACAGCTTTAAACGTGCAATGAAAGCTGTTTGCTTTGTAATATTTGGAAACACGAAAAAAACTCACAAATATCTGTGCTATCTTGAAAAATGACGTTTTTTAAAATCACACCTTGGCATGACAAAGTGCCCAGAAGGCACTTTATTACCGTCAAAATGTTTCCCGGGGAACAGGCTACAGCTCGGGGGCAATGGCGAGGGTACGCCGTACATGGACGCTCTGGCGCCGCCCATGGAGTGCTGAGTGCTGGGTGCATTAATTTACGCATTAATTGATGCATTAAAAAAATTAACGCACTGCGTTAATGCATTAAAAAAATTAACGCCTTGGCAGCTCTAATAATTACACTGGCTATATAGAAAATTTAACAAAATGCTGGAAGGCAAGGAATTCTTGCTGCTATAGTTAGTTTTTATTACCTTTTTACAGTTTGTGACAATGTATTTTTAGTGTTCTACGACACCAATATTGAGTTCGTTATTCAGAGGTTATTTCGTGAAGGTTGGAGTGAATTACTGAAGAGTGTGAACTTGAACACTCTATTATTGTCAATGTGTTAGACTGGCTGTTGGGGCTTGAAAATTGGTATAGATGGAATTTATTGACGTTCTTTCATTCATTTTAACACGTATTATACTTGGTCTGCTTTCCCCAGGTAGTACAAAAGCAGACGTTGGGTGAGATGGAAACTAAAACACTTATTTAATAGTCAGTTGCATCAGAAATATTTCTGCCAAAAATTATCAAAATCTGCTAATCTTTCTTTAAGTTACGATTGATAATGTTGGGGATGTTTCATTAGGTTTTCTGTTTATTTCAACACATATTTCGCTTGATCTGGTTTCCCTCGGTAGTGTAGAAGCATACATTGTGTGAGGTGAGAAACTGAAAAGTCATTTGATGGCAAGTTGTGTCAGGAATATTCGTACCAAAAATTATCAAAGTCTGGTAATCGGTTTTAAATTACAGTCAAAAATGTTGCGGATGCTTTTTGGGACACAGTGTACTTAATCGACAGTGATCACTTCTGCGTTCCGCGAAAAAAGTCCTGTGAAATTCAGTCCACTAACAACAAAGATATAAGCCTAAATGTAGAATCATACCCATCTAAATCGACTTTTTGGAAGGCCATATTTTGGCCCTTAGAGGGTGCTGCACCCTCAAATTTTTACGTGCGCTAGAGAATGTCCAAGGTGTGATAGAACACACCCCACTGGAGACGGGAGCTCCCTCAGCAATTTTTTTACAAGGGGGGTCAAAATTGGCTTCAAATTTAGTATTTTTTTTGCAATGATTTTGGGATTAAGGAAAGTAAATCCAAGAAACTTTTCCACATGACCTGCCATAAGTATTGTGAATGATGATTTGGATACTACAAACGTTTATGGATTTTGCCTCCCCCCAAAAACTTAGGAGGGCAAAAACGTCCAAAATTCGGATTGATTTCGGACAACTTTGGAGATTAATCCCGAATATCTCTGGAAATTATCGAGTTGTCAAAAATCAGAATAGCAAGTGATCAACTATATACAGCCCCTTCTCTGTTAGGTGAAAAAAAATTGGCGAACTTCGGTCCACTAACAAACAAGTTTCATTGTCTCATTTTGATGCAGAATAAGTCAACAATGCGCGTACTACGCGTAGGCTTATCCGTCTAGGCTGATGCGATTGTGTTCGATCCACGTGAACTCACGATGTTGCCAAGAACGGAATTTGAGCGCTTTAATTGTCTTTCTGATTTGGACTTGCGGCGCCGGGCGGACTCACGTTAGGCTCTGCCTTAATTTTTTTTTCTAGCCATGCTATCTGTATACATTAGTCTAGTGTTTTGCCTAGCCTAGGCTTGGATACAGGACTACTATTTAGTGCACTTTGATGCGATTTATTTTTGTTTTATTCATGGTTTGTATTTTTTTGTAATTTGAACGGAATGAATAAACTGAACTGAACAGGTGGACCTGGCTCAGCCGAAGGTGGAACAGTCCAAGTTGGCACGCACGTCGACGCAAGTAGCGCGCCTCGAGGAAGAGACGGCTGAAGATGTCATCAAAGAACTTACAATTGAAGTCACAGCCGGAGAAGAGATCCAAGTAATGATTATGTGTGATATTATGTGCTTTATCATGGTGTAATATTGTATGTACTTTGTTATACCAAACTTTGTGTATTGTATTGCATATTTAGCGTAGTGTTATCTAGCGATATTATCACGCTAGTGAGACGATAAAACTTATCTACTCGCTTACTTGCTTACTTACTTACATGTATGAGTATGCATGGTTGATTACTTTCTTACTTGCTCATTTAGTCACTGACTCACTCACTCACCTCATTGTTTACTTACATAATTAATTACTGACTGAAAAACTTACTTACTTACTTTTTTGGTATTGAGTATGGTTGAGGACTGTAGCAGCCAGTCCGGCAGCTGCCAGACCAATGTCTGGGCGCATATTATATAAAGTTTCAAAACTATATATGACTGAATCGAAATAGGCCTATTGGTGCTAATTTTTGTAAGAATTTGTTTTTTATAGGGAAGTACAAAACAGTCTTCAACTTTGAGGGGTTTGACCCCCACCAGGATCGAAAGCCGTGCTCCGGACATAACCTCCAGACTCTTAACATAGTCTTGCACTTTCATGCTTGCCATAAATGCCGGATCGATATTTACTACGCTGCTGTGGGCCTGTGGTTGATTTCTAATTTGCTCGCATGTTTTCAGGTGCAGTTGGATCGTCCAGTGAAGGAGCAGCCGGCTTCCAGTCTGACAGCGACGTTGCTGGCAAGGATGGCTGAGGAAGGAACTGAAGAACTGACCGACCAAGTCCCGGCGCCGTCAGAGCCACAGCACAGCGAGGTGACTGATGACGATCTGTTTGTTTGTAAATGCCATGATTGAACAGAGAAAGTCATTTTTGCACGAGTCATTTTCAGAACGATCAACATGTGACTATAATTCACTGAGGACGGTTGTCCCCTAACAGTTTCTACACACCTTTTATTTGCCAAATATTGGTAGTAGAAACAAAATAAAAAGAAATAAAATACAAATGAACACACTATACGTGGTATACATGCAACAGAATGTCGCAAATTGGCTTTTAAATGGCATAAAAATCATCGACTTTGGATGACTTTGAACTGAAGGTCAGTTCAAGTAACCAATACTAACCAACCAATATGGTCCGCTATCCTAGCGACAGCTGGGCTTTTTGTTATTCGTAGCGAACGCCCGTCGTGTAATATAATCTTTGCATATTATGTACTATATTTAGACAAATTTGTGTCTACACTGTCTACAATAAGCATTGTGACTTTGTGAGAACTGTGATAAACTGAATCGTAGGTGGCTCTGGAGCTGGCTGAACCTGACGTTACCGGCATGGCAGAGACCCGTGCAGATGCTCTGAGCGAGGTTCTCTCAGTCAGCTCAGTGGAAGACAACATCGAGGACACTCGGGAGACTTTCATGGAGGGCGAAGAGATATCTTACGACCTGGTCCAGTCGACTACTCGCAGGAAAGAACCGACGATGGTCGGCGTGGCAGAGGATCACCAGTCTGAGGAGGAAGAGGAGGAGATTTTCCACGAGGTAGGCTAAATTAATTAATTAATTAATTAATTAATTAATCAATCAATCAATTATTTGTGTCAGCATACGCAGACAATGTAGGCTGCAGAAGACAACGCATTGCAATGTTGGCAGTACATAAAGAAAGGCTAGCCTATTATACGCTTTCACTCCACTCGTCATGTTTGATAATACAAGCATTTATCTAGCTGGCTAGCTTGTCGAACGCTTGTCGAGCGCGCGCTCGTCAAGCGTTTGACAAGGCAGTTCACCTAGCTTGCGCTATTCAGTATGAATTTATGGTTGTAAACGACCAAACTAGAGTTTGACGTTTTAAGCCCAAATTCCATTACGCCAACTTTCACCAAAACTTCCCCGCGGGGAAAGTCATGGACACAAATCATGAAAGTTGCGGACACAAACAATGACAAGTCATGAAATCACGAAGTTTTGGTGAAAGTCGGCGACACAAATCACGTCGCCGACTTTCATGATTTGTGTCCGCAGCAAGTTCGCAACTTTGTCGGGAACTTGTCGTGGACTTTGTCGCAAAGTCGGCGTAATGGAATTTTTTACAAGGCAGAGTAGCAACAGTATTAAGGTGAGATGGGCAAAACCATAGACTTTTTACATCACGTTTTTTCAGGATGTTGCAGAAATCATTAAAATCGGCCGTCGTTTCGATGAGTCATTTTAAAAATAAATTTGGCACGTTTTTGAGACAGTGCCACTGAAAACTAATGCCGTGCCAGGTGACAGAGCCGAGCGTACCAGGCGAGGAGGTGACGGTCGAGATGGCTTCGGCGGACATCAAGATCCGTCCTCAGACCCGCGCCGTGGTGCTCCACGGCTCGGCCGAGGTCGGCGAGGTCGGCGCCGGGCCAGAGGACGTGGTCAGGGAGGAACCCAAGCACGAGGAGATTACCTTGGACCTGGTGGCAGCGGCAACACAGGAGGCGCCCAAGTACTCGCTGGTCAAGACCCAGGAGACCGTCGTTACACCGATGAAGATCGACGAACTCGTCACGGAGGACGTCCAGAAAGAGGTCTCCAAGGAATCCATGACTCAGGTATGCTACTTTTAAAAGTACAAAATGTGGGGCTGGGCATCTGTCATTCTGGGCAAATTTAGGGGGCAAAATCGATATTTTGAGCGTTCACAATTTTTTTGTACATCGAAACATTTGATGTTGCATGACAAGTCTTGGTCTTGGTCTCGAAAAAAGTTTTGTTTACAACACTAATTTATATTGTCTATAGACCTGTAAACTGTACGGTTTTGTTCTGCAATGTATTTTTAACCCAGAGAGCATTTAGAAATCCTCGTGCTAGACAAAAGGTGTTTATCACGCTTGCGACGAATGCAAAAACAAATTGCTTGCTGCCGATCATGCATGCTCTGTCTTCGTGAGAGTATGGCTCTGATCAGCGTGGCGCACATTGCATTTATTATTATTATTATTTATAGGTTGTGGATTTTTTTTCAGTCATCAACTGATTGTTATTATACTGCAGATGTGTAATTTATGTGGTTGTCTTAATAAGTCGCATACGACAATAGGGCGTGAATATGTACAGAGCAGCTGTCTGTCAACTCGGGTTTGGCAGCGCCATCGCGCCATCTTACGGCGTCTCATACAATGGCGCTGCCAAACCTATGTAGGCAACCTCTAAACATGCTTCCTCGGTTGCTGGACCCTGTGTCTGGAACGCTCTTTAAAACTGTGTGTTAATGTGATCTCGCATGGCGCGGTTGTTGCTAGCTTTGCCTGCTTAGCTATAGTTAGTTTTCTGATATCAAGCGTTTAAGATTTATCTATCTCATAACTATCTGTTTCTGGATTGTTTTATATGGCAGTACTTGTTTTATTTTTTCCATTTTAGCTTCGCTTAAACCGGTTTTAGTTTTTCTAGTTTGCGCGTTAGATTAAACTGCCTGACGGTTTTCCGATGCAAATCATTCAGTGTATCATATCATATGATTGTAGGTGGATCTGGACAAGGTCGCGGCCGAACAGCCCAGGCCTTCACTCGTCTCAATCCAGGAGCAAGTCCTCAACATGCAGCGGGTGATGGGAATGGGCGAGTACCACGAGGAATGGACGTCGCCGGCGATGATAGCGACAGAAATGAAGGCTCCGGAGTCGGGCGATAAGCCTGTGACGTTGGTTAGACCGATGGAGGAAAGAGCAGCGCCCGAACAGGTGGCGGAGGAATACACCAACACCATCAAGGAGGTCTACATGATACCGACCGAAGTACGTACGAGACCATGAATGGAGGGCGCTTTACTTTAACCGCATGCGTTGTTTTATCACCAAAGCTCTTTCTAGTAGTTGTTAGGGTTTTTTGTATATAAACAAGCCTATGCTGTTTTTTTATTGTTTTGTATTACATTGTATGTTATAAACGTGGTTTGTCTGCAAGTTTGAGTGTAATACGATTCATGTATTGTTTATGCGATTGACTTTTGTGCGATTAACACTCGCAAATGAAGGCGTTGTAGGCCTGGTTATTTTTTTGCTGATATTTGCTTAATAACCTGTTTACACAATCAAGCAAACATCGTGCAAACATTGAGCAAATATGAAGCAGGGCCGGATTTAGGGGCCCCAGGGGGCCCCGGGTCCCAGGCCTCCCACCAACAGGTGGTCTCCTACCCGCAGATATACATAAGCACAAATGACTGATACGAAAGCACAGATATTTTTCTACATCAGCACAAAACCAAATAATACATAAGCACAAAATAAAATTTTACTCAAGCACAATTCTACTGTGGTAAAAACTCTTTTTATTCATAAGACTAGCAGTTAAAAACATAAGTCAGTATAAGCACTGTTTATAGCTCTATGCATGGTATGAGCCTACAACTAATGTACTGGTAAAAACTTGTAGCACATTTTGCAGATGTAGTCTGCGACTGATTTGACCTGTTGCATACGAAGCCCAAGTTCTCCTTGTGAAGTCCCTTCGGGTTTCTTCCTGTTTCTTCACTAGTTTTCGAGACCGAATGTTCTGCAGTGTGGATGCTTGCATTGCATCCTCGTATGGTGCACCTCCAAGTTTTATTGTTGGTGCTTTTTGCGACATAACTCAAAGAAAACTTATTGTTTTGGAAAATCATACACTGCCGTCCCTTATTTGAAACACACTCCATAACTGATTAGCGCTGTTCGCACTATGCTGTACTGTATGACTACACCTATGACTACTATGAACGGCGCACTATGAACTACCCCTTACTTTGCACTTACAGAATGTGTTTATGTCACATTAGGCCTAGCCATTGTTGTGTTATAGACAACTTGATGATTGTGCTTATGTCGTATTTAGGTTTGTGCTTTTGACACTATTGTGCTTGGGAGCATTTGTGCTTATGTACTGTCGCCCTCCCACCAAACCCCTCAATTTTTAAAACCCCGTAATTCGATGGGAGGGATT
>Ga0209367_1006015_pt1 | contig 16805 bp, 9 predicted proteins | sample WorMetLIZISLAND2_FD_187412 | JGI IMG/M metagenome (GOLD analysis project Ga0209367, IMG submission 187412) | Marine gutless worms symbiont microbial communities from Max Planck institute for Marine Microbiology, Germany - Olavius geniculatus... ... | reverse complement strand
TTGACCCCCCTCTCCCCTCCCTAGTCGTCATAAACGGACGTGGGTTCACAGGCTCGGACCGGTTAGATTCTTCCGCTAGCTCAGTGCCTACTTCCCACCAGAAGCGGATCAAGAGACCAGTAGGAGCCCAGTCCTTGGCTGGTAGGTCTCAGGGAATCCTTCTGTTAGCTTATCCAGGCACACGGTATGGAAAACATAGGTTATAACCTTAGGCAGCGTCCGTTTCCAACTTCTACCACTACAGATAGTTTAGCCACAATAGCTACTAGCTCAGTATCGATTAGTTCTCCTATAATGTCTTACCCATCCACCAGTAGCAGTAGTACGAGTGGATCAACTTCAGCTCCTACGGTGTACGTAGCTCCTACACTATAAACAGGCTTCAAAAAATTTTGCCACCAAAAATGCCATTTTTCGTTTGTCAGAAAGTAAAAATTTTAGCCAATTTCATCAAAATTGGTCAAAAATCAATATTTTCGTCGTGATCACCAGCTTTCGTCATTTCATCAGTTTTTCGTCAAAAACGAAATCCTTTGGAGCCTAATAAGATTAATATAATTCAATATGTTGCTGCATGTTATTTAATGCAGTTGCATTCACGTTACTGAAAAAGTTCACGGATAAAGAATATCGTGCCTGTTCTTTCCTTTATTTCGCAGAGAACTTGAAAGAGAGCCGGTTTCATCCGATGGCAGTTCAGAGTGTGTTTCCTACCACGTTCAGACAACATAACAGCAATCTCATACCAACGAAACTGTATACCACAAGCTATCTTTTATTCCATCTGCTTCTATGTACTGATGCCATGACATCATACATCTACAGAATAACTCAAATTTTAATGCTAACTACTGTTACACATTCAAATTTTAGTTCTACCTCAAAAACTATAAACCAAAAGTATACTATCCAGTGTCCACAACAGAAATGACAATTACACATCACAATTATTTCAGCATTTTGTTCGCGTAGTTTCCGCCATCAACGGCTATCCCTGAAATGACCTATATACTGTGTTGGGCGGGACGTTAACGCTACGCACACACTCACTCTGCCATTAATGGCATTAACAATGGCGAAGCATAAACCTTGATCCTTGCAAAAAAGGCTCAACAATGGCGATGTTTTTAAAACTTGTGTTGATTTACTGTACATTGTACAATTATTGCAGTCTCTTCGGCTGGGATTAGTCGGGCATGTTGCCAGACTCTCCAGTGATGTCCCAGCAAACCAGATCTTTCAGACCTGCTGCAAAACTCCAGATGGTGTGCACCCATCTCCCGACTAGAACCTCCCACCACTTGAATTCAACAGATCTGCCGGGAGTCCGAGACACGGGAATATCGATGACGGATGCTCTGGAACTGGCGGAGAACAAATAGTTTTGGCAACAAATTGCAACGAAAAGATGATACAGCTGAATGCTTCACGTCATGATGATGATGATGATCAGTTGTTTCACTAAAGAATCATTTGATTTCAGTTGACAAATATTGCAGCACATCAGTTCAAACTGCTGAATGGCAGGGACACAAATCAGCTAACTGATCAGCACAGACTCTAGCAACCAGTCATGTTATTGCCAGCTTCATTTGACACAAGGTGCGATAGCCGAAGCTGAGCAGTGAGGATCGACAAGCAACAGGAGCAAGCCAGCTTGCACAGCTTTGTCTTATGACAATCACCCAAATTTAGCATAATTCTCAAAGAAATCCCCAAACTTCATGGTGCAAGACAAAAAGTTCTGTGGCTTTCCGGCAGCTCAAAAATTTGTTCCACTGACAACTAGGCTTTAGCAATGAGCATAAAAACACACACGTTAAAGACTTGATATGGTTTTTGAACAGTGGCGTATTTAGGATTTGGCAAAGGGGGGGGCATGGCAAGCACGCAGAGCGCAAGCCTATAACGGGGGTCTGGAGGCAGAGCCCCCAGCGGGGTCCAGGGGCAGAGTCCCTGGTTGGGGGGTCAGGGGGGCAAAGCCCCCCTGAAGCTGAAACACTTTTTGCTTCTGAATGTTCAATGGAAACCGCAAATTCGCCCATTTTTCTGAAATTTGGAAACGCAAAGAACCATCAAACATTGTTGAATTTTGCAATTCTTGCTGGAAAATGACAAAAAATGCACCTTTTCATATAAAGTCGCCTGAAAAATTTTCATGGTCCGGCCAAAGGGGGGGCCATCGCACCGTGGCCCTCCCCCTAAATATGCCACTGTTTTTAAAATATTAGCAGGAATGTGATGCATATTACTTGTTTCTGACTCACCTAGCTTGGGCTTCGTCCAGACTTTGGTCGGTGATGGTCATAATCTGCTGCAGAATGTCTCCGATGTCCTTGCGTGAATCTGTGTCACCGACAGTGTGATCAGGACCAACAGACGATGACGACGGCAGACGGTAGCCATATGAACCGAGACCAACGTGCGTCTGTCCAAGAGCCCCTGGAGAGTGCTGAGTAGGAACCATGTCATATCCCGACCCCCGCGATTCCATTGCCATGCCAGTACACAATTAATAGGGCAAAAATCCACAGAGTCAAAAACTTTTTCAGTTTCCTGATCCAAGAAATTTATGAGTCAAGAAAGAAAAATTCTTTCGGCATCTGAAAACACAAAATGACACACACGTACCTAATGTTGTTCCTATCTTTAAGAAAGGAACAAAGTGTGAATTAAATAACTACAGACCTATAAGTTTAACTTGTACTGTATATAAAATATTTGAATCTAAAGTCAGGGATAATTTGCCAGAACATTTCAAACAAAATAAATATTTCTCTGATAGACAGTTTGATTTGATAAAAAGTTCCCTATCATAGACTTATTAGCAAGTTATATAGTTATCAAGTTATCAGGTAAATAAGGAAATAATTTTATGGATAGAGTCTTTTCTTATCGGTAGAAAACAAAGGGTTAAAATTGATGAAGTTATGTCAGAGTGGTCTGATGTTCTCAGTGGCATCTCTCAGGGTTCAATACTTGGGCCTGTTTTGTTCATCATTTACATCAATGACTTAATCGAGTCATACGGGGAAGATGCCAAAATGTACCTTTTTGTAGACGATGCAAGGCTATATAATAGAGCTGTCAAGGCACTAATTTTTTAATGCATTAACACAGTGCGTTAATTTTTTTAATGCATTAATTAATGCGTAAATTAACGCACCCAGTCCCGTCGAGAGGAAGAGTAGGGAGATAAGTTATCACAGGCCTCGCGACATTTGAGGGGCCCTGCCTGTCTAATATAGAAAGTTAGAAACACATTTTTAAATGTACAATCAACAATAACTGACATCATAGGTAGCATAGAAATCTATTACCATGTCACTGAAAATCGAAATATTTATTTATTTACAGTAGTGATGGAACGAAAACTACAGTTTAGTTACTCAAATTCATTCGATTGTCAAATAACCGCAGTTTAACGGAATATTTCAACTTTTGCTTCACAAAATTTAGTAAATTAACATAAATTTACGTATGTGCGTTAATTTTTTTAACGCGCGTTAATTTATTAACGCATTAACGCGTTAATTAACGCGTCGATTGTGACAGCTCTACTATATAATCATATTAAGTGTATAGTTTATGCAGAAATATTACAGTTAAAAAATGATAAATTCACAAACTGGGCTCACAGATGGTTAGTTAAACTTAGCACAAAGAAATGTAAATCGAGGCCTGTCCTAATCCTCGGGCTGGGGCGGATCGTCGGGGCACCATCTGATTGGTTTAAACGATCACGTGACTGTGACGTAGGTGATCCAAGTTTTCGGACTGTGTTTCAAACGAGCCAGGCGCCGTCTCTGATATACACACGATGCATACCTAAATAGACACACTAGTGCAGGCATGCACATTATAGACATATTTTTGATATACTTGATGCTCTATCTTTGCTGTATCGTGTGACATATTATTTTTTTGTAAGTTTTACTCATTCTTGTTTCTAATACTCTAGTGACTATAGGCTGAGAGTTGCAGTTTTAGGTGGTGTACATATATCTAGTCAGTCGATGTTATACTTGATGTTTTATGATTGCCGTTAATAGATATGATAATGAATCTTTTGCCAGCACAGCTTGATCCGAGTTTTATAAAGTTTGCCCCGAGTTTATCCGAGGCCATGCGATCGCTTCGAGAATTCGTGAACCGTATGATCCGCCCCGAGGATTCAGACTGTATTTTGATCCGCCCTGACGATCCGCCCCGCCCCGAGGATTAGGATAGGCCGTAAATCGATGTCATTCCATCAACGTCAGTATGATACTAGGAACAATAACTGCAGAATTTTGTTAAGGGTGTAAATCAAAACTTTCCCCCTATTTTTACTAGACACCCTTAACAAGACTTTTTACTGGGCAATAAACATCCTTCACAAAACTCCCCCTCCCTTTTTACTTCCCCCTATTCATTATACACCTTTAACAAAAAAATCCCCCCTAGAGAGGAAAAGAAGCCCAGGGGAGAACTTGAGTCTGAAATTGGGGGGAAACTTGAGCCATATTTCGACTCCAGATTTGGGGAGATAGAAGCCACTGCCGATACATAGTGTACAAGTACATTTCCCACAGAGTAGATCAATAACGTTATCAGCACAATAAGTCGGCCAGAAACTCTCATGATTCGCTTGCATACTTACAATTTAAAGGGGCCGCACTGAATACACACTACAACGGAGCATAAGGCAATCTATCAATATTTTTCGTAGCTCTGCATCGGTCGTGTATCGAATATGTGTCTATAACTCATCAAAAGCTGCAGCCGTAACTAGCGCCGCTGTATCAACAATAAAATGTTGTGGCCAGACACTTCACTGCTGTCAATCAATCACACAAGTCGTTCCCAGGCTAGCGCTCAACATAAGATGGCTGCCGCCCACCGAGCCAGTGACGTCACGGGCACCGACTGTCTGTCAGCGGTCTGGCTGCTGCTCCAGGGAGGCAATCGACTGGACTGAATCGATTGATGAATCCTGCTACAACGAAAATTAATGGATCGATTGCTCCAGTTGCAATTATGCAGCATTGTGGTAGCCAAACGTTCTTCACGATTGAATTCCGATTTGTGAAACTGTAAAATACCGGTATCAAAAACATGCATGGCGACAAAAATTGACAAAAAAATGTAAAATCCAATAACACGAAAAAATTACTAGTGTTATAAATAGACTTACCATGGCTGTCAGCCTATGATGTTACTGAAAATGACATCAAAATACTTTGGATATGCAATACTCAGGGCACACGCCAAACGGCGTAAAACAATAATAAACAATTAAAACCGTTGTAATTCGCATACGTAAGTTTGTTATTTTGGATTATCGTAACGGTAACAGACAGGATAGTGTCCACTATCCGAAGATGACACTGATGATTGATTTGAGTCCGCGCATCTCTACCACTTGACCCAGTTCACCTTTGACCCAGTAACGAAATGTAAACAAGCGTCCGTGCGTGTCTCTCTATGTCTGTGTTTGCCAGTATTATATTTTCCGAACTATTGTGCTTATTCCATTCGTATAACATACGCGGCCAAAGCATCTAGATGAAGATTGTGATAATTCCGGGCAATGGAGGGGGTTCGGTGGAGTCGAGCATCTGGTACTCGTGGGTGCGTGACGCCCTGGTTACAGACGGTCGCGTGAACGATGGCGTGTTACTTCGTGACATGCCCGACCCTGTACTGGCTCGCGAGGGCTACTGGCTGCCGTTCATGCGAGACGAGCTCGCCTGTGATCGCAATACGATCTTTGTCGGACACAGTTCCGGTGCTGCCGCCGCCATGCGCTACGCTGAACAGTCTCCAGTCGCTGGCCTCGTTCTCGTCGGCGCATATCCTACCGACCTCGATGACCCAACCGAGCGACAGAGCGGCTACTTCTCACGGCCGTGGCATCACATACGCCAGAACTCGCAGTTCATCGTCCAGTTCGGCTCGACGGATGATCCGTATCTGCCGTGGCATGAACAGAAAGCGGTGGCTGATGCGCTCGGGGCAGATCTGCGACAGTTCTACAACCGTGGACACTTCGTTGATGACGAATTTCCCGAGCTTGTTTTGGCCATCAAGGAACTACTGGACCACTGTAAAGCAAAGTAGATTAGAGCTTTAAGCAACTTCGCTGCTGTGTGCCCAACTTTTTGTTACTGAATGCTGGCATAATGTTCTGCTATCTGATGCATTCAGCTGCAACGATTCTCAAGAATCTCTAATCTCAAGTTGATTTTACACGGTGCCTGAATTTTGCTAGTTTTCTTTTATTCCGATTACTTCTTTTCATATTTGCAATATTGCATTTTTAACAATATGTACAAGTTAATTGAGCAAAGCTCACGTGACGCGCGATAGCAGCGGTCCTACCACCTCGGCAACCGAGTACAGCATGCAATAAAATAATACTGCGTTTTGAAGGAGTACCCAAATTTAAGGCGTCCGTATGGAAGACTCCTTGAATTTCAGAGGTCAAAATTTAAACTGATAAAAATGGATATTCTATGCTAAAAATTTCATAGGCCTAAGCAGGTTGTCCAGGTTGCAGGTTTATCTCCAGTCATTTTGGTGCAATTCACTCTTGAAATGTGCGCCACAGCCGAAAATTGCAAAAAAACCATTAAAGTCCCCTATTGTTCAAGGTTCAAGGTCATTAAAGGTCATCGATGTTGACAACATTCAAAAGCTCATCACTAGACTAACAGTGCTTGTTACGATAAGTAGCATTTCTGTGCACATCGGCAACTGTTTTTACGCTGGTTAAGCTAATAGCGGTAAAATAACCACTTATTAGGGGGTAGCCCTCTTTGAAGCTTGCCTGCGCAGGTCTCCTTGAACCTAGAGGGTCGAGACTGGAAATGCTAAAATCTGAGTTTAATGCCAAAAATTTCATTCCTACCGATAATTTCCTAAATTGTGTTGGTATATCTCCAGCAATTTCGTCGCAATTCTCTCCTAAAATGTGCACTTCAGCCTTTTTTTCAAAAATTGCGAAAAATTCACTAAAAGCCCCTTTTGGGGGGTTCAAGGTCGTTCAAGGTCATCGATGTTAAGAAATCTGAAAAGCCCATCGCCAGTGCTTGTTATGATAAGCAGCATGTATGTACCTATCTGCAATCATTTTCATGCTACACGAGCCAATAGCAGTAAAATAACCACTTTTAGCGGGTACCCCTCTTTGACGCCTGCGTGTACAGGCCTCCTTGAACATAGGGAGTTGGGACTTGGACTGCTAAAATCTACGTTTAATGTAAAAATTTCATATGCAGGTTATCTGGGTCTATCTCTAGCCATTTCGGTGCAATTCACTCTTGAAATGTGTGTTGCAGCCCAAAATCACAAAAATTCCTAATTTTGGCATTCAAGGTCGTTCTAGGTCATCGATGCTGATAAAATTAAAAAGCCTGTGATGAGTGCTTGTTATGATAAGCAACATGTATGTACCTATCTGCAACCGTTGTCACACTAGAAGAGCCAATAGCAGCAAAATAATGTCTTTAAGGGGGGAGGGTACTCCTCTTTGATGCCCTCATTCGAGGGGAATCTCCTCACCGAGGGGCATGAAATTTCGTCATGATAAACTAGAATCTTTAGGGCAGAGCACAGTGAAGATTTCATGATCCTAGCTTGCACCATTTTGATACAGATCCAGATTGTGACAGATGGACAGACGGACACCCAGGCCATGAGTAAGACGCGTGAAGCATTCTGCTATCGCGCATAAAAATAAACTAGTCATGGCACACTGAATATTGACAATTTTTCCAGTTCAGTATTATCTGAGGCAGTTATGACTGTATAATTGTTTTTCTGCCACTTTTTTAATATGCAAAGTTTATTTTGTCCCACAGACATGCTGTTTTTACTTCAAAATACACAATGTGTTCTACTGAGACATACATGTAATGTGGAAACTTACGATGCTTCCCCATGCCAACTAACTGCATGAACAGGGCAGCCAGATTAGGTCAATCAAACGGTGCGATTGTGTGACTGATTTACACACAGAAGCCGTTAAACGATGTTTCTTGCGACACACAGTGATCACTAGGACCTACAGTTTTCGGCAGAAAATTTTGCCAAATTCTGTGGGCCAGTTTGCAAAATTCCGCGGCTTACCGCGGCAAAATCGTCCATATTCCATGGCTCGCCACGGCCTTCCGTCTGTGAGTAAACTGAGCTCTATTCTGTTCAGAAACTTCCGTTATCAAAGGCTGTCATTGTGTTCAATTATGCTAGCAACATAAACTTTTTAAAGTGCAATCTGTCAAGTTGCATTGTGTTTGCTTCATACGATTTTGTCGTATTGCAACAGCTATTAGTAGGTCCAACAGTTTTAGGCAGTTCAGTTTGAATTTTTGCATCAGATTTCATGATAAAATTGCATCATCAAGCCAATGATCGTATTAATCGCCGGTCATTTTTTTAAACCTTGTGCAAAATTCTGCAAAATTCCACAGATATGAAAAGGGCAAATTCTGAGGCTTGGCTCGAAATTCCGCAGCCCGCAGAAAACTGTTGGCCCTAGTGATCACAGTTTTGCGGAGAGACTAGGGACACACCAACAGAAGATGCAGAGACAAGACACCCACAGGCATGCTGTCTGACAATAAGGGTCACTTATGGCAATACAAGACAAGTGACAGTGGGTGAGGTAAGTTTTGCTAAGACTGACTGAAGGCTAAGTGACCAATGGACTCGGCCTATGTGGTTTCCTATTTGTGATCAATGAAGACTGTGGCTATATATACATGTATTTGCGCGGTTATAGAGATACAGCCTCAAAAATACTGGGTCACGAGTTTGACCTTTTAGGGTCATGTGACGTCACTGGTCACATGACCGTTGGATCTGCCTACCCCAAATACCCCACCCTAGACCCAAAGTGAATCCGATGCTCTGTTGCAGAGATATTTCCGTTTGAAGATGTGGAAAAATTGACGTCCGCCTGTCATGACATGACAGCATGCTGTCTGAAACTAAGGCCTTGCCATTTTTCAAGCCAATACATGCACTGCAAAAATTATTTAAGTAATACATTAGATAATTAAGCAGAATATTCATTTATTTATTCAACACAACCAATGCATTATGGAGCTGGTAATCATTACCAAAAAGTAACAGTTGTTAATACTGATAAAAGTACATTTTACAAATTTCCATCTTGTTATAACAATATGTCCTTCACAGACTACAACATCTAATCAACTAACAACGAGTTTTGCATACTATAGATGTTACAGCTTCAGTCTGTGAAACACTGCATGGACACATTTCACAGTTGACCAAACACTTCAGCCACAACGTGAGGTATATCACATAATACCATAAAACAATTTGATTAGTTATCAAACGTACAATGCACATGCTGTACATAAACATCATCTAACACTCGGTTTATACACTGTTTAAAACCAACGAGATATTGTCAATTGTACAATCAGTACTCAGCACCGTAATACTAATAAAAAAATTCACACACAATATCTGAGATTGTGCTACTGATAACAGACAGTATCAGCCAACAGGTGTCCTGACAAAACCTGGACACAGTGATATAGGCTTAGGTTTAGGAAATAAGGTTAAAAATAGACTTAGGAAAAACACTATGGACTACGAATAAGATCAACAGGCAATAACTTAATAAAAATGCACATCAATCGGTAAAAAGTCCAATAACAAAAATAATAAAATGCATATCTCAGCATACTAACAAGTCAAACAATTGCTACAGTGCAGCTAACATAAGTAGTCGGTTTACAAAAATTTGGCCTTCTAGTTGGTCTGATATAAGCTGTTTCGTTGAACAAAAAATGCATGAACACAGTACAGTTCTTATACAGAGCTCACAAAACATATGCACAGGAAATTAAGCGAGACACTTAGTGGGAAAACACACTGCAATTATTCCCATCAAGGGCTTTGGATGGTGCAGTTTTTTCACATGCTGACAGCGTTTGCATCAGTCAGTCATCACAAAAATGCTACCTGATAGACAACTTCACAGTGTGGTGCTAAGCCCAGGGGCATATCTACACTGTCCCCCCCTAAAAAAATGTCCACTTTGTGATTGTCTATATCTTTGCCAATATTAACCGATTTTCAAAATTCTTCCACTGGTGCATTCTGTGGACAATTAACAATAAGGTGATTATTGAATATCCTGCCATACGTTAACTGTGTTGCTACACTACCTTGTGAAATATAAATGCAAAAAAACTAACAATAATAGACAGCAAGCGTGTTGGTAAACAAAATGCACTTTCAATCAAAAATGCAATGAATAATCTGTATGATGCTACACTTTGTTAGATCTGTTTCTTTGGATATTTGGCGTGTTAAACAATATGTTCGTTTCTGGCCTTGTGGTTTAGCAAGCCTACCATTTCATCCACAGTGATCATGTTCTCTTCAGTACATGTATGCTTCAGTCTGCCGGTCTCATGCCTTTGGTTGGTGCTGCATGTTTCCCAAATCTCTGTTAACGACATTCCCACTCTTTTCCTGCTGCAGTTTAACTTTAAAAATTCTGCCAGTATCCTCCAAAAACTGTATTTAACCAGTACAAGTTTTCATCAGAGCTTTATCTCCACTGTTAAATGGCATATTACATCACCGGTATATCGTCACTGCATTAAAAATTATTTACGACAATATCATTTGCTTTTTTTTACTAACATCCGAAGTGTATGTAAAACTAAGCAAATTTCAATTTTTGTATGAAAATTAGTAAAAACTGTTTAAGAAAATTTGTGTTTCACATCGTAATGTAGCGACACAGCTAAAGTGTAGTGGGACATTTAACAACTGCTTTGTTGCTAACTGTCCACAGTATGCGCCAGTGAAAGAATTTTGAAAATCGGTTAATATTTGGCGAAGATATGGAAAATGACAGAGGGATGTTTTTTGGGATGCAGTGTATACGCAACTGTCTGTGGACTGTTTGGCCCCAATACAACAAAGCCAAAGATCAGGCTACAGCTAAAGACACTGGACTATGACAGTATGAGTACAAACAGCTATTTAAACTAAACTATGCTTACTCAACATCGAACAGGCTAAACCACTGCAGAAGTCCACATGGCTGGAATAAACCTCTCGACATGTAAAAGTGTATAACACAGTAAGGCTACGTTCACACTGACGTAAGTACAAGTCTGAGTTTCAGTGTACAACTGTTGTACGTGTACACTGTGTCCCAAAATTAGCAGTCTGCCTGCTTCAAGCATGCATAATTCAGTTTGTAGTTCATGGATTTCAATGAAATATTGTATTCTGCACTATCTTAATATTACTTACAGTCACACCCATTATGATGGATGCATCTTACCGTGTGTTCTCAGTGTAACGTCATTAAGATGTCAGAGTTGTTTACATCAAGATACGTTCAATACATTGTTATTGGCAAAAGTTTCAAGCAGCAGAGTACCCACCTTAGATTAAGAGTTTGCATCGAGGCCAAAAGTGGCCACTTTAAACTCAAACTTTAAAGACAAGTTCAGAATGATTGTGTCAATGACTGTTTCAAATTTTGTAAAAAAAATATGTCAGGTATAAACGATTTTACACTAACTTATCTCTAGGGGGGGGCGGTAATTTTGGGACACGGTGTAGTTTGTTACTTGTAGAAGCGTCACCCATACGAGTGGAGCATTCACGGTCACTTGTACAAGCACAAAACACATACTGTTATACTGCTTGACTGCTGAGCAGCATGTTTCCAATGAAAATCTCGAATGAAATTAAATAAACATTTTGCAAAAATAATAACACTGACAGACTCATAGCTGACCCAATTTGTGTCAGTGTGAACAGCTGCTACTGCAATACATGCAAACTTGTGCTGAGCACAAAACACACAGGGTCCTTGGACTCATCCCAGTGTGAATGCAGCCTAAGTGTTACTAATCAGAGTTCCCACGCACGCTGCGTGGAAAGTCCGGGATATTTTCTTGATTTCCAGGCTAGCGCAGCACATACATACGGAAATAAAATGCCAGGTGATGAGATGAATTTCCAAATCACGAAAAACTTTGTACATTGGACTACACGCTATATACATGCACAGTAAGTAGCCTAATTGCTGCTTCTGTTTTCACTGGCAAGCTCCGAAAAGGTCCTGGAAGAATGTTTTGATTGGATACTGGGAAGTAGTGGAATTTTTGTCAGTAAAAGAGAGGGAACCCTGATTAACGCTTGCTGCCTAATGACGACACTGAACTCGTGTTGTTTATGCCTGCGGGATATACCACTCCAGACAGTGTGCTTTGCTAGAGACAGACAGTTAATCCATGCACACGGGCACTTGGACTCGTACTCACATTAATGTGAACACAGCCCAAGTGCTGCTAATGTTTGCTGGTTAATGAAGACGTAGAACTACTGGTACTGTCTCTGCCTGCAGGCATGTTGTACTTTGGATCACTCCAGTCACCGACCTGACGTGATGTCTTGTACTTCAGCAGCGATGTCTTGTTGTAGATCGGCAACAGCTCGTTGGCGTCACATGGAAATACCTTCAACATGACAAACACTGCAGTACAGCTGGCTTGGTAGTGTTATGGTTTGGACGCTGGACTTATGATCGCATGACCATTGGTTCCACTCCTGGTCGTGTCACTATAAAGTAGCTAGTACTTGGACACGTGACTGCCTGCGGAGACGTGAGCCATCTAAGTATATAATGAACACCAAGGTCAACTCAACCTTCCATCCCTCCAGGGTAGGTAAATCGAGTACCGGCCTGTCTGGATAGGGTTATGGCAGGGCTGGCACGTTACCCGAGTCGGGTGACAGGTAACACTGTGATTCCACATGGCAGGTGACTATCCATAGCTCTGAGATGGGTTTCCCTAGAAGAGCTATACCATTTAACCATTTAAACATGATCAGTAATACAGTCTGCTAAATTTAAAATATGTGTGCGTTAAACTACGATTTGGACTGGACTTGGTAGTGCTTGCCAAGAGGCAGTAGTACCACCTAAATCCAATCACTTGTAAGTTGTGCCGTTTTATCTAGCCATCCCTGAAAGTTTCAGCCTAATCCACTTGCAACTTTTTGTGCAATCCTGCTGACAACAAATAATTGAATAAATATACCTACTTGGAGGACATAAGAATGGTCAAGCACCATAAACTATACACTGGTCTAATGCACTTATTCTATAGTTGGCAATGGTCGGTCATGTGTCAAGTACACTGTAATTCGTTTGGTCATGCATCCATGCAGTTATCAATTGCAGCTAGAGATAGGCAGTACCAAAGCGACTGGAGAATAAATTTTGACTTCGTGTGTAACAACCTCAGGTACATTAGTTATTCAGCTAACTGTCTGTTACCAAGTAGTAGCAGACAGCAGACCTGGTGTAACGTAATTTAAGATCACGAACAACTCAGAAATGTGTTATCTTTTATCATTCACAAATAACAAACAAAAAAGATTTTTTAAAAGTCAAAGCATCAATGATAAGACACCGGTTGGAATACGATATGGTTACAAGAGACAGCAGCAAACTGCTAACATAGAGTCACCTTGCATACAGAACAAACCTTGAGAAATATCGTAGCGTCGGTGCCATATCCATCGACAGAATTCAGTAACAGATCTCCGTTGAAATATTTAGCATAGAGTCGAGACAATGGAAGGCCATAGCCATAGCCAGCCTGCCAACACAGACAACTGTAACATGACCAACGGCCACATAAGAGGCATTGAATATGTAGTGTTTTTTAGGCCATTTCACTTGCACTGGTACTCACAATGAAAAACAAAGGCAAAATTAAAACAACGCGAAAACACAAAAACTTAAATAACAATAATAATATAACTGCATACGGTACATTCACATCACCATACAGTGTTGCATAAAATGAACACACACATTAATTCCTACCTGGGTGACTTCACTTTCCGACTCAAGATTTTTGCTGAGCCAAAGTTCAGTCTAAATACAGACTTTCGGCAAAAAACAAAGTAATTACTCTAAGCTTTTCGCAGAGCAAAAACTTCAGTCTAAGTCCAAAATTTCCGCTGAGCAAAAAGGCTCAGTGAAAGTCTCAAGTCCAACAGTTTGGTTTAAGTACATACCTAGACGAAGTTTTGCATTAGCTTAGGTTTTGCTCAGGTTTGAATTTGCTCAGCAAAAGTCAAAGTTGAAAAAAGAAGTCTCCCAGTGTCTAGTACGTGACTGGAATCTGTCGCATATACTTGCCAGTGGCGTATAGTGGACGATATCAGCTGATGGCAGTCGCGGTGCGGTGGAATACATGTAGTTGAACAGATTGTGAATCTCACTACGAGCTATCCCACCTCCCTCGTCTGATATCTATGACAAACAGACGAGCATTTTAACACCTGGCAATGCTTCATACGGCAAAAACGTAACTGCCATGAATACTGAATAACACCACTGCTGATTTCATTTATATCTTTCACAAACTGAAGCAAAAGTCATGATGACGATAATGCTGTATATAAACTGTGTAGTCAAAACCGACAAACTGCAGACTGACAAAACTAATCACACCTAAACAGCTTGGATGACTAGGAACGGTCATTATTGTGCACTCTAGTCATGCACAGGTTAGTGATGTTAACACATCCAAGAATTTTACACAGTTGTTAATGGATCTAAACAAGAAATCTGAGCTAATGCTCACGAGATGCCCGAGAGCCTATAGCAGTTCCTGTTCGCAGGTTGTCTTGGTCTATATCTATCCATTTCGTCACAATGCACGTTTCTGCAGCGAAAAATCACCAAAAAATCACGAAAACCCCTCGTTTAGGGTTCAATGTCATTCAAGGTCATCGATGCTGACATTCCTAAGAAGCTCGTCGCCAGTGCTTGTTATGATAAGCAGCATGTCTGTGCCTATCTGCAACCATTTTCATGCTAAGCAAGCCAACAGCACCTAAATAACCACTTTTTAGAGGGGTACCCCTCTTTGACACCCACGAGTGCAGGCCTCCTTGAACCTAGAGGGTCTGGACTTTGACTGCTAAAATCTACATTTAACACTAAAAATTTCGTATGCAGGTTATCTTGGTCTATCTCCAGCCATTTCGGTGCAACTGACTCTTGAATAGCATGTCGCAGCCCAAAATCACGAAAAATTCACCAAAAGCCCCTATTTGGGGGTTCATGGTCATTCAAGGTCATCGATCGATATTGACATTCCTAAGAAGCTTGTCGCCAGTGCTTCTTGTGATAAGCAGCATGTCTGTGCCTATCTGCAACCATTTTTACGTTAAACGAGCCAATAACGGCAAAATAACACCTTTTTAAGGGAAGTGCCCCTCTTTCGCCCCCTTGTTCGGGGGGACCCCCATCACCCAGTGGCATGAAATTTTGTCACGAAATACCAGAGACATTAAGCTATCATATGGTGAAAACCCAAAGTCTCTATCTCATCTGGTCTTGAAACGGTACCGGGTTGTGACAGACAGACAGATGGACAGACAGAATTACCATAGCTAATACGCACTATAGCTAGCTCTCGTGCATAAAAATTAATCGATTAACTTTTTCATGATAAACTGAGTAACTAATTGTTAATCCCCACAGAACTACTTATACAAACAAAGTTCAATCATCACTTGGGTGGTCAGCACAGCTTCACAGAAGCCAGCTAAAACTGAATATCTACCGGCAAATGGCTACGTTGCTGTCACAGTTAAAATTCAGCACAGGATATATAGTGCATTACTTGATATACTGTCACAGTTATTGCACTTCTGGACTATTTAATATTTCCTTCAAAACTACCGGTAGTGACTAATATAACAGTGATACACTTCATGGACAGCATTAATTTATGGATTTTTCCCCGTTTTCCTTAAAAACAAGTCAAGTGTGAATGCGCAGCAATATGAAATATATTTGCACTGAAAAAGTGACAGAAAAGCTGCCAGTTTAATCCAGCTAAACGAACGAAAAATGTATTAAATGGAAATGAGATAATAAAAGTGAAATGAAAGTATGTAAAACATAAAAAAGAAACAGATGGTTATGGGACAGCTAGAAGCCTGAGAGAAGAAAAAAATAAAAAGGAAGAAATAACAGTGATGATTAAAAATGTAATTTCAAAATGTTAAAAAAACATAAGCAAGTCCAGACAAGAGTAAGATCAGTAAAAAGTAGAATGTGTATTAACATATATGCAAAGTTCAGACTTCAGATCAACTGAAGTTTCTACGACAAAAGTCGGCCATTTGTTGACGTGAAGTAAACAGCTGATACAAAGTACGATGGTAAAGCTGATAACCTTGATAACCACATCCTCACGACCTTTGCTGATGAGTATTTTAACCCTCGGCAGCTCAGATGATTCACCGTGTAGCTCTACAACTGCTCGCAGAGCATTCTGTAGCACAAGACACACAGCCCACTTTACTCATGCCGCACAGTGTGTCCAACTCTTGACAAGAGTCAACAATTAACCATCACAGAACAAATTATAGGCCCACGTCAGACATGTGACAAAATTGCCCCACTTTTTTGCAAAGCTATGTTGTGTAACAAATTTGCCCAGGCAACGGTCGAATTTCCATCTGCAAACAACTGCCAAACAAACATGGCTTCCAGCGTTAACAGATGATGTCCAAGAAGTTTGACTTTAGAATTTCCTGGCACAAACTCGCACTGCCTCGCTCAGAATGCAGCTAAAAATAGACATAGGCCAGCTTGTCATCTGCTACAGCCTTGAACCTTGTCATCATCATCATCATCATCGACAACCGTGGGCTCAATGCCCGTTGGTGTCTGACGCCATTTTTACTATCGCTGCCCACCGCTGCCTATCTAGGGCAGC
>Ga0209367_1006014_pt1 | contig 16809 bp, 14 predicted proteins | sample WorMetLIZISLAND2_FD_187412 | JGI IMG/M metagenome (GOLD analysis project Ga0209367, IMG submission 187412) | Marine gutless worms symbiont microbial communities from Max Planck institute for Marine Microbiology, Germany - Olavius geniculatus... ... | reverse complement strand
CAGTTACAGCTGTTTGACTCGCAAACACAGGTATCGAATGTAGATTATTTCGTTCACTCATTACTTACTAATCTACGCGGTAAAAGAAAACAGTCACAAATGTCGTTCAAAAACGAAAATGACACATAATAATAACCACAACCATAATGTTGTTTGTTTACATCTAATCAGAATCCGGTACAATCAGTTAACGTAACGTAAGTTAACGAGCAAATCTACTAGTGATGATTCGATATATCGAAAATATCGATATATCGTTTTCGATATCGATATATGGTATCGTATCGTATAAGCAAAAATATCGAATTTTTCGACATATTGCGATATCTTGTATATATCACGATATTTTCGATATATTGCGATATTTTACGCCACAAGTTTATATTTTTATTACTGCATTATCAAAATAACAAGAAAAAACGGAGAAAACGACAAACTAACAGAAGCAAACTAATTATAGTGTCGTAATTTAACGACATTTGCGACAGTTTATAGTTTTTAAGTTCACTAACACATTTTATTATCTACTTAAAACAAACTGCCTTGCTGAACGTTCACGTCTTGTTCTTGTGTTCGTGTAAGAGTTACATACTTATCATTTTAAAAATATCGATATCGATATCGATATCGCGATTTTTAAAAATATCGTATCGATATAGTATCGAAATTGAAATCCTGATATCGAATTATCACTAAAATCCCCCACAGTTCTACGGACTGCGAGTTTTCACGACAAGTGTGCTTTTACACAGAAATATCTGTTGATGTGCATCCGTACTTTGGACTGCGAAATTATAAGCGTTTTTATGCTGTTTGTGCTGTATAATAAGTTTAGTAGTTAGAGCTCATTGTGCAGAGATGTAACTTAGATTGTGTTTGATACGAATATATTGTATGGTTGTCGGTCAACGTTGTTGGCCGCCGGTGCAAAGTAAAATACATCGATTTAAGTAACATGAATTACCTCAGCAGACTCATAGTGAATCTTTACATTCGGTTTTGATATTTTAATGGTAAAACGTACAGTTATTTTAAAATTCACTGACATCATAAACCTTCAGTACTTTTTAAAAGATTGCAACGTAATGCTAATACACCACAGGTTGGTTATTTTGGTTTACTTTTTCGATAACAGTTGTGCGAATAAACAAGGTCGACTGATCAATTCACAATCAATTTAATGATTAGTAATGAAATTTTGGGAAAAATAAATAAATGGTTATTCACTTACTTTTTTCATCTGTATGCTAACGCTAGCCTTAACCTCAAGTCTGACTAACCCTATTTGTAACTCTAACCCTATCCCTATCCCCAAGCCTGACCCTAACCCTAACCCAAAATGTTCGCGCAAAAGGTGTAAAAACAACTAAGAAACATCATTATGAGTCTGCTGTGATACACCACATTGCTTAAATCAAGGTATCTTACTTTGGGCCAGTGCCCATTGTTGCTTACTACACTGTGTCTTAAAAAATGTTACCCTTTTTAGCCGACCGTACTTTAGTAAAGGTCGAGCTATTGGCGTGAATTGTCATTTGTCCATCTGTCATTTGGTCTGTCTGTCTGTCACGGATGTACGTGGCCATATGGTGCAAGATAGGGTCTAGGTTGCTATTGATCACTAATAGGAAGTTGCATACTGGCTTTCAAATGAGATATTAATCATTGATCTTGGATGACCTTGAAGGGTAATAATGCACTGCCGTGAGCCATTTATGCAGTATTGTGGGTGAAAGGTAAGTCATAGAGGGTTGGCAATGGTACCATGGGATTGTGCGGTGGCAACTTCATATAGGCTGTCAATAGTAACCATGTTTCCATCTGCAGCGGTTTGGCTGTAATTTTGAATGGAATGTTTAAAGCTGTAAGTGGCCGTATCTTGGAAACGGTGTGAGATACGGCTTAGGTTACTATTAATCACTAATAGGAAGTGGCATATGCCCTGTCAAATTAGATAAATATTGATGACTTTAAAGGCCATTACATGCTATTGCAGCTAAACGTTTCGAAATAGGGCTTAACGTGCTATTGATCACTAATGGGAAGTCGCATATTGGCTTTTGAATAACATGAAAATCATTCATCTTGATTGGCCTTGAAGGTTAGTACTGCAACAGGAACTGTGTTTTCCCAAGCAAGGCATTGTTATTGTGAGAAATATTTGCAAAACCTGCATCTGATATTTTAGAAGTCAGCTGGCAAGATGCCCATGTGCATGGAACTAGCTATTTATAGCGCATGGCAAAATGACCACATGTGATGTCTGTTATAGTGGCATTCATTATAGCTTTTGAGACAACATTCCATTAAAATAGCATGCAAGGATCTGTCTCACCTCTGACAAATCGCTTTCTTTCTGTGATTGGAATTTGGATGCTGGGCTTCGAAAGTAGGTGGTACAGTCGGCTTTTCCTAGCAATAGCTGGGCTTCTTGTTATATTTGTGATAACTTAGTCAATTTTTCTCCTATTTTGCCATTTCTTGGCAGAAACTTTGCCCAAGGAATTTATCATACATGTCATACACAGTTCACCATATTTTATTTTTTATGTTTGTACTGTACCTTGTAAAAATTGACAATGATTTTTACGGCATACAGTACAAAGTCAAAAAGTTTCCACATAAAACTCTAATTTTTTGTAACATCAGATAACTGTCATATAACCTTAACATTTTAACACATCATAGTCTGTCTGTAGTACCAACAGAAAAAGTTTGAAGTGTCGCACAATAGTTCTGACATAGGTGCACAGTCATCTACTATGCCACTGGTCAGTGACGTGCTGCTGCAGATCAGACCGCATAGCAGTCGCGCAGGTGAAGATCGCATTTTGATAAGAAAATTTCATAAATTCAAAAGTTTTGAAGTTAAGCAATTAATTTGTAAATTTTACGGTAAACTTTTGAAGAAATGATGAGATTCTGGTTTAATGAGATGACAACAGGAAGTGGCTGACATCGCAGTGTGCGTTCTGATGTGAAGCTGGTTATTACAAGGTACAGTGCAAACACAAACCAATGTGGTGGTCTGTGCATATGTATTTTATTAAATGGGGTATATTTGTGCCAAAAATTAGCAAAATCTGATCATATGTGCCAAAGATATCACAGTAATAAAAAGGGTGACATTTTTTTGAGACACAGTGCATATTTTTCACAGTCATGCAGTTAACGTAAGAAAATTAGATTATTAGTGAAGTATGTGTTGGAAGCTCACTAAGACAAAAACAGTCAATTCCAAATCTGAACAGTATCTTCATTAAGTTGAATTATATTTAGCTGCCTCAGGACTAGCCACATTGAATTCAACATTAGAATGGGATGCACCCATGATTAGCTACACATTAGCACTCACTCTGGTACCACAAATTCAAGTCCAAGCTATAGAGCTCGATATGATGAGCAGCACTGCAATTTTTGGTACACTGAAGGTCTACCTGTAAGATGACTATATGTTAGCATTTAGAATTTTGTGCGATGAAATGTTTACTACAAATAGCATTTCATTCTGTGTGTGTAGCACAGGGGAAAGTTCTGTAACAGTGAAGATTGAAGCTGATGGTAATGATGTTATAAAGCATCCAGCTGTTGACAAACCAAGACCATATTTGTGCACGTTGTGTGAAAAATGGTATACAACAAAACAGCATTTGAATGATCACAAACAAATACACAGTGGAGAGAAGTTGTATTCATGCGCCGAATGTGATGAATGTTTTCCTACTGAGCATTACTTGAGGCAGCACATGAATGTTCACAGCAGTAGGTACAATTGCACTGAATGTGGAAAGTGTTTAAGTAGCAAACAAAATTTAATGGTACATAGACGAAGTCATGCTGGAAAGAAACCATTTGAATGTAATCGTTGCAACAAAAGGTTTACCCACTCAAGAAAATGTGTTTCGCACAGTAGAATTCACAGTTTATTTGAAGTGAAGATTGAAGCCGAAAATAATGATAGCACTCAGGGTCCTTATGGTGACAAGCGAAGATCATATTCGTGTATGGTGTGTGAGAAACAGTTTACAAGGAAACATCAGTTGAAGCAGCATGAACTAATACATGCTGGAGAACAGTCATATTCATGTACTCAGTGTGAAAAGTGTTTTCCTACTGAGCGATACTTAAGCCAACATATGATTGTTCATAGCAGTAAATACAAATGCAGTGAATGTGGAAAGTGTTTTAGAAGCAGGCCAGAGTTAACAATGCACAGGCGAAGTCATACTGGAGAGAAACCGTATGAGTGTTACATGTGTAACAAGGCATTTAATCGACCTGAAGGTCTACAGAAGCATTTAAGAATCCACACTGGTGCAAAGCCATACTCATGTGAACACTGCTCGGACCATTTTACGCAATCTGGTCATCTCAAGGCACACATGCTGAAGTCACACAATCATGGTACTTGGTTGTCGTGTCACATTTGTCAGAAGAAATTCATCCACAGTGGTCACCTCAAGACACATATACTTTGCCATGTAGGTGTGAAGCCCTATGTTTGCAGTGAATGTCCAAAGCGTTTTGTTACTATATCAGATTTCAAACGTCATCAGCTGGTTCATTTAGATTTTGGTCAGCTTTCTTCGAGTTTATATGGTAATCATTTCTAAAATTTTGTGTTTTGAGTTTTTTGAATTTTAGTCTTTGATTTATTGTTCTATAATCATATATTCACACTTTATCAGATTTTTGGAATCTCTATTTTCACTCTGCACAGACATGTCTTGTTATTATTAATTTTTTGTTGCTTGTAAACAGTAAACTATCAAACCATATCATAATTGTCAAGTATGAATCTTGTTTGCAAATGTCTTCACTAGCATACTTTGCACTGAAATTTTTTGTAGTTTGCTCTGTTGCCAGTAGATAGTTTGTACCTGTCCAGCATTTTCAGCAGACTGAGTATGTGCATCAGATAGACACACCTCACTCAGTAAAATATGTGACATCAAGCTGAATCATATTTATCATAAATGTGCATATTTAAAGTACATTAGGTGCATATTTAAAGTGCACAATGTCAGCCAGTGGCCGAATCTGAGGCAAAAATGTCAGTTAATATTTGATGCATTTGTTTTTGCTACGAAAATGTAGTGGATTAACTTTTGGCTAAATTCTGTTAATCAAAGTCATATGTAATTTTATCTAATTGTTTTAAAATGTGGATCTGAGTGCTGTTTGTGTTACTACTGCACCACCTAATAATTTTCTTAGGCTGATTGTTTCCTTGGCAGTGCCGCAATGGTAATGATTTGGTGTCTATTTTGTCTGATAACTTCAATTGGTAATGCCACCACAGCCAGAATTACGTAGTTTTGTGGTTGATATGGAACAGGTGAAAGTTTGTTTGAGATGAAGACCGAAACTGATAATAATGATGCCACTGACCATTTGCATGATGGCCACATTGGCCAACCCACAGTCAGATCTGCAGGTTAGTAAATGGTCTTTAATATTTTAGCACACATTTTTTCAGATACACTGTATTGTGCCATGAAGTTTCAGGTTTTTTACTTAGATGCCCATTACTCGTATCTTGTGTTACCATAACTTGGATGTGACTTTTCAGTGTATGCTATTAGCTGTTGCACTTGCAAGCTATAGTCCATATGTGGCCATTGGCATTGTTTTTTTACCAACTGAGACACACACATGCATGGCATCACTATTTTACAAAACTGTGTAACAGATGCTGTTATGTTTAAGTTGCTACAATTGTTATTGGTAAAAATTATATTTGCTACAAGAATTTATATTCTGCATATGTACAGCTGAAAATTCATTTGAGGTGAAGATTGAAACTGATGATGATATCATAGAGCAGCCAGCTGATGATGACAAGAAAGGATCGTATTGGTGTAAATTGTGTGACAAATGGTTCGTGAGGAAAAACAACTTGATTAATCACAACAAAATACATACTGAAGACAAGTTGCATTTCTGTACTCAGTGTGAGAAATGTTTCACTCGGCAGTGCTACTTAAGGCGTCACATGATTGTTCACAGCAGTAAATACAACTGTGCTGAATGTGGAAAGCATTTTCTAGACATTTCAAGGTTTCTGAGACATGTACAGGGCCATGCCAATGATCAACAGTACAAATGCCACTTGTGTGGCGAGGTATTTTTTCAGTCAACTCATTTGAGAAATCACATTAGAACGCATGCGGGAAACAAACTGTACAAGTGTTCACTTTGTGACAGAAGCTTCAGCCGATCCAGCCACTTGCAGAGACATACACTTTGTATGCACAGCAGCATGAAATCTTTCGTTTGTCACTATTGTGAAAAACAGTTTAAAACTAGCGATAAACTGAAGCTTCATGTTCGACTTCACACTGGAGCGAAGCCATATTCATGTAGACACTGTTCAGACTGCTTTACAGAGCTTCGACAACTTAAGGTACATCTGCTGAAGTCACACAATGAAGGCACTTGGTTTACATGTCACATTTGTGAGAAGAAATTCTGCCACAGTAGCAGTTTTCGGAAACATTCTCTTTGTCATGAAGGTGTGAAGCCATGCCAGACCGAATCTGGTCGTAATGATATCACCGATTATTCAAGTCGTGACAAGGCAACAGTCGAACTAACAGGTCAGTACAGATTTTCTTGATGACTACTGTATTCAATAGTCACTTGTATGAAGAGATAAAAACGTATTTTAAAGGAAAATATTAAACAAGTACAACTAGAGGCTGTTAGATGTTTAATGCAATACTGTTACATGTTTTATGTCTGCTTTACTGCAAACATCCAAGTAGCAATTAATTTGCACTGCACTTCCAGTTTTAAACTTGGATATTATTTTTATTTTGATCTGTTAAAGAAGGAGTTATGTGACAGGTTTGATCTTTTTGTCCATTTGTCTTTCTTTCTTTGTCTGTTTTATACATGGATTATTATAACGTTGAGAGCAGATTTTGATGACATTTCATGAATGGTTGGGGAATGTATAATTTGCATATTTTCATACGCATTAAATAGTGTAAAGTGAAGTGTTGTTAGTCCTGTCATGTTCTGTATTTATACTGATGATTTTTTGGGTGCAGTGTGCACTTGCTAAATCAGAAGGAGGAACCATTTATTTTTTTGTGTCGATGCGGAACCTATTTGTGTTGTATACAGGTGAGAGTTTGCATGAGGTGAACACTGATATCACTGAGTATTCACATCATGAGGAAGCAACGATTGAAAATGCAGGCTGGTATATGTTCTTTTGTTTGCTGATTGTTTTGGTTGTTTTTAAAGATCTACTACATCAGGGTTGGGCAAACTGTGGCCTGCAGGCTATATGTGGCCTACGATATTAACTCGGATTTACTCAAATTTGCACATTGGCTGCAACAAACTCAGCCAAAATGAGTTTTGGTGCCTTTACAAGTTTAGGGACTATGGGTTTTCACTGTATGTTAGTGTAAAGTTTCTAGTATTCTGTGACCAAATTTGGTATCGCTGGGTGAGAAGATTCTTGAAATTATGTGCTTTTGCAAATGGCTGTATTATTATTATTATTAATTTATTTTATTTCCATTGAACGAGGACATTAAAGAGAGGTACCACCTAAGAAATTGTTTTTTTTAACACAGTAAACTTTTCTAGCTTGAGAACGGTTGCAAATAAGCACATACACTGTAACAAGCACTGCTGGGAGGTTTTCTTGGGGTACGAACACCGATGACTTTGAATGAACTTGGAATCCAGAATAGAGAATTTTATTGATTTTTTTGCAGTTTGGGCTGTGATGCACATTTTATGACTGAATTTTCAACAACATCGCGAAGATAGATAACAACAATCTGCATATAAAACTTTTAGCATTTAACACAGATTTTAACAATCCCCTTACATTTAACATTGTGGTAGGTGCAATGAGTACCAGCGAAAGCTGGGACGTAAACACGCATACCACGCGATGCACTAGCCCCATATCCATGGTCTTGCAGTGTAAAAACTGGTGTCTGGCTGAGGGCCTTAGGAAACGGAGATCAGCACCACCTAATGGGCCGTAAGGCTCGGGAAGGACTTTACACTTTTTACATTCAAAAACTAAAAGTCGTGTATGGGTATGTCAAATTTGGATTGTAATAGATGCTACTGTGTTCTATTCATATGATTTTTGATCTCTAAATTATGGTTGCTGGTTGCTGTATAATAAAAATAACATGGTCTTGTACCTGCTGGCATTCTACAGGTGATAGTTCTTTTGAGGAGAAGACTGAAGCTGATACTAATGATATCGCTGAGCATTTAGATCTTAACCATTTTCTGTCCAATTTGTGTGGTAAATATTTTAAACTGTCATGTTGTATTTTTTCTCAATTAATGTTCCCGTAGTCTTTGACATAGCATCATCTTGCACGCTTTGTCAGATAATAATTTTGGATCTCCATTTTCAATCTGTGCAGATCTGTTTTTGTTATGTATTTCACTATTTCATGTACAGAGTTAAGCTAGCAAGTTTTGTCAAATATTAAATCAATTTACAGATGCCTTTGCCAATTTGTTAGCTGTCTGCATGTATTTGTACATGTTTTGGTTTACTGTTTTACAGCACTTGGTCATTTGCAATCGTGTTTCCATATGGTGTTTTGTCGCCAATTCAAATTTTTTTCTGTAACTTAGCATTTAGGCTTCTCCCATGCTATGCACCCTGTTGTGCACCTCAGATTTGAGCTGTGTAAATTCATTTACTGTCTTACTAACTGTGAATTTTTTTATGGTTTGACTCACTAGCAGTAGGCAATTTGTAGCCATCAATCAGTTTTAGCAGTGTGCTATGGAAATATGTGACAGATTATGATAGATGTTTACATCTCTCACATGAGATGGAATCATTTATACCGTCTAAGTATCGGTTCAATCAGTGCTTTTTGTTACAAAAATTTTTTTGTGGCTTAGTATTTGGCCACTCTGTTAATCGGTATGTAATTGTTTGTTGATCTGAGACTTGGTTGTGTTGCTTCACTGTGTAAAACGTCAAACGGTATTTTACTTGCTAATTATTTTTTTGTACAACTTCATAAAGGTAATGTTGTGATAACCATTTTCCTTTTTGCCACGTGTCTGTGATGGTGCAGCTAGAGTTATCTTTGTTTGTTGTTGATATTATGCAGGTGAAAGTTTGCATGAGATAAAGATTGAAGCTGATAGCAATGATATCACTGACTATGTATACGATGGCCAGCCAACAACAGAAACAGCAGGTTAGTGCAATTTGTGACACTGTGGCCTTGTTGACGGATCACAATTCTGTGTAATCCTAGAATTTAAAGGTATCATTTTCTACATGCATGAGTCCATAATCCACATACAGTCATTTGCACAGCTCTCATTTTGCTACCACGAATTCATTGAGGCAGTATTTTTGCAGTCACTTTTACATTTCAATTCTTGTAATTGATTCTTTTAATTATGATTTTTTTTAACTTCAAAACTTTTTTCTCTATCCTATCTTTTATAAACGTCTGGCATTTTTTAGATTGATGTGTATATATCTGGACTGCTAGCAATTTTTCTTTTTTGCTGTTGTTTTTTTACGTGCGAATGCAGCTGCTGCTTTCAGCGCGTCTTAGCCATCACAATTCTATATGTCTGTTTGTCCGTCTGTCACACGGGTGGATCAGTCAAAAACGGTGCAAGCTAGAATCACTAAATCTTCATTGCAAGAGCGAATTGTGCTGAAACCAGTTGAGATATACATAAAAAGCTGCCTATGAAATTTTCCGCATTGAACGTAGATTTTGATGGTCTAAGTCACGATTTTTTAGGTTCAAGGAAACCTCTGCATGAGAGCATCAAAGAGCGGTACTTCCAAAAGTCGTTATTTTAATGTTGTTGGCCAGTCTTTTGTGAAAACAGTTGCAGATAGTCATGGGCATGCTACCTATCACAACAAGCACTAGTGATGTGCTTTTCAGTCGTATCAACATTGATGACTTTGAAAGACCTTAAGCTTCCGAAATAAGGGGTTTTTATTGATTTTTCCAATCTTCATCTGCAGCACACATGCCAAGAATGAACTGCGACGAAATGGCTGGAGATAGACTGACAGTTTGAGAACACGAACTGCTATAGTCTTTCACGTGTCTCGTGAGCATTAGCTCAAATTTCTTGTTTCATTCCATTAGATCTCTAGCTTCAGCTATTGTTACTTTTTCTGATTTTTTCATTTCTATTTCTATCATTTAACTTGTATTTAGAGCAGTTTTTTCTTTTTGTGTGGTAGATTAAATTAATAGTATCTTGTGAGTTCTCAGGTGCAAGTCATATATGTTAATTATTGTAATCATTATACTGTGTGCACATGTTGTACAGGTGAACGTTTATTTGAGGTGAAGATTGAAGCTGATAGTAATGATATCACTGAACGTTTGCATGATGACAAGCCAAGACCATATTTGTGTACAGTGTGTAGCAAACGGTTTGCTGTGAAAGACAGTTTAACTAAACACAAAGAAATACATAATGGAGGAAAGTTGTATCCATGCACCGAGTGTGAGAAATGTTTTCCTACTCAGCGATACTTGAGGCAACACATGAATGTTCACAGCAGTAAATACAAGTGTACTGAGTGCGGAAAGTGTTTTCGCAGTACGTCAAAGCTAACAATACATATGGAAGGTCACTCAGGAGAGAAGCCATACATATGTTATGAGTGCGGCAAAACGTTTAGAAATTTCCAGTATCTGCAGAGGCATCTGAGAGTCCATACTGGTGCTAAGCCACATTCATGTAGACACTGCTCAGCCTGTTTTGCACAAATTGGCCCACTTAAGGAACATCTGCTGAAGTCGCACAATGAAGGTACTTGGTTCACATGTCACATTTGTGAGAAGAAATTCAGCCGCAGTGACAGCCTGAAGTTACATTTTCGTAGTCACAAAAATTAAGTCGTAGGTTTGCTGTAAATGTTTAAAGCTCTTTCTGCAGCAACTGAGTAGAAAGTTAGAAACGGTGTGATTTGGTACACTTGGAAATTATATCGTTTGCTGTGGTTCATGTGGTGGATATTTGAGTCAAAATGTATGTTATGAAGCACATTAAGAGATGTTGTGATAGACTACAGTTTGAAATGCATGAACAGGGATGTGGACGTTATACTGGTCTGGACAGCAATATAAGTAACATGACGATTTGTGCGGCTTGAAGTAATTAGTTAAAACCGATAAAACTTTTTCATACTGTGGTTTTGAACTCTGTGGTTTTACTGTATTGGCTTGTTTGAATCACTTAGTATCACTGGCATAAGTCATGTGTACATACTCATTTCTAAAAAGTTTTTAAACATGTTAATTTATGTTTTATTGTGCATTTGTAAAAAAAGCTAAAAATAGATGCACTATTTGCATTGTGGCTAAGCTTTAGGTTGTAGAGAAAAACTTTTTACACATGTGTTAAACTTGGGCATGCAGAATTTCAGGCATCGAGTGCAAAGGGAACATTTTCAAATTGGGGTTGAATGCAGGGGGTGGGAAAATCAATAGAAAACTAGCCATATCTCGGAAACGATGAGACACAGACAAGATTACTACTAATCAGTAAAAACGCCGCTCTGGATCCCCCCCGGTGACGTCACAAACTTCTACCCCCACTCTCCTTTGCAGTCTGTGGTGTAGCCTACAGATCTAGGCCTTTATGAGTTTCAAATACAACGCATGTTTTTTGTATGTTTTGAGTTTTTGACACATTTGGTACATAAGCACGTTCTGATGTAGAAATGATCTCTGTAGTGAAAATTGTCTAACAAACTTAAGTGCAAAATCAAGTGAAACGGCCTTGTCGCATATGAGACGTGCGTGACGTCACGCAGCTTTTAACCCCCCTCCCCGGGCCTACCTCACACATCATCACAATTCGTGAACCCCTACCCCCTAGCGCGTGTCATAATTTATGGACGACCACAGAGGCATACCCTCTTTCAGACGAAACGAAAATCGTCGACTTTGGATGACCTCGAAGGTCACTGACAACAGTGACGTAGCCAGAAATTTCAATTGGGGAGCCTCGTCTCTTTCCTCCCCTCCCCTTTCCCCCTTTGTCTTTTTCCTTTCTGCCCTTCCCCCTTTAATTCCTCCCTTTCCATGCTCTCCACTTTTTACTTCCCTCTCTTCCCTTAGAGGTAGGACCCCTTAAATCCAGCTAGGAGGTCTGGGGGATCACTGTGAGCTCCCCCAGCGGGGTCTGGGGCAGAGCCCCAGCCAAAGTCGAATTTCGTGCATTTTAGCTTTAAAAGATGAAATCTAGCTGGTGGCAACAATTTTAATTATTTTCCCGAAAACAAACTGACCAAACTGGCAAATTTTGTGCAGTTTATACATATGCTTATGTTTTGTCTGGAGGATTGGGGGTGGGCCTGGGCCCCCTGTCCCCCCCCGGCTACGCCACTGACTGACAGCCAATATGGTCGGCTATTCTAGCGACAGTTGGGCTTCTCGTTTCAGAGATATTGCAGGTTTTCTAATTTCTATAGATTTTTTACGCGCGAAAGCAGAATGCTTCGCGCGTCTTTGCCATCGTCTGGGCGTCTGTCTGTCTGTCTGTCACACTCGTGAGCTGTATCAAAACGGTGCAAGCTAGGATCACGAAATCTTCACTGTGGGCTGCCCCTAGGTCTCTAGTTTATCGTGACAAAATTTCGTTCCACTGGGTGCCGGGGTTCCCCTCGAACGAGGGCGTCAAAGGGGGGTACCCCCCTTAAAAACACGTCATTTTGCGGTTATTGGCTCGAATAATGTGAAAACGGTTGCAGATAGGTACATACATGCTGCTTATCATAACAAGCACTGGTGACAGGCTTCTTAAATTTATCAACATCGATGACCTTGAATGACCTTGAACCTTCCCAAAAGGGGTTTTTAGTGAATTTTTGCACAATTTTGCGCTGCGACACGCATTTCAAGAGTAAATTGCGCCAAAATGGCTGGAGATAGACTAAGACAATCTGCGTATGAAATTTTCAGCACGGAATGTAGATTTTAGCAGTCCAAGTCCGGATCCTCTAGATTCAAGCAGGCCTGCGCACGTGGGTGTCAACGAGATGCACCCCTGTAAAAAGTGGTTATTTATACTCTGTTGGCTTGTCTAGCGTGTAAATGGTTGCAGATAGGCACAGCCATGCTGCTTATCATAAAAAGCACTGATGAGGAGCTTCTTACGGATGTCAACAACGATAACCTTGAATGACCTTGAACCCTAAAAATATTGATTTAACCTGATTTTTTTTGCGATTTTTGGCTGCAAAAGAGTGAATTACGATGAAATGGATGGAGATAGACTAAGATTACCTGCGAACAGGAACTGCTAAAGGCTTTCGCGCGTTTCGTGAGCTTTGCTCATATTACTTGTTTGTACTTTGAACTAAATAACTATATACAGATATCAAATTAAAGTACGCAGCACATATTATAAATTTGTAACATATGCCACAATAATATATTGTACGGTTTGTTGGCGATCTGAACCTATCAATTTTTAAACACCTTTCAGATCGCTGATCTGAAGGTATCAATTTTTGTCCAAGATTGTCAGACCGTCGATCTGAATGCGTCACTGTGTCTGTGCAAACAGATTTACGAGGGGTCACTCACTAGTGCTATACGTAATGCAGTAGGATTAATTATTATTAGTTTATTAGGGTTATAGGGCTATGGTTAGTGTATTTGATAGAGTTACGTGATGACAGATGGACACCCATATTATGGGTGTAACATTAGTTATGTATTGGAGTCAACTGGTCCGAGTCTGCAAACTTGGCTAACTGCTCGTAGCCTAACCCGTGATATGCTGTAGTGATTGAGATCATCAGTAAGCCAGCTGCCGTAACGGCATGTGTCTGCGACAGTACGAGCGTACCGCCGCAGACACATGCCGTCATGGCAACGCGCCTTGGAGTGTTCAGATTAACTTCAGATCGCTGATATGAAAATATCATTTTTTGTCCAAGATTTTCAGATGGGCGATCTGAACGTATCACCGCACATTGACAAACCATCTGTCGCAAACTCGGTATTAGTATTATTCTGAACGACTTGCGGATCACTAGACACCCGAATAGTTAGGCCGAGCTTCTTTGCGAATTGCGACTGTGAGTCATATTCAGTTGGCTTTTGTTGATAAATATTGTTGTTATTTTAATTTAATTTTCACTATTCAGTGTATGGTTGCAATATAAAGCTGTTGTAATATTTATTCTACTTAGATTTGTCTGCCAAGTTATCGATACCTGTGAACTCTTTCCATGCTGAGAAAAATCTGAGACGTGTTTACCGTCTTTTGGCTTGGAGGATCATTTTTTGAAGGTTAGTACTAGATCTCATCCATTATTTATTCATGTTGGTCGTAGTATTTTGATCTGCATGCATATTGTCTGTTAACAAAAATTATGGGCTTTTTGTTTTGTAAATGCTTATATCAAATTTCTGATATATGGAATGGATTAGTGATTGCAATCCTGGGATTGAATTCTCAGTCCCGGGTTCCCGGATTGAGAAATTTATAATCCCGGGATCCTGTGATGGTAAAAGGTTATCAACCTGTCCTCAAATTTTAATGATTCGAAAAACGTTTTTGCAAACCTTTATGTCTTATGACTATATATCTGTAATTAAATTGTTATTTTTTTGTCATTTTTCTCTTGAGAGATTTTTTTACAGTAAAACAACAAGAATTGGCGTAGACATGGCATTATGTCTTTTGATAGCCAATGTGACATCATATATAATTTTAGCAAAATTCTGGGCCAAGGGTTACCAACCTGTCTTCGGATCATTGCGTTCTAAATTACTTTTTTGCATACTACTTCGTTTTAATAGTCGATATCTAAGACAGAATTTGTGGGTTTTTGCTTAATTTTTGCTCACGAGCAATTTAACGTGGCCCGGACACCGGGCCACTTTAAATCACTCGTGAGCAAGAATTTTAGTTAGGGTTTGGGTTAGGGTTAGGGTTAGGTTTTAGGGTTAGGGTTAGTGTTAGCTATGTCACCTGGTCATATATTTCACATTTAATCGCTGACATTTCATCGAACATGAAAACGTAAACAAGCGTAGAATATTGACACCACAGACCTATGACACACTATGATTAGTATACCCCCCCATTTGTGACGTTTAATGTTTTTCTGGTTCAGATGTTGATGTTGACAAATTCTGTTTCACATTAAAACTCGAATGATGCTAAGTCAGAGCGATTAAATCAATGACTGCAACATCGATCCATCAAGAAAGTTACGTTTAATACGTTACATCGAACAGAATTTCGCTTAAATTATACATGACGTCGCATTCGCTATCGAAAGGCATAATGCCATGTCTACGCCAATTCTTGCTGTTTTACTGCAAAAAAGTCTCTCTCAATAAAAAAAATAACAAAAAACCCAACGATTTCATTACCGATAATAACTCATATGTCGTAAGTCTTTGCAAAAACGCCTTCTGAATCACTAAAATTTGAGGACAGGTTGATAACCTTCTACCAAATTCTGTTCGATGTAAAGTATTAAATGTACCTTTTTTGATGGTTTGGCATTGCAGTCATTGATTTAATCATTTTAACTTAGCATACTTCAAGTTTTTATACAAGCGAAACAAAATTTGTCAACATCAACATTTGCACCAGACAAAATATTGAACACGAAGTAGTGTAACGTATTTACAAGTCCGTGCTACGTTTGCGCGTTTGACGAAATGTCAGCGATTAAATGTGAAATATATGGCCAGGTAACATAGCTAACACTAACCCTAATCTTAAAATCTAACCCTAACCCTAAACTTTAACCCTAACTCTAACCCAAACCGAAATTCTTGCTCACGGATTGCTACGTCCCGCCTGTTTCTGGATGTTACAGCATAATTTTGCTTGTCAGCAACGATGTACTTTTGTGATTTTGTGAGTGTATTTTGTGTGATTTTTTCATTTTTATCTCATATGAAGCTTGTGTGTTTTCTCTGGTTGCAGTAAAGAAGCGAAAAGCAGCAAGGCATGTATGAAAACAACCGATCTCCACCTGATGCTAATTATGACGTTGACTACAGAGATAGGTGCGTAATGTCAGATTTTAACTTTGCAAACAGTAGTTTATGATCTGGTTCATGTGTTATGCTGATTGAAATGTATCAGAGATAATACACATTCCTGCTGCAATTTAGTAATGGGTAAAAAGTAGGGATTGCAATCCCGGGATTCTGAATCCCAGGATCCCAGCCATTTTGCCAATCCCGAATCCTGGGATTGGCGGTGTTCCAATCTCGGCATATTGGGATTACAAAAATTCGTTAAAATCGAGCGATAAATGGTAAAAATAACAACTCTACAGAGATAATGTTCAAAATATTTTATGCGTGTTAGAATCGTACTCTTTGCTATGCACTGTAATTTGTGTTTTGACAGTCACAGTCGTTCCCTATATTGTTCTGACATACCTTCCATACGGGCCTACTACATCCTTTATCTTTACCTTTACCTGCAGGGAGGTGATCACATAAACGGCGACCCAGCACTGAGGCCACTTCATGGGCCCAGTGTGCAATCCTGACAGACCTCAAGGTCGACAGAACCTCTTGGAAGCTTTCGCAAACTTCAAGAGGAGAAACCAATGGATATCACTCAAGGTGTCTAATGAAATACAGGGTGCGGCAGAAAAAAGTGGACCCCTAAATTTTTTCGCCGTTTTCTCAGCAACCGTTTGGGATTTTAATACGAAATTTTCCAGCTTTATTTACTGAAACCTTCTACATCTAACAGCCAAATAAAATGTGATTCTGTTGAAAAACGACGAAGTTATAGATTTTTTAACATGACCGCCTA
>Ga0209367_1006013_pt1 | contig 16811 bp, 9 predicted proteins | sample WorMetLIZISLAND2_FD_187412 | JGI IMG/M metagenome (GOLD analysis project Ga0209367, IMG submission 187412) | Marine gutless worms symbiont microbial communities from Max Planck institute for Marine Microbiology, Germany - Olavius geniculatus... ... | reverse complement strand
TAAGAAATGTTGGACGCAAGGACGCACGCACGCACGGACACAAAGGTGATTTTATACTCTGTCCAATGCTATGCATTGCATTGGACAGACAATAAAAAAAATCCAGTAATAAATTGCAAAATCTATTAGACTCGCGTTCTCGCTGCTTGATGTCCGTTTATAAATTTACGGTTTTTATTCATGCAGTATCCTGCAGTGGCGGATTAAAAAATTCTGAATAGGGGTGAGGCTTGAGGAGGGAGCTGTGCCCCCGCCGCAAAAAATGTAAAAATTTTGTGCAAAAGTAATGCATTTTCATGCAAAATTTTCATTTGTTTTCCCCTCGAATCCGCCACTGGTATCCTGCTTTTTGTCAGTTTGCCTATACCGCCAGTTGTTCAATTTTGCTATTCTCATCGGTCGCAAGTTCCATTTCTCTAAGCGCCGTATAGAACTATGTTTGCCGAAGGTAGAGCTATAATAGTAAGGGGTTGCACACACTAAAACATTTCGTATTATATGCCTATAATAGCCGTTTGAATTATGGTGAGACAGAGACGTTGCAATAGCATGAACATTAGGCTATTATGTAGCCCATAGCTCGCATTTTGCATCTTTCGTCGCTTGTTAAACAGCCAATATGTAATTTTCATATATTGCGTTATACTTGTGATAATTCAACCAAACCTCTGTTGCTGCGGAACCCCTTGTATAACAATGCACAATTTACATGGGCTGCAGCTAACGAAGAACTCGATCTCTAGACTACAGTGCACACTTCAAAATCAGTGCTGGCTTCTACCGAATGCAAAACAATTCGACACAATAACCCGTGACCATTAAACAGTGGTTTCGCAATAGGCCTGAAGTAGAACATAATGCAAAATATTCTATTTCACATGACTGCGATGGCCAGATAGCTTAGTCTGCCTTACATGTTTGTACGTTAGGCTGTCTTCACATTTGAAACAAAGCTAAAATAATGCTAAAACATGTAATATTGTTTTCTTACACTTTTATTTCAGTTTTATTTCACTAAAACGTAAATATTTAAAAATATGAGGGATATAAAAGAATTTAGGCTTTTAAGCTATGAACTAGGTTTGAACTTGGCGGGACCCGTGTAGTAAAAATTTTTTAATGTAAAATTGTAAATCTTGCCTGCTTGCAATGTAGACATGAATCTGCAGCTACTAAGGGCTATAAAAACGAAAATCTATGAGCCTTGATACATGGGAAGGATTTTATTTTACCAGTTTCAAAATGCACCCGTTTTAGCAAGACATTTTATGTGACATTTTTGTGACTAGCCAACAACGAGTTTGCAATCGCGCTTATTAATGCGGCGGTTTTAATAGGCAACAGCCGGGTCTTCCTTGTCTATCCGTCCGTCTGATATGATGTTTGCCTTGTACGGGCTTCTATTGTGTAAACAAAAACGCAGAAACTGACAAACTTTTAGGGCATGAGTGAATGGTGTGCCAATTTTCAGTTTAAAAAGTCGGAGTTACGGTTTGCCTTGCGCAGCGGCAATGCAGTACACTCAGGGGGAGCAAAATATGACATTCTTCAACTCCGTCAATATAATGCCGTACGAACTGCAAAACAGATCCTATTTATATTGTTTGAACAATACTGTTTCTTTAACATTTGCTATTAACTATTCACAGCTTGAAAATGCTAATTTATCTCAAAACATTTGCATAATACTTTTGGAACCATGTGCATGCAGCTAGTAAATTAAACATCGTATATCGTGACGAAGTTACAATTTATTTGCATAAAAACAGAACTTTTTTTACATCGCCAGACGAAAAAGTGATGTTATTTGATGAAGACAATACACGAGTAAACCTAAACAAGAAAACCCAGCTGTCGCTAGGAAAGACGTGCTGCAGTCTATATAGTTCCTGTTGCACTATTGACCTTCAAGGTCACCCAAGGTCGATAACTTGTATTTTACTTAAATGGCGTATGCTACTTCCTATCAGTAATTAATAGTAACCTTAGCTGTATCTCTTACCGTTTTTGAGATATGGCCAGTTTTAAGTTTAGAAACGCAGATTTTCTTATCCCCCCTCTATTCGAAGTGTTCTTTTTGCACTCGATGAAATTTTTGCATCCTTAGGTTTAAGACACATGGCTAATTATTCGTGTAAAAGTTTTTCCTTACGAACTAACGTTTAGCCACAATACATCCGTTACGGACGACAACAAACAGACGTACAGACAACAGATGACAATGGTAACATATAGACGCCCTAACAAAAATTGCAAGCATAATGCATCCAACAAAAGTGGAAAGTCAAACACCAAAAGGCTGTTACTTTTTGGCCCACTCTGTGTGTAAATAAGTAAGTTCAGTGTACATTTATATAGCGCATAATGTTGATGCTAAAGTAAGGTCACATTTGTTAACTAGCTCTGCCTACGTCCAAACTTTTTTGTCGGGTTAGTCCACTTTTTGTCAGATATTTTTGTTTCGGTTTGTATTGTGTTTGTTACGAGCAAACGTGTTTTTACCTCACTCTCTCTCCCTTTTTGTAGCTCTTTTTAGTGACATTCACTCTGTGAAACTCGTAAATTTGATATAAAGCAGTTAGATGTAGTTTTAAAGGCCCAGGACAGACTTCTGGTGTAACTGTATCGAGTTCTGTTATGTTGCTGTAATACATAAACAAAAAATCTCTAATGCGCTTAAATTATATTTTGTCTAGGTTATGGCTAAGCGGACGGCCGCACCTCGTGTCGTCACTGGGTCGACATTTTCGTTTGTTTATAAAGCGTCGCTCGCTGTGACTACGTGTCAGACATAGATAAACGTTCGAGACTGTTTCCTGTACCGCAGCCCGGTTAAAATCTCCGCTCGACGTTGCTATTAATATGATGCTAATCACAGACTTGTTGATGTCCAGATGCGTCCTGTTGTCATAACTGCCTTCGTCCGAGGCTATGATGGACGGGCCTAGAATATTCAGTAGCTACAGGCTGATACAAATGCTGACCGTGCTCGATTGAAAACAGAGATGTGCGAACTTGTGTTTGTAGAAAAAAACCGATTTGCCGCCAGTTCGCTTTGAGGTAAATTGCACAAGTGCGTTCGAAGCGTCCGTGTTGTTTTCTTCGCTATTCAATCAAGCAATCAATTATTACCTCCGCCAAGGAGGTAATGTTTTTGACAGACTTTGTCTGTTTGTCTGTGTGTCAGCAAGATAACTCAAAAAGTTACGTACGGATCTTCTGAAATTTCCTGGGAATGTCAGGAATGGCAAAAACTACCAGTGATTCAATTTTGGGAGTGATCCGGAAGGAATCCTGGATTCTGGATCACTTTGAAATTTTCGTTACCATTGCTTTCAATGGGGCATAAGTGAAACCGCTGTCAAACCGAAGATGGTTCTGCCATTTAGCGAACAACATTGCTTTGGCGGAGGTGTGCGGGCTCTGACTGCTTTCTAGTTACCAGACTTTTATCTCATTACCTGACACAATTACAATTATTGTTGTTAGTCGGGTAATAGGCGGACGACGTATCTCATGTCGGCAGTGGACCGACATCATCACTATTAACTTCAAAAAATGAACTTCAAATAATTACTATTGTGAATAAAAAAGACAATTCTGCGGCGGATTTTTAAGAAGACGATCTCGTATCCGTGGCCAGCCTGTATCTGTGGCTTTTCCGACGTCGTACAAACAGCGATGATTAAATTTATTCATGTTGTATGTATGTATGTATTGTAATTTGCCTTGAAACATACAAGTACAAATACACAGGTAACATAAAACAGTGAGGCTGGACAACCAGGCAGTGCACTTACGGTTGCCCATACTAAAAACTAATAAAAACACACTAGGCCTACTAAAAGATATCACAATGGTAAACACATTAAAATACACTTAACACATACAGAACACTATTGAATAGTAAGAAAATCAGTAAAATCAATTTTATTAAGATTACGCTTAAAACAATTAATAGAACTAAAATTAAAATCTGCGGGTAAGTAATTCCAATATTTGACAACTCTGTTTGCAAAAAAGTCTTTCCTGACATTGTGCCTTGCTAAGTTTACGAACAATCGGTATAGATGACCACGAGTTATTGTAACTGGAGCAGTAACAAAAAACTCTGAAAACTCCAGTTTAACTAGACCAAAAACAATTTTATAACACATGACCAAGTCAAATTTTAATCGCCTTTGTTCCAACGTGTCTAATTTTAGCAGCTTTCTTCTGTCAGCATAACTGAAATCACGGTAACCTGGTAGTCGCTTTGTGAATTTCCGCTGTACAGATTCAACACGACGGATATCACACATTTTAGAAGGTGACCATATAACAGAATTATACTCCAGCAATGGTCTGACATAAGTACAATAGGCCCGAAACAAATTTGACACATCGCGCGAAGTAAAAGTTCGGAATATTAAATTAACACGCTGGAAGGCTTTACTAATTATTTTGGCAATGTGACCACACGGTGCAAGAGTATCATTTACGGTAATGCCTTCAAAAAATTACAAACTGGCAGAGCGACGCCATCAATAGAAAATGCAGGCGCACCATCAGCGTTTACTTGGCCAATATGCAGAATACAACATTTCTTAATAGATACAGTTAACTGTTATTATCATTCTTTGAGTCTGTACATCTCTAAGTCGCCTGGCCACCAGCTAGGCCAAGAAACGTGCGACTATATCTAGCAGCGTCGCACGAATATGATCTTCACTGGCGCACAAAAGTCCGGAAGTTGCAGAGCTGTTGCCACGGTAAACTAAGCTGCTAATTTCACCAGTCTCTGACGTGACGTCGAGACCAACGCAACCAAGTTAAATATAGGCTGTTATAGATGGTAGCGAGCAGGCTAAATTAATATTGTGATAGTGCGACTAACGGTCCGTACTTTATGAAAAAAATGTCTAACCACATTGTGTGACAGAATAGCCTACTTACTTCAACACACAGGCCATAATCATGGCTGGTTTTTAGAGGTCTTTTTCGCTTAGATTTTACATAGCCTGTTTGCGCTGGTATTTTTGATGTTTTTGGCCATGTATCAGTTTATACGTTAACTTTTACGTACGGCTTAGTTAAGCTTTTAAGTAGCATTCCGTTACAAAGTTAAACAGGCGTAATTTTCTGCACCTCTAATCAGCTTGTTTGCTGCTGGCCTTACTATTAAATGTCAGCTTGCTGTCTTGAAAATTTCTTTCAGTGGCGAGGAATTTTGTCCGGAAATGTATGACCGAATTCTGTACAGTAACTGCACGAGCTGTTTACCTCATGTGTTCTTGTCATTTATCGGTATAATCCGGTACAGGCGTAAAAGCTCTGGTTGCTTTAAAAGTGTCTGATAGCATCTACAGAACCCAAACTCTACTTGCGTCGATTTTTTGCGGATTTGTTCTGCAACATGTTGCACAACAAACTGTTGCAGCATATTTATAACAAGTCGTATATCAACCAAGACCATAGAAAAATTTTAAGCCTACAACAAATTCACAACGTCCTAACATATCAAAATGTTGTACAACTTGTTGCACAGTTTGTCGTCAAGCAAGTCCACAATAAATCGACGCACTGGAGTTTAGGCTGGGAAAAACAGTAGACGTAAGCGGCTCAAATCCTGCAGAGAAAGCGGCTTATGTCACAGAGCTACAGGTATAGACTGATTTAAAATAAAGTCGCTTTCGGCCTTGCTGCGTTTGTATCCGTTTTTCAAACACGAGGTAACACGAGTTGCTAAAACGCCAAAATTAACCGGAGATTTACCATCGGGGCAACCCTTTAATCTCGGGTTAGATAACCGAAAATTACCTCTCTTAGGCCTATCAAAAACCGGGCACCAGAGCATGTAACATCGTGTATGAGCTGATTATTTCAATATAGCCGATGTAATGTCGATGTTTGTCTAACGAACTAATGACAAGCTGATGACCAAGACGCTAACGATGCGCTCGCCTGAGGCAGCCCAGCTGTTGCTAGGATAACTGACCGTACTGTTTTCCAACATGTAATTTTTTAGAGGGGAAGGGAAGGAAGGGTCGTTCGGGGTTCGATTGCTTTGTTAGATAAACCGTTGATAAGTTCTTATAGGCTGTCAATAGTTACCATAGTTGCATGAAGAGATAGTAGGAGATTTGACGCCACGCTAAGTTGATTCGTCCTTCATCATCATCATCATCATCATGTCGCTATTTGCAGCGGCTTGGCCGCAATTTGCAAACAAAGTACACCGTCGGAGTAAAACAACTTTATCAAGTATCAACCGATTTTCAGAATTTTTAGATTCATTGGAAACATAATCAAATGTTCAACAAAAGCCATGTATTATTTCTTACCTCACCTTAATACTGGTCACACACTACTTTGGAAAAATTAAGACATTAATTTATCACAAAACCAGGGCATGCACTGTTGTACACACTGTGATTTACTTGCAGAATACACGTCTGTAAATAATTTTACTTACTTATTCTTTGCTTGTGTTATTAATTACGTGAGAAAAGTCCGTGATCTTGATGGAGTGAGAGAACAGCTCATAGTCATTTGGTATAACCTGAAACAGTCGATTATTGACTCGACAATTATTTATCAGTGGCGCAAGCGGCTAACAGGTTGTGTTAAGGCCAAAGGCGGACATTATGAATATCAGTTATAACTTGGTACGTGTTAATAATATTTTTGCGTCTGACAGAAATTTTAAAAAAAAATGAGCAATCAGTCTTCATTTTCTAAAGTTACGGTGTATATTTAAGTGATTATAGTGTATGCATGTCCTAGATGATGTGATGGTAGGTGATATCACCTTTTATGATTTTTGCTATTTTATGGTGTGACAGTCATTGTCTATTGCCCTTGACAAGTGTATAAACTGGTGTTTTGTACATTTATTCAATAAAGAAACTGTCTCGAAATATTATAAAGATTGGTCTTGCATTCGGTTATAAAAATGCCAGAGAGCTCAGAACTCAAAGTAGAATTGCATGAAGAGATAGTAGGAGATTTGAATTGGAGTCCGCCAGTAATTAACCCTCGGATCTTAAGCACGTTTATCCGTCGCTTCTGCCCGGTCGATAAGGACCATAGTCAACGATCCCGCAATAATAATCAGTAGTAGACAGTCTGTCGACTCGACGCTAGTGGCTGGTTCGCCCACGCAACCGAGAAACCACGATGAGCTAAAGCTATATTATGCCCGAGCTAGTACAAGGACCGCGGTATGGTGTGCCAGCGCCACGCTAATGGAAACTTTTGATGTGGTATTGCCGACGCATTAATTTATACACCGGCGAAAAGTCACTCAATTTAACGAGACCGTGATGAACTGCTGGCAATGCATCTATCTGTCAGTTGCAGCTGCAGCAGCAGTAGAAGGAAGACGGGTGTAGGCCTATTCTTTTATAGCGCCATGAACCATTATCAGTACTTTCTCAGAGACTAAAACTAAAGCAAACTTAGAAAGTGCTTAAACAAAAAAGTAGCAAACGAGACGCAACCTTGAGTGTTGAAAGTAAAACTCTGAAGCGAGACACTGCATGTAAGAACGCGGAATGATCGAGATTGAACGGAGATTTAAGTAAATTTTGCCGTCGAACTCGGAATCTCACAGAGATGATACTTTTCAAGCTAAAAGACAAAATAATAAAAATTTAGTTTTTAGTGCGGTTTAAGCAAAGATCATAACATTCATAAGATAGCGAGTAGTCCTATACATACATGTACATAAAGAACAATAATTGTGATTCTTGTAGACCCTATGTGTTTTCAATTTCATCCAGAACAGTATCCATGCCAATTTATTTTCTGTTTATGATTGGCAGCGCAGTCACATTCGACAATCTACCGTTGTGTCATGGAGTTGTACAGATAAGTTTAAATTCAGTACGTGGTGAACAACTATTGCACAAACTTAAGGCCTGCAGAACTGCTGGCTTATAAATTACTACTAGTTTGACTAAAGCAAAAAACCTGGTAGCAGATAAAGACTGCCAACTGTTGTAGTGTTGTAACATCTTCTAGGCCTACTGCCATCCAAAGCCTGAAAATTTGATGCACCCAGTTCGTAAATTATTGTTTATTCTACTTTGTGGCTTATAAATAACTTAAAGTTTGTAATTAGTAATAATTCAGCAATATTAATTTATTTACTGCAGTTTAGTTATTCATAGACTGCATTTTGCTTCATGTCTGTGAAACTCAAATGGGGGACATCCGGACATGCCCCCTGGATCCCCCTTGGCGCCGCCACTGGCGTGAACAAAGTGAGGAAATCCAACCGAATAAAAAGATACCGGGAAAATAGATCGGCAACAAGATAAGACTGCTCGGAAATGGAACTAATGTTGATATGGGACGATAGACTGAAGATCGTGTCCGAAACGGCCGGGCAGAAAACAGTTTAAGATTCGGCACACAGCACTGATAAAAATTGGCCTGCCAATGCGCTAAGTCAAGTCAGGTCGCTTCGTTTTTAATTTATAAGCCCAGTACTGACACACGAAAGGACAGCGAAAATTATGCTGATACGTTGACCACGCGTGATTTGTAATAGTTATCTGGATACGAGCTGCGCATACGTACTTCACAGGCTAAAACGATTCTAGGCATATATTAGGTGCGCTGTAACTGGTGCTACCATTCTTAGTAAATAAAAAGTGCATATACTGTAATATGCTGGCTGCAAATGCAATACTTAAGAAAGATAAAGAAAAAAACGAGAAAAAAGAACTTGCCGTTTTTTTCGTGGATGTGGCCATTCGCATCACTATCGTTAGTACTCGAATCGTTAGGCCTACCTATAAATGGATAGCCAGGCTGAGTTGGCTTTGGTGGCTTGGCGAAAATAGTTATACTCGCGAACGGTCACCCATCTCCGTACAACTCGGCTGGACGTCGAGTAACTTGGTTTAGGCGTTGGCACTAAGTTTCACAGACGCCGCGCTAATTAATCTGATCTGTTAATAAATCTCATCGTACTGCTAAAGCGTCGTATTTCATGGGGAATTTGCCTCACCCGGCTGGCTGGGTTCTAATTACAGCAGTCTGCATCTCCAAACTGCTGAGTTATTGCGGTGCAGAACATAATGCGTCCCACGGACCATTAATGCAGAACGTACGAAAACGAAGTCTCAGTAAATCATTTCCCTTTCCTGCTGTTTTTGTGCAGGTTATTAATTTTTGCATTGACATAATATGAAAAGTTTTCTTTGTATTTCACTTGCTGACACGTGCAGCTCAAACTGAGCATTTGTGACCACAGCGGGTTGACTAAAAATGTCGGACATGAATTTGACGGACATGAAATGAACGGACCAAATGTCCGAGCATAAAATTGACGGACATGAAATTAAAAGACAAGATATCCGTATATCGTTTGAAAACAGATTAAATTACAATGCAATGTGCAATTTTTTTAAACAACGGCAAAACACAAGTCACAACGGCAAAGTAAGTCGTATAATATGCATATGTATAATGTGTTAAAATGCATAAAATATTATGAAAATATCAACCTGAAATAAGCTACAGGTGAGCAATGATAAACCGAAGTCTACTTAATCTAGGCCTATTCAGCCACTTAAAACATGTCTTGCATTTTCATGTCTGTCAATTTTGTATCCGCCAATTTTATGCCAGGCCCCTTTACGTCCTGCCAATTTGTCTAAATTTGTCCTCCATTTTTATCTCCGTCAATTTCAGCCCCTCACCACAGCATCATTGTTGACGCCCCATTTCCAGAAAATCTACGAATAAGTTTTTATATTGCCAGAAACTACAGTTCCCGGGCTACATTTTTGACGCTGGCAACTTAGGGGAAAACTAAATGTTTTCACTCGACGCAAGAAGAATACCACAAATTTTTTAAAATGGATTGACTGCAAAAGGCAAGCGAAATGAGAAAAAAAACTCTCATGTGCCAATACAAAAATTAACAGAAATCAACAGCCTACGCCACTGAACAACGTTTGCAGTTAGTCTGCATGAAATTGTCGTACTTTATGTTGAATGCGGTGGTTTGGTGGCGTGGCGGTTAAAACGTTAAACTTGCGATCAAAAGGTCGCGAGTTCGACACCCAGACGGGTCGCTGTCAAGTGGTTACTACTTGAATGGGTTACTGTCTGCGGACAGGTAGACCATCTCAATGTGTAACCAGTTACCAAGGTCAACTCAGCCTTCCATCTCTCCCATACTCGATTTATCTAGGCCTACTCCGGAAGAATGTAATATCGAGCTTGCCAAGCTTGGCCTGGGTTAAGGTGTGGTGCGTTCATTTGTGTCGAATAGCAGGTAGCACTGTGATCCCATGTTGTAGGTGACGCTCGGTAGCTTTACGATTGGTTTTCCGCACACCTTTTAGCCCTCTATAACCCCTGCTCACTGCTGCTGCGGATCAGTAGTTCGCCAGAACACCGCAGACCCAGGGAGATCTCTGCTACTGCGCCGCTGCCGCACGCCCTGTCTGTCATTAGATGCAGCTCGCGTCGCACGGCGCAGCATCACGACAGGACGGCATCAGTGCTATCTGCGGGGGCGATTTTCTCACGCGCCCTGCGGCAGAAATTGATTCCCTGCAGCATGCTGCAGATTGCTGCACTTCCGTGATGCACAGGAGTAACGATAACTCTGGGGGAAAAATAACGATGCTCGCATCTTCGCGGTTTTTCGTGCGATGCGAAATATTTCAGTGCAGGCGTGCACTTCGACTGTCGATATCATGTGGCACTGATTAATTGATTGATTTGGCTGATTCAGTCCTGTCCCAGCAGTGTTTAGTGTAAATGTCGTCGTACGTCGATCAGCGAGGGGTAGCCACCAACCTGTGCAGCCTGACGCCGTTGTCCGGGGACAGTGTTTCCACGGAGGCCTGGGCAGAAGATCCACCGTCTCTGCGATGGAGTGCCCTCGGTTTATCAGTGATCATCGCGGCGACCACGGCTGGCAACCTGCTCGTCTGTCTGGCCGTCTGTCTGGAACGACGTCTACAGAACATCACAAATTACTTTCTCATGTCTCTGGCGATCGCCGATCTGCTCGTTTCCCTGCTTGTCATGCCTCTAGGCATGGTCGTCGAACTCTTCGGTAAGCCACGTTTTGTTCAGTATAATTACCGCGATTGTATATATGACATCTTGGGTGATATAACGCACGGTCACCCGGTGTGGTTAATTGGGAGGCAGGCCTTGGTGGACATTAACCGAAACCGAATATCAGCTGAGGATCGAAAATACTCAAAATTCAGAAGCCTGCGTTCAAATAGCTATCCGGTATGTTAAACAGTACATGCACAACTGTTAAAAATCGAACAGTTAATCTGTTTAACAATATTGTTCAAACTGCCGTTTTAAAACGTTTGAAAGTGTAACTGGTTTCTCAGCGATACGGCAAATGTGATGCATGTCCTTAGCGTAAAAATCATTGACTGAATGTCGCGTAACGAAATGCGATTGAAACTCTTCTTGTCATTCGTTCACTTCCAAGCCGTTCGGAGTCTCACAGTCGACTCGGCGTAGTTGCCTAGAGCCAGTACTCTATAAATCGGGGCAGCAGGAAATCTGTTTCGCGCTGTGCGTGCTACAACAGTAGGCCATTTTGTTAAACATATGTATTTAGCCGGGATTCAACACTGTAGATCTGAATCAAAGTGAAGTCCGACAGACCTTGATAGGTTGAATCGTCAGACGCCGTCAACGTAACTGAATGTACGCACGTCAACGTCACAGTCAGTGCGTGCTCCGAATGAAGGTATACGATACAGCAGAACGTTTGAAATGTATCGGCCACATTCACTTTGGTGATCGACTGACAAGGAAATCGACAGAGTAACGTTACCATTCATAATACAGCGAAGTTGATCTATTTATGGAGTAGGCCTATCGTCTAACAAAACTTTTTCTCGCTTTTTTGTTTCATAGCAGGTACAAAAACTGACTAAGCTTGAAGAGTTCCGTATAGCATAGCGATGCGTTTGGGTTTGGGGTGTGATCAATGAAATTATTGCATATTTATTGCAAAACATATCCGTAAAATGTTGAAAATAAGCTTAAGTCAATATTTGACGCAGTCGTGACAAAACTAGAGAGTTAGTTTATTATTTAAGCCACATTACACACAGTGTTTCATAAAATGGACCCTTTTTTCTTGCGCTCATAATTTACGCAGATAATAATCAATTTGCATAAAATTTTCACCAGTTGTAACTGAAAAAACAATATTTTAAAATAGTTTAACAAAATATGGTTCTTGATTAAATATTTTTTGCTAGTCCTGACGCAACCCTGACGTGTCGTGAGTACGAGCTAGCTTGTCTCAACTGGTGTGTCATTTGCTACTTTGCTCGATAGTAAACTTTATCTGGTTTGCTGATGACAAAATCTTAAAATCTTACAGTTGCAGCCACACAAAAACATGCGCAAAGCGATCGCATTTGAGTGTCTGTAGACTGTGTAGAGATGATTTGACTTTCGCATTTTCAAGCAAGACAGTGCTCCAGCACACAGAGTTGCGAGATGGTTGAGTTTCTGGCTCAAGAGACACCTGACTTCAGCCACATGTTGCTTAGTGCTGACACGATGAAGTTCACCATCGAAGCAGGGTAGCAACGGACAGCACCAGTTGAGACAAGCAAGCTGGTACTCACGATACATTATGACGTCAGCGTTACGTCACGACTAGCAAAATATTTAATCAACAGCCATATTTTGTAGAAATATTTTGAATTAGTATTTCTTCAACTAAAAAATAGTAAACATTTCGTGTAAATTGGTCGTCATTTGAGTGAATTATGAAAGAAAGAAAAAGGGGTCCATTTTTAATAAAACGCCGTGTATATACATGTAATTATTTGACACGAAGCGTCGGAGGTCCCAGTTCTGCGAGGTTTGTATGAGACGGACTCGACGTGTGGAATGAGCGTATTGAGTCTGTCGACTACTGATTCATGAACCAACAAACCTTACCTTACTCTCCCTGTCATTGCCTCTTCATATCCGGCTTACGCTCAATAAAGATTAGCTGATCTCAGTCCATTAGGCGTCAGCTGTAGAATCCGCGGTGGGGCAGCAGCGACACTGTTCGCAACTTCGCTGTACGCCACAATGTAGTTTGCCTGCTACAGCATATCTACGCGTTACACCCGGGTACGGCACTCGTCACGAGCATAGTGATTGGTGATCGACTGACAAGGAAATCGACCAAGTGACGTTACCATCTACAGGGTGGTCCAAAAACGGCACAAAGTTAATGACATCATAATCTTGCAACCGTACGTCATAGAGTCATGTGGTTTTTAGCACAATGTTCCGAAAGAAATTCTTTACATGACTAAAGTCAGTATTTGAATAGCCTTTGTTAGTGCCGCTGGCAATTGAACGATGCAAAACAGTATTACCCTCGACACCGTGGTCCATAAAAACGTGCCACTATTTTTTATGAATAGCTCCGTGAAACATTGGCCGATTTTAATAATTTTTAAAAAGTGACATTAAAAAAACTTGACGCGAATGTCTATAGTTTTGGCCACCTCCCCTTGAGGCTGTCGCTATACTACCTTGTGAAATGCAGAAGTCGTAGTTTGACCATTGACAACAATAAATTCATACTGGGCAGTGCATGCGTCAGCTCAAAAAATTACTGCGACCAGAAAATCACTGAAAATATGTTAATTCGTCTTTATTTTAAAATTCTAAGTCGACAAACTAAAATGATACATCAACAGCAAGCGGGCTGCTTGAGTCATGCAGTTACTGAACGTGTTGTTGGCAAATTGTGTCAACGTCTACCGCTTGCGTTTGTGCAGCAGGAGGACATTTTGAGCACATGCTAAAATGAAGATGATGTGATGTGACACATATGACTTTTTGAGTGATAATAATTGCTCATTGTGTTTGTCACTATTCAGTTAATAATTTCTGAGCCGACGCATGCGCTACCCGGTAGGAATTCATTGTTGTCAATGGCCAAACTGCGACTTCTGCATTTCACACGGTACTGTAGCAACAACGTTAAGGTGAGGTGGCCAAAACTACAGACCTTTGGGTCAAGTTTATTTTTAATGTCGTGTGCCAAAAATTATTGAAATCGGTCGATGTTTCACAGAGCTATTCATAAAAAAATAGTGGCATGTTTTATGGACCAAGGTACATTAAAGGTAATAGTGTGTTTTCAGTAGTTCACTTGCCAGCGGCAAAAACAAAGAATATTTAATTGCTGTATTTAAACACTGACTTAGTTAAGTAAAAAAAATTTTCAAAACATTTTGCTGAAAACCGCATGACTCTGTGATGTACGGTTGCAAAATTATGGTGCCATAAACTTTGTGCCTTTTTTGGACTACCCTGTATAATACAGCAGAGTTGATCTATGTATGGAGTAAACCTATCGTTCAACGAACTTTTCCTCGCAAATAAAGAGACTGTTTGATATTATGTACAAAAACTGACTAATCTTAAAGAGTTCAGAGGATAGCGATGCGTTTGGGTTTGGGGTATGATCAATGAAATTATTGCATATTTACTGCAAAACATATCGGTAAAATGTTGAAAATAAGCTATTCCTTTCTCATCATTGTTACACCCGGGTACGGCACTCGTCACGAGCATAGGCTTCATTCATTGAAAGTCCGTTCTGACATTGCGTTTTTTGAATCAGCTAGCTTTCAGATATGCAAAGTTCGATTCGTCGTGGCTCCGGTTCTACAAATATCACGTGCATCAATCTCATGGTAGTCGAAAACTTGAAATGCATCAAACAGTGTAAAAGTCGTTATTATCAGGTTTGCTGTCGATATGGATATATCCATGGATATTATGCTGGGACTGTAAACTGAGGTCGTAGTGTCGCAATAAGTTCCGGGAGTGTTATATGACGTGTCATATTTCACAGCTTGTTTACGATATCTCGTTCTTTCTGGTCGGATATCGTTGACCGTTTCACGGAATCACGTCTACAAAGATTATTACAGATGGACAAGAGCAAAATATATTCCGCACTGCGCACAGTTTTACAGGACGAACTACACCCCATAATGTTGTCATTATTGGTAACTAATCCACTAAATAAAAAATGTACCGATAAGCCAAAAACAAATGCTCTCAACAGACGTGGACTGTTAAGTTGTCGAAAACGTAGGCCTATGCATCGATTCAGATTGTAAAAACTTGCGAGGGACAGGTATTGAACAGTCGGTGAAAAAACGCTGTTGTACAGAAGTGACTGTAAAAGTAGACGTGCAGTTGACTATAACAAAGGACGACTCGGCAGCTGCTTAATGGTATTTCTTGCTCATCATTACCACTAAAAGGCAGAGCTGCTACAGTGTTACTCAATTATGTTTAATTTGGTTTGGCTTTTAATTCGGTTCTGACCAAATAGTAAGTAAGTAAGTAAATACTGGTTAGGATCTGTCTACGGCGCTTCTCCCAGCCCCAGGCGCACACCCCCGGCGCTCCGGCGCTTCGCGCTTTCCGTGCCTCGCTCGGGATCTTGGGCCCTCCATTGTCTGGACAGTTGTAACTTAAGAGTTTTTAAGGCTTTGCCTCTGGGTTCGCCACTGCCTGCACGTCACAGCTTCGTCTTTTACTTGTTGCAAAATAAGCCGAGAACGGCTATAGCGACGCCGTTGTAGCCACGTGTTATGGGGCCTACTGTACGCACGAATTAAGCCAACTTTAAGTTTAATTTATTTGAGGCTATTTAATCAACGTCATATTTATCATTCATGATTCATCATAACTGGCACTTTAATACCTCCTTTACACGACGAAGCAAACATGAAGCAAACATGAAGCAAGCGTATTCAGTATTCAATATACATGTGCACGACGTGTGCTCTAAGTTTGCTTCATGTTTGATTCATCATGTAAACGGGGTATAATCCTTGATGTTACCAAAGTATCATGCCAACCCAGAGTTCAGAGCTGTCTTCAGTCTAGCTTTCAGTACCACCGTCACAAGCACCCGATAAACATTTGTTATAAAAATACCAATACCGTGCCAAATGTTCTGCAAGATGTTTGCAACATTTTCATTTTACCTGTATCACGACCTTTCCTGCTAATTTTCAAGTAACTTTCTGTTACTGACTTTCCAGTTAGTTACAGCTATTACAGTTAACCGGTTCGCTACTTTTAGCTAGACCCTACATGCAGTTAACCTAAAGTCTTGAATTAAGCTTACTTAAGTTGCACTATAGGTGACAGCTTGAGGAGAACCTTGCAAGACGCGGCTTTGGGTCGAGAAGAGTGAGATGATGATTTTTATACGGCACGTGGGGGCGCACCGGCCGGGCGGCACTGGAGAGCCATAGACTGCAGACGTCCCTGACGGTCGGTGTTTCACGATAATGCGTTATGTAGCGAGTCGAGTCGACGGATGTCACACATTTACTCAGTGACGCACGCCTCCCGAGAATCCATAACCACGACGTGGACGCCACACGTAGGCCCGGCAGATGGCAGCACGTAACGAAAACTCCACAGGTGATGTTGTGGGTGCTCATGCACATCTCGTTTGCTGTGACATTATGGAGGCAGAAGGGCGCCGTGAATGGATGGGCGGACGGACGTGAAATGAGAACTGAAAACTGAGTTTATTAAACACACTTGCAGCTCGAAAGCTGAATAGCTGAATATATTCAGTGACATATGAGTAGCGAAATATGCAAAACGTGCAAAAAAAATTGTGCAAATAGCAAAAGAACTAATAGCTGTACAAAAAATACAAACAAAAAACAACAACAATAGTCCAAGTAGTTTATGTGAAGTGAAATGGTATAACTATTTAGTAGTCGTAGAAATGATCTCTCTCAAAGAGTCCCCCCAGACAACAC
>Ga0209367_1006012_pt1 | contig 16811 bp, 12 predicted proteins | sample WorMetLIZISLAND2_FD_187412 | JGI IMG/M metagenome (GOLD analysis project Ga0209367, IMG submission 187412) | Marine gutless worms symbiont microbial communities from Max Planck institute for Marine Microbiology, Germany - Olavius geniculatus... ... | reverse complement strand
CAAGCATCGTACAAATCATAGTGCACGCTCGTCGTTCTTCTGTGAGCGCATTATAAACGTTTGGAATTCATTACCAAGTAGTGTTAATTTTAGAAGTATCAACACCTTTAAACAGTCTATAGGCTCGGTTGATTTTGCTGTATTTTTTAAGTGTTTTTAACTGCTCGTTTATTTTGCATGTGTTTTGTATTATTTACGCTTATGGGCGGCTGTCAGTGTTGTTTCAACCTTGTCATTCCAGTTCATTACTTGTGACCTTTAAAATGTCATGCTATTTGTCTATGAACAAAATAAAATGATGATGATGATATTATATTACAGTAAGCTAAATAAATTGAGTAGACATAAATAACAGAAACTCAAACCTATGCGAGCGCTGCAATGGTAGGACAACAGACCAGTACGATGACATTTGCTGGGTAAACTGTGCCGGGATTTCACCAAATTTAACATACCAATCTAATGTTCTACAACAGCAACACAAAAGACACCAGAACTCAGAGGTACAACGATCAGAAGCTATGCTTAAATCACACATTTATCATCACAATGCAGAGACAGCTATGCCACACACTATGGAAAATGCAAGTTTGCATATCAATACATCACCTTTGTGTTGAACTATCTGTGAAATTTTATACTGTATGATTATAGTTCAAGAGTTTACAGAGTAGTTATCAATTTTTCTACATTTTCCCTAGAGGTAAAGCATCGTTGTTGTTCTTGATAAGACCCATATCCGGCGCTGCAGTCGATCATAAACATGTAAAATTATCATCGATCATAGAAGCCATGTCAAACTGGACTCCTTAAATATGCCACACACAGCGTAATTTGGTAAAAACAGCAAAAGCATGACGTTGAGATGGCGAGCAAACATTACAAGTTTACCCAATCACGTTTTAAGGAGTCAGTCTGTTGCAAAAAAATAGTCGCAATCACACAGCCCTCTTTATTTAGTTGTTAGTGCAATATCAGTATGTCAGATTATCTGCAGAACCCATCATCAAAGTGACATTCTTACTTCCAAGTGCAGAAACTGTGACCGCACGGCAAGCTGGCGACGCGAAGTTGGAGCTGCAAGATCGTCAAACGAAACCAGACGACAATGACAGTCGTTGCAGATCAGCAAACAGCGTGACTGCGCGTGTACAGCCAACTACGAACTGCCTTGAAAGCGTTGTACTGCGACAGAGTACGACCTCGGTTGCACGACAACAACAACGACCACACTAATGTCAAAACAACACACCCGGCGACAACCTTGACCTTTATCGCACATGTGAGACAACCGGAAACGGTTTAAATACTGCGCTGCACACTAAACTCCGAAAACGACCCAATACTACGCGATACGTTATCTGGGCCAACAGCCTGCAGTGTACGACTACTCGAGTCGACTCCTTAACAAGTGTATAAACTGATGTTTTGTACATGTATATTTGCTGTTTTATGACTAAAATACTTTGCACATTGATCTGAGCTGATACGGCCTAAGCACCATTAGATTGGCCATCCCCGAAAACCATACCATAGAACCAAAAATTACGACTCTTATCTTATACACAGCCAAAGTTATGACTGTTTGAAGAATTGTTTAATTTTCCCCATAGGCACCATTGTAATTTTTTTGATTTTTGTGAATAAATACGTTAAATATCAATTTTAATTTTCTAACCCCAAAAAGACACTTCCTTGTGCAGAAGCGCGTTGTTTGACGTATTGAGCGTAAAAATCCCTTAAGGGGGCCTGACCTGTGGGTGCGTTGAAGAAATAAAAGCATATATAAGGAAAAAATTGTGCGTATATTTCACCCATTTGGCGAGCCCCCTTGCAGAAACTTGCATAGTTTTGCATGACGGGCCCCTACCCAACATAATCAACCGTGCCAAATTTTATCTCAATCGAGTCAGGGGTTTTGATTTTGTGGGGGTCGAATTTTTGGATTCCCCATAAGAAAGAGAAGTCGCCGTTAACACAGGGCTTGAACTACCGTTCAGTCTGTGATGTATGCTGCAGCTGCGCCCTTGCTTAGCCTACTTTTGCAAAAACAATGCAAATTATAAAAATGTGATACAATATCAACAAAAATATTTTATTAATTCTTGTATTACAAAAGACTTGAGACAACCCCACTGCCGTAATTCACTGACTCGGAAACTGATACCACATCAAACTGCTAAACACTGAATTATATGATATGACTATATTATATGACTATAATGTTTTTAATACTGTAAGCTTAAAATTAGGGACTGCAATCCCGGGATCCCGAATTCCGGCTTTTTTGGAAATCCCGAATCCCGGGATTGGTGGCGTCTCAATCCCGGGATTTCGGGATCACAAAAATGAGTTAAAATTGTACTTTTTCATGTGCTAAATAATAAACATAATTTTTTTAGCCATCTGATGAGTAAAATATTTTATATGCGCACGTAATACTCCGTGCTGTGCACTGTAATTTGTATTTTACAGTCACTGTCACACCCTACAGTTTGGACATATTTTCCGTAAAGGCCTATACTACATCCTATGCATGAAATAACTCATTTGGGGATACAAAAAATAACGACCAATTTGTAAGCCTGATCCCGAAACAGGATCCTAGGATTACAAATTTCTCAATCCCGGATCTCAGGATTGACAATTCAATCCCGAAATTGCAATCACTACTTACAATTCAGTCCTGTTTCTACAATGAACAGTGAACACTGAACAAGAATTGAGCAGACATGAAATATCCAGTGGCCAATATGTCCAAAGCAACGCTGAATGACACAAGAAAACTTTTGGTAATTCTGATTTTGATTCTGCAGGCTAGATGGTATTCCTGTCATTCAACCAGCACTGTCATTCAACGTACCAAACGATGAAACTACGTAACACAGAACACAACTTAACAATTCATTCAGGCAGTATTAACGACTATTTTACAAATCAATAACTGTGCAAAAATGAAATAAGAACAAAACAAAAACTTAAACAACACCAAAACCGACATCTCTCTTGGATCTAATTACACTGGAGTATCAAAATTAATGAGTCCTTAACAGACATCAGTTTGCAATTAAACACGAGCAAACAAGTGTCAAAAATAGTACAATTTCCATCTGTTCCTGAGTTCGGGTATACCTTCAAGTCTGTGCACCGTAACCCAGGTCATCATAGCATTTAGATTTTGGCTTTAAAAAACATGACAGACCGCCTGGTCATTATGTATGTGTAAACAACTGTTGCAGAAAATGCAAAACAGCTGCTAGAAAGTAAAAGCTAAGTCTCCAACTATTTAACTGCAACAACATCTTTATCACGTCATAAACATTAGATCATTAACATGGCACAAAGTACGGAAGTAACAAATTTCAATGTCTCAGTGAGGGAAAAAAGCTTAGCTGATAAAAGCAACAGCTCCAACAAGAACCACTGAAATACGTTATACACACATATTTTGACTTTGGTGAACCAACATTGAATACAAAAGCAGTACAGTCTAGAGGTCAGTAATTACTAATGATCGAAAATACCTACTGTAACTCAGAAAAATTAGGCTGGTTGAAAGTATCGTTTAACCAGCATAATTCCTCTGAGTTACAGCTGATGTGGTTGGGTCTTTGGGGGCAGCAAATTTGGGGGCTGTTGCAGCAAGTGCTTTATTGGCTGAATGCTATTTGTACCAAACAATCAACATGGGATTAAGGCGTGGTCCACAGGCAAGGCTAAGTCTAAATATAAATTCAGTAAAACTGGATGAACCACACCCAAAACCACTAGGCCAGGTCAAACTGATTTATTATGCAGTCAAAATTCTCCAACATTCAAGTCTGGCTAACAGGAAGATTGAGATTGAGTCTGTCTGGCTGCTTTCATATGGGATTAGTTTTTTAAAGTGTGTTTTTCCACAAACTTACAATCCAACCTGATGTGCATGCTTTTTAAAAAACTAGAAATACGTTCTGTGGAACAAGGTATCTGTCCAATTGCCACGCTATATAGCCTAGCAGCTGCGTTTCAGCGTTTGATACTCTTGTGAGCCTGCAGCCAATTTTGTCTTTGAATAAAAACGGTTGGTTGCCATGACAACAAGGGTCTTCAGGGGAGAAAAATTTACATGACACCACTGCATAGCCCGGGCCCGAAAAGAAGGGGTAGGTAAAAACAGCGTGCAATTATCTTTTGCGGGAGCCGAGTTAGTCAATTTCATCCCAAAATTCGTTGCCATAGCAACGGGCGTCGGCAAGGAAAAAATTTGAATGACACCATCGGATAGCGTGGGCTTGAAAATACGGAGGTAGGCAAACAGGGAACAATTATCTTTCACAGGGCCGAGTTGTAGTCAATTTTGTCCCAAAATTCGTTGCCATGGCTGTACTGAATTCTTTTCAAAAGTTCCAATACTCCATGTGAATGGGCTGTGCCTAGATCAATAATTCTGGCTTGTGCAAAAAGTTGGTATCATGAACAAATAATCTACATCACTGATGTGTATGATTATTCTTTGTGCCAATATGTCTGTCCGTTCTATTAGCTTACCATTCTTCTTCTATCGGTTGTATGTAAAGCTGTCAAATTAACGTGTTAATTAACGTGTTATTTAATGTACTGAATTCTTTTCAAAAGTTCCAATACTCCCTTAAACTGCAGTCACTTGACAAAATTGAATGAATTCAAGTAACCAAACTGTAGTTGCCTTTCCATCACTACTGTAAACAAAATAATATTATTTAGATGACAGATAATTTAGATTTCTGTGACAGCAATGACGTCAGGTATTGTTGAAACGTGTTTGTATTTGCTTTCTAACTTTCTATATTCTACAGGCGAGCCACCCCAAACGTCGCAAGGCCCGGGGTAACTTCCCTCCTACTCTTCATCTCAATGGCTCTGAGTGTGTTAATAATGCCTTAATTAATGCGTTAAAAAAGTAACGCAGTGCAATAATGCGTTAAATAATTAACGCTTCAATAGCTCTAGTTGTATGGCATCAACAGCACTGTATTATCACTTTCACAGAACTGCCAATGGCGACCCAGAAATAATAAAAAATACGACGACACATAAACGACTAGCGAAAATTAGGGCGGGTAAACCCAAGCCAGTAGCAGAAATACGCCTTTTCCGAATTTCCGGAGCTGTGCTGATAAAACCCGCTGCTGTCCAGTCGAGGGTTGGAGTCACGGCAGGATGCAATTGGCTGAGAAAGAAACAGGGAAAGGCCGACGGCCTCGATGCGACGAAGCACGGAGTAAGAGCTGCGAAGAACGATCGGATGAATTCTGGAATTGATGTTTGGAGGCAGCTGAACGTACAACAGCAGCCGAGTTACGTTCTACAGACAAACATATGTCCCAGATGAACTCAGCCTGGCCGTGCCTTACATTGACTACCAGTGAAATCTCGGGTGTACATATCACCCGATAATGTACTGTCACGTACCTATGATCTGGCAGTGTAAACTTGTGTCTGGCTGAGAGCTAAGGAAATGCAGACCAACACTGTTCTACGAGCATCACGTGCTTGGAAAGACTTTACATATAAGCCGTACATATGATAATCTATATAAATGCGTTACACGTTCTGGTTAAAATAAACAGCTTATTACAACAGTATGTCATGTTCAAACTTTAGTTGACCACCATAGTGGGTCATTTTGCAGTCATCACTTTTCGGGGCCTTAAAAACCAAGAAAAAATCTGCCACTTTGCAGGTGATGTGGAAATGGAAAAGAAGGCAAGCCAGTCACAACAAGGCATCAAAGCATCAAATTTAGCACCTGGAGCAAGTTATTGCTGAGCAGAAGATTGAGGACGTTGAACTCAAGTCTTGGCACATCGATGATTACTGACGTTGGACCATCACCGCGACGTAACTCATCAATGACAGAGTCACGTATGACTGTCCGAGGAGTGCTGCTAACACACGCAAGCATCCTTGTGAATAGTATCAGCTGCTGATGCTGATACTACAACACCCGCTACAACTACAACTACAACTACAACTACTATTACTACTACAAGTACAAAGTCTTCAAACACTCAAGTTTGCTGAGAGGGCCCATCTGAGCTTAAGACTAAACATCAACTCACTTAAGCAGTGGTGGTCCGCCACGAATAAGAATAGGGTTAAAGTTACCTTAGCATTTAATAAGTATGCCGTTGTCATCATGCAGAGTGACCACATTCAAGCCCAAATAAAATTTTGTGACTTTTCCAGTCAGCAGGGCAAGCAAAGATTCATCGATATACTGTTTTAATGCTATGGTCGACAGCTGTTGCTTCACTTTAATTTAAAAAAAAAACCAGTTAGCCCCTGTGCTTTCAGAATTCATCACTTAATGAATTGTGGCTGCTGTTCTAGCAGCTGCAGAATGAAATGTGTGCGTGTGGAGAAAGCACCCAGAGCAACCTTCGTTAAAAAGAAAATGTGAAATAAAGACCATGTAGTGCAAATATACCTTTAAAGGTACTTTCATTTCTTTTTCCCCAACTTTTTAATTTTCCCTGACTTTTTCCTAACCACTTTGGAATTCCCTGACTTTTCCAGGTTTTCCAGCGAAGTGGTCAAACTGTGAATGACGGCCCTACAGAATGGTGGATCCGAGTCACTTGAGCGGACTGAGACAAATGTGGAACTGAGCAGTAAACAGTGCGAAGACAAAAGGCAAGAACAGTAACTAATCAGCTCTGAGATGCGTCACCATCAACAGCGACTTTTAACCTCTGACCTTTTTCTAACACTACCAAGGTCTGCTCACCTTTCAGTGGTGCCTGAAAGTTTGAACTCTGTGATGGTGAGTTCATCTGAGATGACTTCAGAGACGGGTACAAGACTGAGCCGTGTACAATGAGATGATGACGATGATGATGCGGTCATTCGATGCTTCACCCGCTTACTGCAACCACAGAGACGTGCAGCATACAACTTCTGCCATGTATACCAGCGTTTAAAAAACCTGGGGTTTTCAAAAGCCCAACCTGTCAGGTTTCATTAAGTTTTTTAAAAGCTCAACTAATGTTTCGCTGAAAAATCTGGTGGTTGATTCTTGTGTGCTTTTACTTGCTCTCCAGTACATACAATATCCAAAGTCATAGGTTTACGTTTCGGAAACCTAACTGTAATAAAATATCTCATTACTAAGGAAACAAAAACAATTAAAATTTGATTAACTTAACAAAGTGTTTTTGCGTGAGTTTACCCAGTATCTGCCCAGGTGCCTCAACCCTGACATGTACAGCACAATGCACTATCATCAACATATATCATACATGTGTTATATCATAATGACAGGATTTAGAGCACTGGTATAACTGCAGCTCTCTTACGTACCATGCTATGATCCAACAACAGTCCAACAAGTATCCCAGCAGTTGCTAGGGTGGGGCCGACCATACTGGTTATCACTGACCTTGAAGGTCATCCAATGTCGATGATTTTCATTCCACCTGAAAGGGCATATGCCACTTCCTATTAATGATTAGTAGTAATGTAGGCCGTATCTCGCACCGTTTAGCCACAATACATCCAAGATGGACGATGAACAAACAAACGACAATCATGACAAAGAGCTGATCTTTAAGCTTACAGCTTAGTGGTCAGCCCAAAAACACACTAAAATCAAGAAATACAAAACATACACAATTATTACGTGGGTTGATCAATAAGTAATGAGGATCAAGGTATTATACCTAAATTTTTTCCCAGTCTATATATCGGTAAAAAGTACATTTTCCATGAACATGTACAAATTTGTTGCGAATGTGACGTCACGGTAATTTCTGACTTCATAGACCGTCATATAAAAATGATTCGCTGCATCGATGCAAACAACATTGAACCGTACCTAGCAGACATCACCGAGATAAAATTCAGATATCAAAATCGATGATAGTTACTGGGGGTTTGGTCGTTAATGTGTGCAGGATGATCTTTATTGTATGAAGGCAGAGTCGCCAACATTTTGTTGGGCAATCATTGACTTGTGGTCTGGGCTGCATTACTGGATTTAGGCATGGCGCACAGGGCTTGCTCTCGGGCCCCCGCACATTGAAGGCCTTCGGGCAACAAGTCAAGAATGTTGATAATCTCTTCGGCAACACAACATATGTTATAAACTGTTAACTTTTCAATAAAATTTAACTGGTAACGTTAAATTTTGACATGACGTCACAATTAGCTCTAGCGCTCTTATTTACGGCAAGCACAGATTAAGGCTATCGTATATTCAAAGATGCAAATGAGAAATTCGTAAACGTATTTGTTAGGGCTTTCAGAAAATCAGATGCTTCAGGGCCCTTACCTTACCTCTGGGGTGGGCAGGCTCTTACACCTGCACAAGGCCTCTGAGGCCGTATCAGTTCGGCCCAATGCGCACTCCCGAATGTAACCACAAGGTTACAGGTAGCGGCAATAAAGCTGTAGACGGCTATGAAGCCATAAATAGACAGCTGTAAAGCCGTAAATAGACGACTGTAAAGCCATAGTCGGCTGTGAAGCCAAACCAGCACAAAAGCACTGGTAACGTGCAGCAATCTGCTCTCACGTTTTGGTCAGCTCTTAGTTAGCTCCTCGCCTCCAGATTATAGAAATCTTTCGGGTCATCGGTGCAAAGTCCCACCACCATGACAAGGTGGCTGACCACGATGGGGATGCTTCAGGGCACCACATTGCAAAATTTGGCTGCAGACTGGAGAATAGACATGCAACGAGCCCAATTCTACGCTGTTCGCATTAACACTCCAAATCGTTTCTGTTTAACTCGCTGTGACGTCATAAATTACAATGACTTCACATCTGCAACAAACCCGTATGTGTTTTAAAAAATGTACTTTTTACAGGTATATACACTGTGAAAAAAAACTTAAGTCTAACACACTGATTCTCGTTACTTATTGATCAACCTTGTACATACACTAGTAATGACTTGATATCAGAATTTCAATTTTGATACGATATTTTACAAAATATCACAATATTGATATCGATATTTTTAAATAAAAAGCATATAGCCTAAATCTTCTACAAGCATAAGAACAAGACATAAACATTGAGCAATTAGGCAGTATGCTTTATTTTGGTAATAAAATATACCTGTAAGTGAAATTATATTATAAGTGTAGTTAAAATATGACACCATTAATTCGTCGCTTTTGTAATCTTTCTTTCCAGTCACATAATGTAGTGAAAAATCTGTAGTAAATATTGCAAGTAATGTAGTAAAAAATCTGTTGGAAATAATGCAATATTATCAAAAATATCGCAATATAACACGATATTTTCTGAATATTGTGATATACAAAATATTTCGATATTTTTTCCACGATACGATATATTGATATCAAAAATAATGTATTGATATTTTCGATATACTGAGTCATCACTAACGTACACACAGCACTATCATGCTGTTACTACACTAAACAACAACAATAACAACACCAACGACCGAAGAAAGGGTTGTAAAAACACGTTTATTTTTAAAAGCCCAACCTGGTGGGCTCTTTGGGTTTCAGGTTTTTTGGTTTTTAAGGCTTTCGTAGAAAGACCTAACTTGATGGTCTTTAAGATATCTACCAGTTTTCACTCAGCTGATGCACATGAGTTTCTGATTATCAGTCAATGTGGAACAAGAAAAATATAGTTAGAAAAGTTTATGGTGGGATTTTAGCAAATACCCCCTCCCCCCCAAAAAACCTAGTGCCAGCTTAATCGAGCACATAAAATAGAACAAAAGCTGCCTTATATGGAACTTGACTGAACAAGTACTTGTACGTAAAAAAAAAATACCTGAATACAGCAATGAGACAGGATCCAGCTGCAGTTGTAAGCTGGTTCTCAGAACACGAGAAAGATAACAAGTCTTCAATACTGTGCTGCTTCTCAGTGGACGACGAAAAGACCAGATCTGACGAGTGTCGACAGTCGACCTGCACTGTGCTGATGTACTCCTGAAGTCGATTCCACTCCTGCTGTACTGTGCCTAGAATAGAATACCCAGTTGTACTCTGACAATCAATGACATGGCCAGAACAAAACAGTTATAAGAACAATCTCTGCAAAGGTGGCACTAGAGAGGGGCTTGAGAGGCAGCTACCCTCCCATGCTCTTGGCCTTGCCCCTCCGGTTGTCCCCCAGAGGAAATGTTGATGGTGATAATGTGCCCTCTGGTAACCATACACATGCTAAGGTGTGACTTATTCAACGTCACTTTTACAAGACACCACAAATATCTGTCATTTTCTTGGCATTTCAAAAAATCAAAAAAGCATAAATTTGCGGCTGTCGTTCAACGTCCAAAAGCTAAAAGTGTTTCAGCTTCAGAGGGGCTTTGACCTGTTGCTTCCTGACCAGTCTGTCTTTTTGATGCACATAACTGAATAACGTCAACATTTGGCCAACACAAAAAAATGTATTACCTCCTGTGTCCTGCCCCCCATCAGCTTCAGATTCCTAGCACCGCCCATGAATCAGCGAGTGATGTTTATGATGTACTTAAGTACAGCTTAATGGTCTGAATCTGTCAGATGTACAGTGCTACGAGCATCTAGCACAATAGTGTTCGTGGCTCAACAGCACAGCATAGTGGTAGCATGCTGTCTCCAAGTCAAACACACAGCGCAGACTGTGATTGCTTGAAGCCAGAATGCAAGACAGTTCACGTAGCCATCACAACACAAAATTTACAACTAGAAATTTGGGGCAAAATCCAACGTGAGTCCACCCAGTGCCATTGGAGAAAAAATTTTGCATGTTTTTGGCCCCTAAAACTTTTTGGGGGGGAGAGCCCCTGAAATTTTGGATCGACATTATAAAATTTGGTATAGGTCTAATCACCGTGAAAAATTTTGAGCCAATCAGCCGATGCATCTCGGAGATCTTGCGTTGAAAAAAGAAAAAAAATAAAAGAACATCTGTAGTAAAACAGAAGTCCGCTCTGAAAACTATCATTTCCCAGCGAAAAAATTAGGTTATGTGCACAAAACGGTAAACTTTCAACAACCTAAAATTACCGCAGTGCTGCTGCAGGATTACAAGATTTCTAACTATGATTAATAGTGCAACAAAAAGTATTAAGCATGGTTAATCATTCAAAAAGTAAAAAACAACACTATTTGCAACGGAAATAAGCTGATATCCTCATATTCGTGTATGTGCTAATGTGCCAAGTACCAAAATTGACAAGGATAAAAAATAGTGCAAGATTGTTAGTGCAACTTCAGGTATAATTTGAGACACGTATGCAAGCAGTAAAGCGCTAAATTCAGTATTGTAAACTCAAAGTTCTCGTTTGACTGCAAGTGGCAAACATGTACGAAAATGAGTAACTCGGTTAAATTTTTGACGGCATTTAAAATGCTTTACTCGTGATTAACATATCAATGAATTCCTTGCAATTAGTATGTAGCAGTACCCAGAATTATAACATGCAAACAAAATAAGCTTCTCTTTTGTGAAACATGCCAAACCTGAAATACATAATTAACCAATAACCAAACTCAGGGAAAATTGAAAACAGTAGATGAAATATCCGTAACAAATGTTTTGCCGACCGTAATCGGCTGGCGGCTGCATCGTGTAAGCCTGAGCGCCTGGATTGCGAACGTACGACAGAAAGTAGACGCAGGACTCCATCAGCGTGACCTGGAGACAGAGCGAGTCATGACTGGAAGTATGGAACAGATAAAAGCCTGCCTTGCTGAACAGTCGGTACAGCGTACGATACCAGCTGTAGAGGTAGTCCTCATCCAGCTTGTCTGTTACATATACACCAAACACTACCACTCACCAAGTCTACCACTAGTATTACTACTACTGATATCTGCATTGTGTAGTCAGACTACTTTAATTGTTCTCTCAAAACATGCTTAAATGATAAGCACAAAATAACTAGAACAAGAAGCCCAGCTGTTGCTAGGAAAGACATACTACAGCCTATACAGTTCCTGTTGCAGTACTGACTTTCAAGGTCATCCAAGGTCGATGATTCTCATCTGAAAGAGCGTATGCGATTTCCTATTAGTGATCAATAGCAACGTTGGCCCTATCTCGCACCGTTTAGCCATAATAGTGCGTACTGACCTTCAAGGTTATCCAAGGTCGATGATTTTCATTTGAAAGCCAATATGCTGCTTCCCATTAGCGACCAATAGCAACCTAGGCCCTATCTCTTACAGTATAGTCAGAGAACTTCATTACAGGCTAATTATTCTCTTACAGTATAGTCAGAGAACTTCATTACAGGCTAATTATTCATGTAAAAAATTTCCTAAGGCCTAATACTTAGCATACATCCATTACATACAAACGGCCAGATGGACAGACAGACAGACAGACAACAATCATGCTACAGATGTGCTATACATCATAGCTGCAGTGCATTAAAAATAAGCACTGGTAACAGACTAACAATGTGTCAGCAAATAGGTAGCATGTAAAAAGCCAACACGGACCAATGTATACACTGAGGTGCAGTTGCTGGACATGCTTCAGAACGTTGTCGGCAACAAGAAAATGCACCAGATCCGACATGCTGATAGCATCGCTGTCGGTGCTGACAAGTCGCAGCAGGTCGATGCGCGTTGCACCGTGACCCTGCGCAGCCAGCAGGTCATTTAATGTGCGCTGCATGAACGAATTGCGTGAGAAATCGGCTGGATCGTTGGCAACGATCGTCGTCGCAGTGACATGCGTGTTGTTGATGTTCTGCAGCGAGTACGGCACTGGCTGACTGGTGACGATGTTCACCTCAAAGCTGTGATTGAGAGCCAGGGTGCGTTCCAGATTGAAGTCAGATGATGCCCTACACATGCACAGAACCACATTTCTGCAGAACTACTCAACTGCTAATGGTCCAGCTGCAAAAATTCTAAAAACCAACAGCATCATAAAGCAGCCATGAAAATTGGTCAAATCTCTAATCTGGATATTTCTAACATTACTGTTAATTAGCACCTACAAAATTTGTGTTAAATTGTAAAAGAAAACTACGTGCAAAATTCTCTGTGTTTTGTTTAACCAGCCCATTTTTCCAAAGTTATTCCAAATTAAAATAAGGAACAAGTACACTAGTGTAAATCAAACGGCTGTAAACAGACTGAATGACTTCCCATCATTCAAGTCAATGCACTGAATATCACTAGCACTAGACACAATTTAACCATTCTAAAATATATGTGAAATGCCAAGACAATAGATTTTTCTCATTCGATGGAAAATTGAAGTCAATCAAATATCTGAACTGACGATTTGCGAACACAAGCTACACATACCCGATGGTGTACACGAGTTTAGCATCCTTGCTGTCAAGACTGAGACCAGCTTCTCTGCCCGTACACATGGGCCACATGGTCCAGTTGCCAATCTGTCCTGCCGTAGTGTTGCAGTGGTAGTTGTAGTGGGTAATAAATGCCAGCAGACGTTGGGCCTCACTCTCGGCGTCCAGTAGTGGACGCAACGGTGTGTATCCATTGTCAAACTCTGCCAGCCGTAACCATGCCAGTGCGCAGAGCAGCACGATCGGCACAATGTACGCATAATTCTTGCGCCGACGCAGCGGGTTGCGTGTCGTAAACTTGCACAACATGCTCACTGTCACAGAGACATGTTCAGTGACAGACGAATCGCTGCAGAGATCACATCCTGCTGATCTTTGCTGCTCTCATTGTCGATTAACAGGAAACCTACACAAAACAGCATCAGAACTTAATATACGAATTAGCTTATAGAGGACGATATCTTGTCCATCTTAAACCTATCTATAACCTTAACCTTAAATCATTATTTCAAGCTTCATGGTTCCTACTACTCTGCAGAGTTCATTTTTCCTGGCTTTCCAGGACACAATGAATCATTTTCCCTAACTGATTCGTTCACGTGAAATAACAATGTTGGTTTTCAATCACTTGCAATCACACTAGAAAAAAGGGTGACGGAACAAATTTAAAATTGGAGGTACAAATAATCTGTAAGCAAAGCGAGCAGGAAAAATTTTGAACTGTTGTATGCAGTCCGCATACAACAGTTCAAAATGTTTGTTAGGAAATTTTCTAGTTAGTTTTCGCAGTGGTGACTTGGGCTACACGTGTCGGCCGCTGATTGGCCGTTGGGCGGTCACGTGACCTTACCTGAGAGTGAGTGATTGCGCAGAATGTATGTGGTAGAATATAGAGTCAGATCGCGTATTATTAATTGTCTTCTGATTTCGTCTAAACTGATATGTGAGTGTTTAGCTGATAATAGCACAGGCACAACATGTTTCTGCATCTTTGTTAACTTTTGCACCATGGTACTTTTAAATTCGCTGACTTTCCCTGGCTCTCTGTGTTTCCCTGACTTTGGAATGTGAAATTCCCTGAATCTTCCTGATCCTCTAATTTTCCCCTGACCTTCCGTGACTTCTTAAAATTCCTTGAAATTCCCTGACTGTAGAAATCTTGAAGCTTCCAAGTGAGAAAGTTTTCCACCAGTGACCAGATGATGAGCAAGTATAATTTATTATAGTAACGAACAAGCAATGAAAACATTCCAAGAACTAACGAGTTTCTACATGGTTTTCATTACACGGTGTGGGTAAAATGTTTCTGGTGCATCTAGACGCATCTCGTGCAATTAAGGTCGGAATAAACATTTAAAGACGGGATCAGGGATGGTTACGGTCAAAAGCAGCGTCAGGTCTAAAGTGTGGCTTTGGGAGGGTTAGGGTCAGTAACGCTATTATGCGTAAAAAACAAGAGACACAACCGAGCCACGTCTGTTAGGTTTAGAGCAAGTATTGTTCAGTTTTGGGTAAAAGAAGGATGACATGAATAGGGTTAAGAGTAAGAATTTAGGGTTTGGACTGACGTTGAGGGTTTGATTTGGTAAGATATGGTACGTTACTAGATGCAGACGTACCTAGATGCAACAGATGTATTTTACCCATGCTCAGTGCTACGGTCAGTTTTGCGAACAAAAAAATTGGTGACCAGAATTACTATCGTCAGTTTGCTGAAGTGAGTCGAAAGAATCAGAATTTGCTAAAAGCGATCTGAAGTGCAGATAATAGATAATCAGTTCGGCCACGTTGCTATTAATTTCACACTGCCACCAGTAGTGCATGACAGATGGTGAATAGATTCACTAATTCTAAAGTAAAAATAATATTAGAAGGACCTTTAACTCTGTTCTAGTAAACTCCTTGTACCGGTGCTGGCTGCTAAGATGAATTCTGTGCAGGTGAAAAATTATGCTATAGATCTACCATGACTTATGCAGAGCAACCTTTTTCCTTTATACAAAATGGTCTAAACCAGAAATTTGAGCTAATGCTCACGAGACGCGTGAAAGCCTATAGCAGTTACTGGACAACAACGGTAAAATAACGACTTTTATGGAGGTACCGCTCATTGATGCCCTCGTGCGCAAGTTTCCTTGAATCTAGAAAATCGAGACTTGGACCATCAAAATATATGTTTAATGGCGAAAATTTCATATGCAGCTTGTCCATGTTTATCTGAATTGGTTTTGGCACAATTCGCTGTTGAAATGTGTCTTGCAGCCCAAAATTGCCAAAAAATCCATAAAACCCTCCATTTTGGCGTTCAAAGTCATTCAAGGTCATTGAATTCGGCGTCAATCGAGAGCCAGTGTACGACTTCCAATTGGTGATTAATGGTAACCTAGGCCCTATCTCGCACCATTACTGAGATACAGCGACTTATTGGCCAAAAATCACAAATTTTACCCACCCCCCTCTCATTTAGCGCCCTCGTTTAGGGTGACTCCCTTCGAATTTATGGAAAAAGCTTTACGGTTCCTGTAACTAGAGTCTTTCACGCAGCCAACGGTGAATATTTGGTGATCCTAGCTTGCACCGGTTTCGACTGATCCACCCGTTTGACGGACGGATGGACGGACGGATGGACGGACGGACAGAATTGCGATGGCTAAGACACGCTGAAAGCAGTAGCTGCTTTCACATGTAAAAATGATTAAGTGCCACAATTTTTATTCCTATCTTTTCAAAATACTGAGAGGTTAAAATCTTTCAGTTTACTCTCAGCTGGACAATGGCAGAATTGGACCATAATGGCCTGCTTGTGTACTTGCAGCAAGAACCTAAAATCTTACGGCACAACGTAGATTTATTTATTTCAGCTTTATTAGGTAGTTCGTAAACTTTCTGCTACATTTCAGTCCTGCCAGACCGTCGACTGCCGACAAGGTAAGTCTGGAAATGTCAGTGGCTGCAGTGTCATGAGACCAGCTCAGCTCCTGACAATGACTAGTTTAATTATGGGAAACTGCAATTGACTGACATATTGCTACCTGAGAATAAATATGGGTTTTTGAGTAGGGATAAGCAATAATATTAATTCCTTCGTTCTTTATATGCTGCTTATTCAGTATCTGCAGTTCAATGTTTTTCCCAGGGTGGGTGGCAGTTTGCTTTTCATGTTTTGAGGCATTTTTGTATTCATTTATGATTTACATTGCTGCTTACTCAGCTTATTTTTTAAAAAAAATTTTGGGTATCAGTATAATATTCATTCACTAGGTGGCATCACTAAGTTGCTTTTGCTAGTCTTATGGGTTGCTGATGTGGCTTATTCAGCTATAAAATTGTTTTTTCTTATTAGTCCGCCTGTAAGTGATAGCTTGCGGAAGCGGACTTAAGTTTTGCTGCACGGTTTATTTCTTTTTTTCCCCTCGCGTAATTTCCGAGCTCCGTGGGCCTATCGCCGCGAAATTTTGCACGATGCTCCTAAGTATGTTCAATTTTATAATCCCGGGCCGAAATTTTGGGGGAGCCTCCCCAAAAAATTTTTAGGGGCCAAAAA
>Ga0209367_1006011_pt1 | contig 16813 bp, 11 predicted proteins | sample WorMetLIZISLAND2_FD_187412 | JGI IMG/M metagenome (GOLD analysis project Ga0209367, IMG submission 187412) | Marine gutless worms symbiont microbial communities from Max Planck institute for Marine Microbiology, Germany - Olavius geniculatus... ... | reverse complement strand
GGGGCCCCCCGGACCCTCCCCCCTAAATCCGGCCCTGTTGTACGGTAAAATCCAAAAAAACCTCTTCCCATAAAACTTTGAGGGCAGCAGTAAGTGTTCCGTTGGGCCTTGTTGTCCATCACTTGTTGCACGGCAGCTGATATTTGCCAGTGTCCTCTTCTTGTCACATGTACTGTCTTTGCTTCAGTGGAAATAAATAAATAAACTGAGATTTTTGAAACCCTGCCTGAAGCATGTTGTAGTGCAAATAAACTGCATGGGTACTGTTCATCAGGTGACAAAAGAACGTCTGGCAAGCTTCCGAGGCCCGCAAGCATCCAAAGAAGCACCAGTGGCTGATCTCAGCAACGCTTCGTATCTCCACTACGTCCTTGTACGTCGTGAGGACGCCCTGTTCATGGAACTTGGTGGCGAGATGAGACGAGTCGGCAAGAACAACATGTTTGCAGCGTGGATGTACAGTTACAGTGATCTGGTGCAAGCGGCAGCGCTTGCCTACGCCGAGCGTCTTGCCAGCGAGCGATTCCTGCAAGTCATCAGCACGGCCGATCCTAACCTCTGTCCAGTCCTTGAGCACCTCTATCGGCTGTACGTCGTTGACTGTATTGAGAGAGCTCTCGGCTGGTTTGCCATGTCGGACGCCGCCTTGCCACGTGACATGGTCAAAGCAATTCCAGCTGAAGCCAGACGACTGTGCCGAGACCTGGCTCCGGAGTCAGTCGGGCTTGTGGAGGCATTTGGGCTGACAGATGCCATGCTGTCAGCACCGATCGCACTCGACTGGATCGGCTATAATCAGTATGACAATCGAGGCGAACTAACCAGAGATTAATTAACAATAATTATTTTTTGTACTACCAGACCCCTAATCTGCCGAATTAGCTGGCAGTCAGCCACAAAAATTTAGCCTAGCCACTGCAGCTGCAACAATCACAGCTGAGCTGTGAATAAGCCATGAAATAAATTGCATCTGCAGTATAAGTGATACATAGTTTTGACTTATCGATACACTTTGTCAATTTCACAGGAACTACTAACTGTTCTTTGTACGGTTGTGTCATTCTTATGTTGCTTCCTGCATTCAGCTTATTTAAGAGAAATATCATGCGAAGATGAACAAGTAAAAGTGTTGGAATTTTGGCTTTTAGAAAATTGCAGCTAAGGCATGACTAAGACGTGAATATTCTAAGCTGGCCATGAAATTCACAGCTAGCCAGCTTATGGGTCTACTAGCTAAAACCATGTGTTACTGTATTGTACATAAAAGATTACTGTTCAGTATGTATGTTGATTGACCTTAGACTTAGTGCTTTCAGACGCTTTTGTATACTAATTAACGTGTACACTGTAAGGCATAAAACACACCAAAATCTATCGATTGTAAATTGAAGATAGATTATCAGATTTTAATAATTTTTGGTATGAATATTTCAGACATAACTGGCCATCAAATGGCCATCTATGTTCGTTCCTCACCGAACGACTGTTTCTGCACTACCTGGATTAAACAGAACAAACAAAATATTACATTTTTATTCAATGCAGTATTATTATTTGATTCAAATATCCCGCATTTAGCACACTTTGTCCAAATTTTTAGCACCTTGGCTGACAGGTTTCTTTAATTGTTCAGTTGTGCAACTGCTGACAGTAAATATTTAAAATGTCGGCCATTTGTGTAAGCACAGGCACAGGCAGGGAGATGCATTTTCGTTGCATTGATAGCAGTGTTGATAATGTTCTGCTTCAGACTTCAACCAGTCGCTTCTTGAGCTCACTAATATTCCTAAGCAGCGTCCCATTAACTCGCTGCTGCATAACACTGCAAATACTGTTGAATGGACTGTGTTCAGGGCTGTTACGGGCTACGTATCTGGAGTGATGAAATTCTCTGATTTTTTTTCTTTATTTTAACTCAAATTACACTTGATCTGTTTCCCCAGGTAATGCAGAAACAGACGTTAGGTGAGCTATTAATTTGAATGGCCAGTTGATGACCAGTTTTGTCAGTTTAAATAATCTTTTGATGGCCACTTATATCAGATATAGTTGTACCAAAGGTTATGAAAATCCAACGATACACCTTTAAGTTATGATTGATAAATTTTGGTGTTTTTTATGCCTCAGTATATTAATTAACACATAGTGTGTGTGACAAACATTTTGTGTGTAACCATTGTCTATTATGTAACATCTGTGCATTTCTGTGTCTTCTTTTTGTCAAATTTTTTCATTACAATTTGGCATTATTTTAACTCAATGGGCCTCCATTACATTCTTAAATAACTCCCAAAAACTCTGGTCCATTATGATTTTTTACGTGAATGACAGTAATTTAATAATGACGTAACAGCATTACCTTAGCAAAGTGTGACAAAATTACAGTTCTACCAATCTGGATCATAAGACTAGCAGCCGTTACATGCATTTCTCAGATGGGCCAGACTAGACTGAACCAAACTAAATTTCTCACATTTTGTTACAAAATTCTCATACATGGTAAAATGACCATAACTAGTGCTGCCACTGTTCTTGTAATAAAACATGAAACAACTCGTTTTCTGTTTATAGAACGCTGTGGAAAGGTCCACTGGTTACCCGTTTGTGACAAAATACAACAATACACAGATACTGTGACACAGCTAAAACATTTACATAATATATACAGTGTACATATTAATATGACTGTTACACAGTATCCGCTCGCAGCAGTCATGCCAGTAAAACATTGGATGTTTCCACAGCAACATTGTCGGGCGTGAATTGTCCACTGTAGATATCTTGGCATTGTACAATGTGAGATCTGCAACACAAATGTACAGAGAAGATCACTGATCAACACAGCAGTAAAAGAACTCAGTGCAATATATGCTGGACACCATTTCTGTTAGCACAAAAACACACCGTGTTTTACACCGTAATATACACTGTGTCCGGAAAAAAACATCCCAAACATTATCGATTGTCAACTTGACGAAGAGATATCCAGTTCTAATAATTTTACGTACATTTATTCTTGGCACAACTGGCCATCAAATGACCATTCAAAATTCCACCTCACCCAGTGTCTGCTTCTGCACTACCTGGGGAAAACAGAATCGACAGATGAGTTGAAATTAACAGAAATACGTCAAAAAATATCCCCAACATTATCGATTGTGACTTAAAGAAGGATTGAAAGATTGACACTACTTGCCATCAAATAACCGTTTTAGTTCCCACCTCATCATATGGTAAAATAGGATAAAAATGCAATATATCATTGGTTTTGTTTCCCCAGGTAAAGCAGAAGCAGATGGATGCGGTGGAAAATTGGACAGTCATTTGATCGCCAGTTGTGTCAGAAATATTAGTGTCAAAAATTATTAAAATCTGATAATCCTTTACGTTACAATCGAAAATGTCCCGGATGTTTTTTTCCGGACACAGTGTATATTGTTATACCTCAACGCAAAATAACTGCATGTGATTGGTCCAAATCACGTCACCTGATGTTGACAAATACGCATTGTTGCCCGCAAGGGCAACATTGAACCTCAATGTTGCCTGCATGGGCAAAACTGAACCCGAGAAGGCTTGATTAAAAGTTTAGTGACACAACGACAGGCCAGATTTTCTGTATACAAACATTTCTAACCAGGATGTGCCTGCTAGGGCAACACTGAGCTGTCAGCATTGAAATTGTCATATGATTTTTGTTTAAATGATTTTTGTTTAATTTTTTGTTTGGTTCTGAGGTATAACAAAACAAAACAAATAGTGACTGGCATCATCAATCATCATTGAAAATGTTTTGTTCACGGTTCATAAAATGTTGCCCTCAGCCTTCGGCCTTGAGGCAACATTTCACGAACCACTGGAAAAAATTTTCAATGATGACCTCAACGCCAGTCACTATTTGTATAATTTTATATGAACCGTCAACAGGATTTCCAGCTCACAAACTTTTAAACTAATGCAGCACATTTCATGATCATGGGTGACTTTTGTCCACCATCCAATGTACCAAATAACAAATATGGCATTAGTGTCACCATACGCTAACAGAAGGTCATTTAGTTACTATGTCTAAATGTTTATAAGATCATGCAGGGTCATTTTAGATTTAGATTATGATAAGAAATCTGCTTTTCTATCCGGGTTTCAAGTGTCACGTGGATTCTCTGTAATAGTTAAGTTTTCTACATTGAACTACGGCTGCAAAAGCTATGCAGCAGAGTTAACTAAGACAGTTACTCACAGAATGTGTTTCAATCAACGATTGTACGGTTGGTATCGGAGATTTCCCATTGCTCGCCCGCGTGCCGTGTCCGGGTCACGGTTGCTGATGGCTAAACACGCCAGCGCACACATAAACGTTCTACCGCACTAACAGAGGCCTTTAAAACCGACATATTGGTAACAGCAAAGTTCTGCATACAGTCATGTTTTTAGGATTTAGCAAAAGGGGAGAGAAGGGCGGCAAACGTGTGAAGCATAAGCCTTTAATAACAGTCTGGGGGCAGAGCCCAAGTGAAGTCCAGGGGCAGATCCGCCCTCCCAATATGAGACACTTAGCTTTTGGACGTTAATGGGGGGGGGGCAAATTTTCCGTCTTTTCTAAAATTTGGAAATGCTAGAAACCCAACACCAACAGGGCCATGCCATCGTACACCGTGGTCCATAAAAATGTGCCACTTTTATTTTTTGAATAGCTTCATGAAAAGTTGGCCATTTTAATAATCTTTGGCAAGCGACATCAGGAAAGAACTTGACGCAAGTGACTGCAGTTTTGGCCACCTCACTTTGTTACTGTCACTACACTACCTTGTGAAATGCAGAAGTCGTTTATATTTGACAGTATATGACGTCATAAATTACAAAGACGTCACATCCCCATCAAACCCATGTGTTTGTAGAAAATGTACTTACTACTAATATATAGACTGGGAAAAAGTTTAAGTCAAATACATTAATTCTCAGTACTTATTATTCATCAACCCTTGTAATGTTCTAAAACAAGAAATCTGAGCTAATGCTCATGAGACGCGTGAAAGCCTATAGCAGTTCCTGTTCACAGGTAATCTTGGTCTATCTCCATCCATTTTGTCGCAATTCACTCTTTTGCAGACAAAAAAATCACTAAAAACCCCTATTTTTAAAGTTCAAGGTCAATCAAGGTCATCAATGTTGACAATAGTAAGAAACTCATCGCCAGTGTTTGTTATTTTAAACAGCATGTCTGTGCCTATCTGCAACCATTTTTACACTAGACAAGCCAACAGCAGATAAATGACCAATTTTTAAAAGGATGCCTCTCTTTGATACCCGCTTGTGCAATCCTCCTTGAACCTAGAGGGTTCGGACTTGACTGCTAAAATCTACATTCAATGCTAAAAATTTCATATACAGGTTGTTTTGGTCTATCTCGAGCCATTTTGGAACAATTCACTCTTGAAATGCAGCCTGAAATCACGAAAAATTCACTAAAACCCCCTATTTTGGGGGTTCAAGGTCATTCAAGATCATTGAGTTTGACATTCCTAAGAAGACTGTTGCCAGTGCTTGTTATGATAAGCAGCATGTCTGTGCCTGTCTGCAACCATTTACATGCTAAACAAGCCAATACCTGTAAAATAACGTCTTTTTAAGCGGGGGTGCCTCTGTTTTGCCCCCCTCATTCGTGGGGATCCCATTCATCCAGCGGCATAAAATTTTGTCGCAAAATACTAGAGACTCAAGGCTATCATATGGTGAAAACCCGAAGTCTCTATCTCACATAGGCTCGAAACAGTACCGGGTTGTGACAGACGAACATACAGACAGAATTACCATAGCTAATTCGCGCTAAAGCTAGCTATAGCTACAGCTAGCTCGCACGCGTAAAAACTCTAATGTGCTAATAAGCCTAAATTCCATTACGCGGACTCTCACCAAAACTTCCCCGCAGGGAAAGTCGTAGACACAAATCATGAAAGTCACGGACATAAACGGTGACAAATCATGAAACCATGAAGTTTTGGTGAAAGTTGCCGACACAAATCACGAAAGTCGCGGATACAAACCATCTCAACATGGCGAGATGTTTGCGACAGTCTGTGACAAGTTTGCGACAAACCCGTTTGTGTCACTCTAATGGAATTTAGCCCGCTACAATGCACGGGGAAAGTCGGCGACAAAGTCTGCGACAAAATCCGGGACAAGTTTGCAACAAAGTCGCGGACACAAATCATGAAAGTCGGTGACATGATTTGTGTCCGCGACAAGTCCGCAAAGTCGCGGAATTTGTCACAAAGTCGGCGTAATGGAATTTGGGCTATAGCCAGTATTCAGATCTGATACAATACTCACGTGGTACAGTAGCAACGGCATTGCCCCTATCGGCATAATTATACTGTGTTAGGCGTGCATCAAAGTCACGTGGTACCGGGGCTATCGCATTGCTTCTGTCGGCATAGCTATACTGTCTGAGACGTGCGTCATAGTCACGTGGAACTGCAGCAACGGCATTGCTGTTATTGGCATGGCTATACTCAATATACTGTGTGAGGCGTGCATCGTACGCAGGTTGAGGCAGGTTACTGTACATCTGATACCTCACATAGGACTCAGCAATGGCACCGTGGCCGGCTGGAAACTGATAAGACCGAGGACCTGTGTTGTACATTGCATTGTATGACCCTGAACACAACAAAAAGCCATCCAACTGCTCCAGTGGCTGCACCCAGTGAAAATACGGGGGGGAGGGATTTTGTTAAGGGTGTAAAAAACCAAAAACTTCCCCCGCCTATTTTTTACTGGGCAATCAACACCCTTAATAAAAATTTGCCCCCCATTTTCACTGCACAATCTACACCCTTGACAAAACTTCAACATATTTTTGACTTCCCCATCTTTTTTCAATATACACCGTTAACAAAACTCCCCTTGAGGAAAGAAAAAGCCCAAAATGGGGGGGACTTGAGTTTGAAAGTGGGGGGAATCTAAACCTAAAAGTGGGGGAGTTGCATCCGATTTTGATTCCAGATTTGGTGCGGGGGAGGAATAGAAGCCACTGAAATGCTCAACTCACTGTCGGTCCAAGACATCTTCTCCATTCGTGACGAACGTTTTATGGAGCTGCAAAACAACTGCAAATGGAGAACACGTCTCTGGGCATGTGTTTCATTAAATAGACATCAGTCTGAACATTTATTGTAACCTCTGGCTATGACGTCGCTAATCAATAGGGCTCACAGTTTTCTGCAAGTCGCGGAACTTTAAACCGAGCTGCGGAATTGCAGAATTTCGCAAAACTTAAGAAATGACCAGCAACTAGTACGATCTCTGACTTGATAACATATTTTTATAATGAAAAAATCAAACTAAATTGCCTAAAACTGTAGGCCCTACTATTGCAGTACGGCACAATCGTAAATAAATGCCATGTAACTTAACAGATTGCACTTTTAAAAAGAAAAAAAACAATTAATAATCTTCTTTGTATGTTGCTAGCAAATCTCAGTACAATGCCAGTCTTCAATAACTAAAGTTTCTGAACAGGATGGAGCCTAGTTAACTCACAAACCAAAGGCCCCGGTAAGCCGCTGAATTTGGACGATTTTGCTGCAGTAAGCCACGGAATTTTGCAAACTGGCCCGCGGAATTTTGCCAAACTTTCTGGCGGAAAACCGTAGGCCCTACTAATTAAAATTTGTGCAAAAAACACCCAATGACTTAACATTGACCTAACTGATGTTGTTGATTCATTGGAATAATAGCATGCAGATGCCTACACTGTGGGTGGCACAGGAAAGTCTCAGCTGGTAGTACAGTGTTCTGAACATATCTCGCAAAGTAACACCTGCTATAAGGTGCTTATTATTTGAGGATTATTTGTTCAAAAAATTTGCTGACAATGAAACCAGGATTATTGGAGTTCTTTCAAAAATCTACCAGGAGCCGATTTTTGAGACACAGTGCAAATACAAAACTCATACGTCATATCATATAAGCCTAGATATAATCAAAAAGTTAACAAACCCTGTTGATAAACTGGTAGATATGTTGGTCTAGCCACAGCAGCCAACTCGTCATTTGCTGACTTTGGCTTCATGAGTTCCGCCTTATTTACAGCTTTCTTTACTTCAACCTACATAATGACAGAAATCAGCTACCCACACAGACATGTACAGGGTTCCCACTGTAGACATAATTTATAAAAATTCAAGGACTTTTCAAGGACTTCCGAGAAATGCCAACATTAATTTTCAACAACTAAGCGTAGACATTAGTTCATATCATTACACATTATGCAAAATGTTGCTATCTGTCAGGATCCATCAATTAATGGATTATGGCTGTAACAACTTCAGAATGACATGCAAGCATAGCGAGCAAATTTTTTTAAAAGAAATCTGAAATTAGACCGTATAATGCAAATCTGCAGAATGTTTATACTTTCATTAATCTTTTCCAGTTTTTACTGAAAAAAATCCAGGACTTTCAAAGACCCAGAAACTCAAATTCGAGGACTTTTAAGGACCAACGCTGTTTTTAAGGATTTTCAAGGCCTTAAATTTAGAGAAAAAATTTCCAGGACTGTCAAGGATGCGTAGGAACCTGGCACGTAACTACAGTACAAAGACCCATTGTATTTGCCCTTTCAGTTCTAGTTTACACACTATTTTCAAGCACTGGTATTCTGTACATTTTTAGACTTTAACTTCCTACTTTGCTTTTGAAGATTATTAGGAAATATACACAAATTTCACGTTATTTTTCTGTCACACTGAAGAACTACAAGCATTGTGCAATGTGCATCATCATTAAACCCCGACCAACCGTTCTCCAAGATGTTATTTGTCGAAATGTCAAAATGCCTTCCGGGACTCGTACCATGAACAATGAGCGGAAATTACCGGTTTGCCAGCGATGGTATGCCGTGGTCGAGAACACAGCCAGTCGACGGGCTCGTTTGTTGTAAATCGAATGAAGCAGAACCGGCGTCGTTCATTCGTTTCACGATCCGTCGGCCAGTCTAACTCGTCAACCTGTCACCATGCATTGCAATCAACACTGCAGCTCATCGTAATGAAATAAACAGAGGGTGGTCCAAAAATGTCCCAACTTGTTTTTGTCAGAACTTTATCTAATCTCCATCAAAGTCGGTAACTTTTGGCACACAGAAGGCCAAGATGATAGAATTATGTGAGCTACACTCATTTTCCACCTCACCTAATTTATGTCAATGCACTACCATGTAAAACGCAGATACTCCAGATTGTGATTACCAGTATCAGATTGCTCACCTTTTCATTATCAATTGGACAAAGGGCACCAAGTGATTGAATAATTTTGTGGTATTAAATATTTTACGCTAAAAATCGCAGACAACAACAAAACAGCTGATAAGCTCAAAACACATCTAATGCATGAATGAGTGGTGTAGAGTTTGATCAGTTGATTGTTAATGCCGCTATTAGCCGTGGTGTCATGTCAATGCAATGCACACACACCTGCTAAAACCTAAGCCAGTAAACAATATCTATTCATTGTGAACCACAGAATAATTACGATCGTTCTAACAACCACAATAATACCAGTCCTCACCTCGTTCCTCACTTATGGTGTCAATGAATCAACTGTTTGAAGATAGGCATGTCAGATAAACCTGGCCATACTTAGTAACCTAAGTAACGATACCTGTATTGAAAACGTGATCTTGTTTTTTGTACATGATAAGTATGCCAAATTGTTGCCAGAGATGCGTAGTCATGTTATTTATTAATTGCATGTAGATCAACCACTGACATCGGAACAAGATGCAAAAGAAAAAATCCTGGAAATCCAGAGTAACCAGGCCTGCAAGAAAAATGGCTAATTTCAACGCAACAACTAAACATATTTTTCTTGTTGAGAACACAGCAAACAAAGTCTCACAGAGAGTAACTGCATGAGGGTAACCCCAAGAAAAAAAGGGCGAGAGTGAAAAGTCCGAACCAAAACAAGCAAAATAGCGTTGAGAGGAAAACCTTAAGTCAGCGTCCAAATCACTGAAAAAGTCAGCTTTCACCTATTTGCAAAAAAACCATAACTGGCAGAACAAGATGTCATTCAATGAACAGAAAACAACAACCCACAAAGCGCCTGTCCAGTAGCCTATACCACTACCATACACACCAAGCTATCCCAAAAGCTCTACAATTTCATCGAACTCACAGTGCCAAACTGATTGAAGTAATCTCGGATTGAAGACTCTGACATCTGTGGGTCGAGGCCGCCAATGAAGATCTTCTGCAGCGCACTCAGCGTCGGCTTCTGTTTGAGCCGCTTTGGATCAATATACTTACCGTGCAGCAAATGTGAGCCTGCTTCTAACACCTTCGTATGCAGACAACACAATAACTGAATATTAAACAGCAAACATCGATGCTCACTTTCAATGTAACTGCTTTGGACAGACCGTGGTAACAGGCAACCATAGGCATAGCCAGAAATTGGCTTTCAGAAAAGTTGAAAGTCGAGGCCAAAGACCGAGAGCAGAAAGGAGTTTTAGGGGCTAGAGGGTCTGCGGAAGCTCCCCCAACAAAGTCCGAAGAGGAGCCTTGGACGCAAACACTTTTTAGTCATGATAAAAATCCCTGAAAAAGTTAACTTTGCTGCACAAATTTACAATTTCTTGGGCTCCTGGGGTGCACATGTCGCTGCACCCCCTGGCTATGCATATATTTATCACAAGAAACTGGTTTAACCACTGGCACATATCTATCGGGGGAACATTAACTTCAAGCATTGTTAACACGACAGCAATGCAACCAAACGAAATTATTTCTAATGCACCATTACAATGATATGCCATAACTAGTTAATAGTCACATCATGTTATGTTCAACTACAGGCACCAATTATATATCCCATCACACCATAAATGCATATCAACACTACCTTGTGAAATATAAATGTCAGAAATAAAACTAACGCTATTGAAACATTTAGGTAAATGAAAAAACAGTCAATGATTTATATGGCATTAAACTGTGTTAGACCCACACAGTCTAGTGTCAAACAGACCATTCACCGCAATGTAGGTCTGAAGTGCTTTTTTCTCCATTTCCTTAAATGTTTGTTTGTTATTATTGCTATACATTCATATTTTGTTTATATTTCACAAGGTAGTGTAGAGACACGTTTATGGTGTGGTGGGATATATAATAATCACAATATTGCAAATTTTCGCAGGGTGTGCCAGTTAAAGAACTTTGAAAATCGGTTTATAATTGGCAAAGGTATAGAAAAAAGTAAAATGGCACATTTTTATTGGCCGACCCTGCAGAGTTGCTCCTGCAAGATTATTTGTTTGACTGCTTTTAGATACATTTCTTCTGGTATATTTCAAAACCCAACCCTAGGAACCAAGTCTAAAGAAACCTTAAAAAACATCGATACCTTAGTTAATGCACCAAAATTACTGAGTTATGTTTTCACTTTTCAGTATTTTAGTTCAAAAAACTTTCCTCGATTTGACCAATACTGTACTGATCATCACAAATGGAAATTAGTGGTAATTTTAAGAGCAAAGAGTAGTCATGTCATCAGCTGTCTGTCATGTTAACAAATGTCCCTAAAAGTAGACATAACAAAACATTTTCTGCTCACTAAAAATTGGGCACAGATATTTTTTGTAAAATGATGGAAACACAAAATCTAAAAAATAGTGCAAAAATGGTAACCATATCAACGCTGGCTGGATCAGAAAATTCCACAAAGCCAAAACCACGTGGTCGTCCGGTTTCATAATCTGTTTTTAGGACAACTTCAACAACCTTGCCAAACCGTTCGAAATACGTCTGAAACTCTTCTGCATAACCACAAAATACCACAAATAGCAAGTGTGAAAAACATACATATGTGAATATTGAATATAAAATTAGAGATAAAATTAGACAAAGTTAAATAAAAAAGTTCAGTGTGATGTGTTAACAGAGTTGTCACAGTGATTCACTGCACACTGCTATTTTTTCACAAAACGACAATAATTTTTGCTAATAAACATTATTTAATAATGTTGTGAGATCCAGTGAATTTGCATTTGCAAGGGAGAATAACTGGCACACAGCATCATCAAACCAACCAGAAGATGCAACAAAATCAGCAGTGTCAGCAAGTAACAGAGTACTTTCATGTTTCATACTGCAATAACAGCACTAACAATGAAAAATGCAACTGTGTTATTAGAATTTCGCTCTTTTAGAGGGGGGGCGGCTCAAGTGTCCTCACAAAGCCTCCAGCTGTAAACAAGAAATTTGAGCTAATGCTCATGAGACGCACGAAAGCCTGTAGCAGTTCCTGTTCGCAAACTGTCAGTCTATCTCCAGCCACTTCGTCACAGTTCATTCTTGGAGTGTGTGCTGCATCTGGAAATCACAAAAATCAATAAAAAAAACCCTTATTTTAAAAGTTCAGGGTCTTTCAGTCATCGATGTTGATACAACTGAAAAGCTTGTCACTAGTGCTTGTTGTGATAGGCAGCAAGCCCATGCCTATCTGCAACCATTTTCACGAAAGACTGGCCAACAACGGTAAAAAATAACGACTTTTACGGGGGTACCGCTCTTTGATGCCCTCATGTGCAGGTTTCCTTGAAGCTAGAAAATCGAGACTTGGACTGTTAAAATCTACATTCAATGCTAAAAATTTCATATGCAGCTTTTCCATGTCTATCTCAATTGGTTTTGGAGCAATTCGCTCTTGAAATGTGTTTTGAAGCCCAAAAAATCCACAAAAACTCCTATTTTAGCATTCAAGGTCATCCAAGGTCATGTACGACTTCCTATTAGTGACTAATAGTAACCTAGGTCCTATCTCGGACTAATAGTAACCTAGGTCCTATCTCGCATTGTTATTGAGATACAGCGCCTTATTGGCTGAAAATCACAAATTTTTTCAACCCCCCTCTCATTTAGCACTCTCTTTCGGGGTGACCCCCTTTGAATTTATGGAAAAGCTTTATGGTTCCTGAAACTAGAGTCTTCCAGGCAGCTGACGTTGAAGATTTGGTGATCTTAGCTTTCATCGTTTTTGATTGATTCACCCATGTGACAGACAGATGGACGGACGGACAGAATTGAGAAGGCTGCAGTAGCTGCTTTCGCGTGCAAAAGTGCTATAAACAATTATCACTACAATGATACTCTGGACAACTTAGCACAAAACTAATATGGACATTGTGTAGCAACAGTGACAGTTTATTCATTAATCAGAAATTGTACAACTCAAATAACGACTCCAGTGTAAAATGTAAAGCAATGCACATGTATGTACTAACCAGATGTTGTTTCCCAGTTTAATCCGCCGACAAACAGTTTCCTGCAAACACAGAGCAGTCAATATCACCGGTAAGTGAAGGTTTTGCAACAACAACAACAGTCACAACAGCGGCAAACTGACAATCAGAATCATTGCAGCTGTTGGGTCCTACAGACAGTCCTTTCACAGAGAACGTTTCATAAAGCCAATAATTTAATACATAATGTTTACTGCTTCCAGTTTCTGCTAACTTCCTCCCAGAACATGCTACAAAAATCATTAAGAAAACTGATGCCTGATGACCGAGATTACAAACAGGGCTGCCAGACAGTGCATTGGACACTTCATATCACCAACCTAGGAACCAAGAACTGGACCTGCACTATGCGTGGCACTATAATATGAAATACCATAAGATCTTGCACACAATACGCACTATTTAACCCATAAAATGTTCCAAAGTTCCTGGTGCATATTATACATAGACACACTTCTTTCAAATACTTGTACAATAGTCACCAAAGTGGTTGCCATGAGTCTCTGCATTCACAGGACACGATGCACAGCAGAACTTATGCCACTGTTGAACTGGTTATTATTAAGGGCGCGCAGTGCCGCGCACAAAAAGTATTATAAATAACGTACTGGACTAAATTCCATTTCAATGGATATTGTCAACAGACAGGCAATAAGCAGTCAAATGATAATAATGAGTTATTGTGCTTGTACAAATAACCATAACCCCTCCACTCGTACAGGTAAAACGTGTACGAGCCATAAACCAAAAACTAAACTAATACTAGTATTATGTGAACATAGTCCAAGTAGTCCACTAGATATCATGCAAATCCAAAAGAAATTAGAGACAAAAACATAACCTAACCTAACCTGTAATTAGCCTTGTTATACACCGTTCAGATTTCGTATGATTGAAAGGCTTAAATATTAGACTTAGGCTGCAATGGGCCTTAGCTATAGTGGCCCCTATCTATAGCAAGCTGCCACCCCTGTAACCAGTTTCAACTTTCAATCAAACGAAAATAAGAAACATACCACTGCAAATGCACAAAACAGACATAAACAGGTACATTGCAGCAATATCTATGATGCTATGCCCCAAAAAGGGAAAGTAAGGACAGGTCGGTTTAACAGTCGCTAGAAATCTCCATAATATCGCCCACCCCAGAAGCAACAACAAAAATTGCTGATAACCTATTTTCCCCACGGGTTCAAACGCGATCATTTCCAGAACATCATTCAGCTGAGTATTACCTTTGCAAAACACTTTAATATACGCTTGTCGGGAATTACTTGTAGAATAGGTACGCCACGAATATTTTTTCAACGACCAGACTCTTTAGTCAAGTCGTTGAAATAGTCGGGTCAATCTAATAGTGTGCATGAGGGGTATGACTGAAAACCGCAGGACACCGCAGGACACTTTGAATAACCACCAAAAAGTGCTGAAAACAGTAAAACTATAGATTTTCTCTAATTTTAGAGCATTATATAGCCACATTATACCGGTTATGTGGCGATACTAATATTTCTGGATGTGCAAGAAAACCGCAAGACACCGCAGGACACATACCAGTAAATGTATTGATTGTAAACTTAGACAGTACAGAATTTGAGAACGGGAGTAGCGTGAATAAATGTGCAAACACTGACAACATGAGTGATGTACATTGTAAATTTAAGCGTCTTGGCGCACGTCTGACGTACGACGTACGCACCCTTGGCGTCCAGGTATGTGGCCTGCGTCTCAGCGTCGGCGTGTGGCATTTTGTCCCTGTTTCTAGGTATCTGGTGGCATGCTGATTTTGTTACTTTTGCATTGTTTAGCGGCGTTTATTTACATTTACTGAACTACTAGAAGGTTAAGTCTTGTTTTCACGTCTAAAAATCGTTTTGCGGTTATTATTTATGTGTCCTGCGGTCTTTCTATAGAGTCCTGCGGTGTTCTGCGGGGTCCTGCGGTTTTCAGGCATACCGTGCGTGAGCGTAGTGTTTCATTCACAGCAAACCACGCAAATAACAAAAAAACGTACGCAGAAGTATCGTGGTCGTTTGTTGGTGACGCACAGCTGTCCGCATTATAATACTCAGTCGCCATTAACTTATAACTACAACTTTGTATCACTAAAAAACAAGTAACAACATATTGTAAACATACATAGAATATTAACGGAACTTACGCAAGCGGTCTCGTCCTAGGTCTAACTAACAAGCGAAAAGGCTCGAAAACCATACAGCTGATGAGTGATGAGCGAAATACATTTCAGAGTGAAAATAACATCAATAGGGGCCGTCAGTCACGTTACGTCAATCACCCAGAATCCCTTGTTTTTGGCACTTCCGGTGATAAAGAAAGTTTTGGCAAGGTTTGTTTTGGTGTAGATATGGCTATTTCAATTTGTGTTTGGGCTAATTATGTCGAGTGCAAGGTGAAATTATCTCGAAAGTCAGAAAACGCTGTTGCCAATGACCGGGTTTTGAAGTTTTTGTTTGATGACGAGACGCAGCACATAGATGCGGTCGTGCAAGCTTCGACGAGGAACATGTCATATACTGTGAAGGTACGCTGCAGGCATTACATGTTGCAATCTGCTTTGTTTGTACATGCACGTATTCGAAATTGCGGCTCGATGAACATTTTCACACGTGTCTACGACGGTGTTATGTAACACACCGTCGTAACAACGTGCCTCACCGTAAGTACAGGGAAAAGTGACTTGGTTAGGATTGGGTTCAGGGTTAGATTTTGGGTAGCCTAGCATCTATGGTAAGTTACGTGTGATATATTAGCGTTGATTGCAGCGTTCGAAGGCAGCGTTGATGTAGCGCCAATAGCAAATAGAAAGCGGCATTAACCCTATAGCGTTTAAACGTCAGCGGGGTCCAGGGGCAGAGCCCCTGGTCGGGGGTCAGGGGGGCAAAGCCCCCCTGAAGCTGAAACACTTTGTGCTTCCGAATGTTCAATGTAAACCGCAAATTCGCCTATTTTTCTGAAATTTGGAAACGCAAAAAACCATCAAACATTGTTGAATTTTGCAAGTTGATTTCATCTGACTAATCACCGGACCAAAACTACAATTTATGTGGGACGATGGCGGGCCACATGAAATCCCCTCGCGGGCCGCATGTGGCCCGTGGGCCGTGGGTTGGACAGCACTGATGTAAAGTATATGTACTAGATAATTTGGGAATCATATATTGAGCCTGCCCTACTCATGAGCCGTTACTGACCTGTGGAACTGAGACCACATTTTTTTTATATGTTTGGTCTGTTGTGCAATCAGCAGTAAAATGTACAGTATAGGTAGCAATCTGGGTAAACTTAACTGAATATTACAATACTGTGGACTTCACCAAAACAACCTATGATGGACGTGGATGTGATCAAGGTTTACTTTCTTATTAATTTTATGGTCAGTGTTTGAATTGTGAAAAATTAGCTGGGGGTTGAATTTTGTGACCGTCAGAGTCCGACCAAAATTGTGATGTAAATCATATTTATATAGTATATAGCTGACCCCCAGTACAT
>Ga0209367_1006010_pt1 | contig 16814 bp, 7 predicted proteins | sample WorMetLIZISLAND2_FD_187412 | JGI IMG/M metagenome (GOLD analysis project Ga0209367, IMG submission 187412) | Marine gutless worms symbiont microbial communities from Max Planck institute for Marine Microbiology, Germany - Olavius geniculatus... ... | reverse complement strand
ATGGTTCAAACAAAAGAGGACGGCCTCACCGAGAATGGTCAGATGACATTGAGCAGTGGTGTGGGCAACCCTGCAGGAGTTAAGCCACGCTGCCCTAGATAGGCAGTGGTGGGCAGCGATAGTAAGAATGGCGTCAGACACCAACGGGCATTGAGCCCACGGTTGTCGATGATGATGATGAAGTGAATGCAGGAGTTGCTGGTATTCCAAGTTGCAGCTCAGAGGTTGTGTGTATCGTTTGGGTTAAATCCTGCTGGATGGCCTTATATTGTGTTTTACTGGCCTGACATTTTACTGGTTTCATTTATACTGAGGCTAAAGACACAGTTATTTTTGGCACCTACACTACAGCTAGTGGCTGATTACTTTTGCTTTTGCTCACATTCATTGTATGTTAATAGTATTGAACACGGACAAGGTATGATCAGTTTGATATGTTATGTTATTTGAAACAAACGCCTTGCTCCAAGCAGTGAGTTAATAAGCAGGTAAGTGTGAACACTTAAGCACATGGATTCAACTCAATTTTCATGCATCATATAGTGAAATCACAACACTTTGCTTAAAAGTTCATTCGAAGTCTATGTGTTGCTGTTAAATTTAACATAATCTTAAGGTTAATGAAGATTTGTATATAACGTGTGTTTCTACGACTAACCCATGCTAACTTATCACTGATCAAAACAGTGATTTTTTAGCCCACTGTTCATATCAATAGTAACAGTTTTTTGTAAACTGTTTTGTTGTGCACAGAAGCACAGAGTCGGGACCCGGAAGTAAACGTTAACAATGGGTTTGTATCGGGTGAAGGTGAGGACACTGTCCCAGACACGCCTCCACCGTCGTATCATTCAGTTGCCCACCGGACGAGTTGCATAAGTGACATCACGCAGTCCAGTTTTGAGTGTATGTGATTTCCGCCTGTTTTGTTTGTACTGTGAGTCAATTTTATGCGGTCGGGTCACACAGCTTGCAATAAAGCGGTTACTGCTGTAAGTATTTTTTCAGACCGGCTACAGTATTTGCTGTGTCACTGTATTTCATTCCCAGCCTATAGTTTTGCTGAGTGCATTTGCGTGCGTTACGTACTTACTTGAGTATTCTAACGTAGTTCGCACATCTGCACTGCAGTAAAACTACAATAAAACTGCAATAAAAATAAAATAGATGGCGACAGTCACTGTCTAACTCGCAGTGGGTTACTCATAACAGTGTAGAAGGTGGTGCTGCTAAATTCAAGACATTCTGTAAACTAAAATAGGGTACTACCAAACGTGGATTTGAATGATCTGCTGCATACGGTTATTTGTGCTTTTAGCCAAATCGCATTTTCAAAAATATGCGGGATACTAACGTATTTTGTTACATATAAAAAATAGTCTAGTGCACTAACTGACTAATGTCTGGCAAATGCAGGTTGAATATCCAGACGAGTTTGTTTTAACATTGTACTGTTTGTGTAACATTTTTATTGGATCTGTAATACATTGTGATATGATGCTTACTGTCATGTGAATATGTAAAACAGTGGAGATTCCACCAGGTTACGATGAAGCAATTAACATAGAGGAGGGATCAGCAACGACCACCACGAATAGCAATCCGTCATCTGTCAATGCTGCTAACTCCTTGTACGTCACCCTGTGCTTATCTTTTAGTATTAGTTTCATCACTGCTATTGTGTACTGTGCCAGTGTAATGAGGCATTGTTAACTCTAGACAGTGTTGAAAGTAACGTCAGTATCAATCGGTGACTTTTCTGGAAAAGAAACAAATGATTGGTATGGTTTCAGGTGCTTGTTGCGATGTCATCGTATCTACACCATGGTCCATAAAAAGGTGCCACTTTTATTTTTTGAATAGCTCTGTGAAACTTTGGAATATTTAAATAATATTTGGTGTGTGACATCAGGAAGAAACTTGACACACATTACTTTAGTTTTGGCCACTTTATCTCAATACTGTCACTATATTACCTTGTGAAATGCAGAAGTCATAGTTTGACCATTTACAACAATGAATTTATACTGGATAGTGCACGCATTGGCTCAGAAATGATTAACTGAATGGCGACAAACACAATTGGCAATTATTGTCTCTCAAAAAGTCACGCGTGGTTGTCACGTCACATCGTCTTTATTATTGTTATTATTATTATTATTATTATTATTACAGCATGTGCTCAAAATGTCCTCCTCCAGCATGAATGCAAGTGGTAGATGTTAATGCCACTCACCAAACAGTGGGTTCAATAATCTGCATTTCACAAGGTGGTCAAAAGTACAGTATTTGCGTCGATTTTCTTTTTGATGTTGCATGCGAAAAATTATTGAAATCGGCTATTGTTTCACGGAGCTATTCAAAAAATAAAAGTGGCATCTTTTTATGGACCACGGTGTATTTTATCTTGTTTCTATTGAAGTGGTTTAAATTTGAATTTTTATCAATTAAATTATATTAGTCCTTATGATTTTTAAGAATTAATTGTATGCTTAATTATTAGTTTATGCAGTTATTTACACATTTGTAAATTTCCGACTGGCTGAAGAGCTAAAGTGAAAGTGAAAGTGTTGCTTGTGGATGTTTATGCAGGGCAAAACCCCCATCATCATCATTACGTTCACGGTTTAGGATTTTTTCTCGTTCCATGTCGATAGGTGAGGCACCAGTGTTTCGGCATCGAAAGTAAGTAGTTTTTCTCTCTGTTTTCACAGCTATTACTTGTGCTTATGTTATACATTTTGGTTTCACAAGGTAGTGTGGTGACAGAATTGATGGATTAGCATTGTCTGGCAGACTCGGAAATATCAGCATTTTTTGCAGTTAGATATTTTGGGAACTTTGTCAAAAGTCAGGCGATTATCACTATTTTATTAGCATCTGATCTAATCTGTTATTTTTTCTCTTACTAGGTGGATTTCGTTGTCTTTTTTTGTTAATCAGAAATTTTACAGTGACCACTGTGACCAGTGTATAATTTGAAGTACACTTTGTCTGGTAGAAAACTGACCCCCTAGACTTTGATAATAAAAATGTCAAATATGAACGAATCTGAATAAAGTTTTGTACACTTAATCCCTAATAAATTTCTGTAGCTGTCACTAAATTTTGTTTAAAAATATTATTTCGTAGCTGAGTTATTGATTGTTGAATATCGATAACAAAATATCTCCATTACCAATATGGTGTTATATATGTAAACCCCTGTGTACATTTGCGTAACTTCAAGAAACAACATCTGATTCCGGCAAGCTTTTGCATCAACAGTGCATCATTTATTGACAATCAAAGTGCCAAATTGCAGTTAAATCTATCTACGGAAACAACAGTTACAGTGGCTTTTCTGAGATCGCCTCAAAACGTGAAGTGTCCAGTATTAGGCAATCGTTTGTTTAATTCTGACAATGTCCATGGTTTGCTGGGAAATGTCGTGATAAACTTTTTAGCATTATATCCTTTCTCTTGTCTCAACAATTTAATTAAAACACGATTGTCTGCAGAAAACACCATTTTGTTATTGTGTACATTATTCTGATTGCGTCAACAACGGTCACATTCTGCTTGAGCGACTGCAGTATGTATCGCCATATTGGTAATGAAGATATTTTGTTATCGATATTCAACATTTAATAATTTTGGTAAGAAATAATATTTTTCAATGAAATTTGGCAGTCGCTTCAGGAATTTATTGGAAATTAAATGTACGAAACTTTATTCAAATTCATTCAGATTTGAAATTTTTATTGCACGGTGTCTAAGGGGTCAGTTTTTTACCGGACACAGTGTAGTCTGTTTAAGAACAGCTTAATGGCTTTCCATTCAGTAATTATGCAGATTTGCGGCAAACTTGAGAATTCAAAAATTTTGATCAGCAGATGAAATCTTGGATGAAATTTGGCTTGGTGCAGTTCATTTTTTCTGAGCTGTTTTTGAGGCTTGGTCCGAAATTTTTTCAGTGGCGTTATGACATGTTTGTTGATTTATGAGAGTTTTTGTTTGTGTTCCGTGGCACAGAATGTCTAAAAATTTGTGAGTGTCTAACTTTAGATGTTTTAAGAACGTAATCTGTTAGAATATTTCATTGTTACTGGAGCAAGAAACTAAAACTGGTTTAAATTTGGGTGGATTCTTGAGGTGGGTTTTCCCAGTTACACCCATCAGGTTTTTTGGGTGTCTACCAAGGTGACACAACTGCGGAATTGACTGTGAAGCATATTCGTGATATGCACTGTTCAGCTCAGTATCGAGTGTTACCAGCATGACATTGGCTGATGTTGGCCGACGTCGTTCTAGCATCGCGTCCCAACAGACTCTTCAAACGATCGTCGGTCTTCCACACATAGAGGATGCCGCAGAGACTGCTGGCCTGGACAACCCGGCGTATTCCTGTAACACTTGGCCACCCATGGCCGACCAGCCGGATAGCATTGCGGAGCAGCCAGACAGTGCCGAGGACCAGCCAGGCAGTATTGCAGCGCAGCCGAACAGCATTGATGACCGATCAGTCAGCGTTACCGGCCAGTTGGACAGTGCAGCAGCGGTCCAGTGTACATCGGTTGACTCCGATAACTCTTCCACGGACACAGACACTTACCATAGCTTCACAGATTGAACAAGCAAATTGATTTTGTAGGTCGAGTTTTTATTCTAGGAGTTTTTAAACTATTTTTCATTATTGTTGCATCTTTTGTGATTGCCAGTATGTCTTCCACTTGATTTGTTTCAAACCAGCACAGACCAATTTCGTACTTTTCAATTGAAGTGTTTTTTGAGTTTTTATCTTATAACCTTCGACGTCCCACCGTGTTTGACCTCAGATTTCCATTACGATGTTTGTTGTTTAATTTTTTCTAGACACATTCCATGTTTTCGTGTTTTTAAGAGAAGCAGATATGTTTTTCTTTTTTGTAGCACCCTTGGTCCATCCACATTATTGAGTGAGAGTTCCTGTTGTATGTGTTCTGGCTGTTCGGTTTACATGTGTTATTTTGACTTATGGCACAACCATCCAAGCCACTGTTTAGTGTGCGATTTTGACGTCATTGTTTTTATTATTTTTGAACTAGTGCTTCATCATCATATCAGCGTGATCTGTGTTTGTGGTGTGGTTTTTTCCCGTTAATTCATCTGAGCCACCTACCGTCACTTGTGAGTTAGAAAATAGTTGGAAAATAGATAATAAATGGCGATAGTGAGTGTAGCGGTGCAGCTGCCTGCAGGCAGATCTGAGGGTCGGGTTGATTGGCTCAGTCCAAATGTTGTTGTCTACCTGGCCCTCATACTGCTCTGGCCAAATGAACTCTCGCGGTGGTAGTTCACTGCTACGATGACAGCACCATAAAGATTGTCTTGACTGTTACACCATGCTTTTGCTTTGTCACCGTTGTCACTGAGATAGAGGCAGTCTAACACTGATAGTTTAAGAACCACTGAAACATCTGAGTTAATTATTATGTTGAGATAAATTGAGTTACTTATCTGTTAATTAATTATATTAATTTATTGCTGCTGTTTTTTTTGGTTGTGTATTGCATGCATTATACACCAAGTAAATGTTGCAGAGATTCTTTATGAATACCTGCCCAGGGGCTTGATTTTGAAAACTTTTCAAGTTGAACTTAAGATAATAATCTTAGGAAGAATTCAAACTTACGAAAAAAGTTTTAGAAAAAAAGTGTGATTTTTCAAAAAGCTTACAAAAAAACGTGATGCTTACTGAAAATAAATTTGCCACAGCTTATTAGGTGACTGTGGAAAACGTCACAGAATTTCTGTGAAAAACTTACAATAGTTAATTGTTGACTTTGGAAGATGTTTAGATTATCGGAAAATTTCCCGCAAGTTTTCACAATCAGGCCCACCACTGTGACAATTATAGTGTCGGTAGGCGGACTCAGATTTTGCTGACTGACTTTTGTCTTATCGTGCAACATTCCAGAGATTTCTTTGAACACAAATATTTTTAACCTAGAGATTTGTGTGATAATGACTGCGATCACTGCCCAGTAACTGATCCATTTTGTGCAGTTTTAATTCAGCAGCTTTTGCTGTTGGAAAATGTTGTGTTATTATCTGTGTTTGTGTGGTTTGCTGTCTGCTACAAAAATCACTCAAAAAGTTATCCATAGATGTTGATGGCATTTTCAGGATTCGTGGGGCACAATTAGTTAAATTTTCTGGTGATCTGGTGCTACTTAGATCACGATTCTGCTTCAGAAATGTTTGCAGGATTGATTATTTATTCTTGTGATTTCTATGGACATTGGAAGCCAAGGGTAAAACTTGTTGGAGGAGTTTTGAACTATCTGTGTGGTTTCCAGTGCTTCACTGTTCCAAGGTTTATATTGTTACAGAATGATTAGATTGTTAGAATTTCTTAGTCTAATATTTGTTTGTTATCTTTTATACAACAAGTTTTTTTTATTTTGACTGTGCAAAGTCGAAACTCAAGTTGCTGCCGTAATGGAGACCAATGGCACGTAACGTCTTGGGTCATTTGAGTCAAAGCAGTGTACGAAGCAACTGAATGGAACTGAAATGCTAATGCAATTGCGTTGCATTTGCGCTTAGTTCAGAGGCACGTTTCACACTCATTTTCTCTGAGAATCTCACTTCTACGGCTCACTACACTGTTTCAGAAAAAAAACACCCACTCACGTTTTCTTCTGTATCTCTGTGAAAAATGTTCAGATTTCCACAAAATTTTTAGGGAATGTTTAGCAGGAAACAAGTATTCCACTGCCAGAAAGATAGTTATTCTTTGCTACTGGTGACGTCATGCTGACGTCACATTTCCGTGTTTGTAAATTTGGGTTTTACCGTTGAAGACAGACATTGATGAAACGTTGAAACACATCAGTTTGTCATTCTGTTGACTGAATCCTAAAATATGCTAATTTGTCACACAATTTTCTATTGTGAGCTGTTTTCATGGTATAACTTTTTGGCTGAGTGCGAGATCCTCAACTTTGCTGATGTTTGCGGGCTTACACGCACTGTGTCACTCCTTGATGACCACTTGACCATTATCAGTCGAACAGCTTGATACTACTGGTCGTGTCAATTTTTTTATTTAAACATTTTATACCATCAGTATTCAATTGTCTGTGTACTGTCTGGAAACATCTTCACAAACTTGCTGCTCCAGAATCCTTGCTGACTCGCAAGCATTTTATTGAAGGTCTGTTTTCAACGGTAAAATCTATAATTTGCAAACGTGGAGATGACGTCAGCATGATGTCACCACTAGCAAAGAATATCTAGTTTTGTTTTCTACTAAACATTTCCTGAATACGTTATGAAAATGTGAGCATTTTCCACGGAGATATTAAAGATAACGTGAGTGGGTGTTTTTTCTGAACACAATGTAGTTCTCATGAAAAGTGCGAAACACACAAGTAAGAATTCTATGAGAATTTTACTTTGGGTTATTTGACGCTGGAATTTCTTGGCTTAAACTAGCCTAGCTTCTGGATGACGCAATAAGACACAAGCATTTGGGCGGAGCTAGCAAAACGTAGCAAAGGAAAATCTTGTTCGCAATTTCTCGTGAGAATCTCGTAGAAAAGAAAGTACGAAAAGTGAATTCTAAGTTAGCATCTCAGAGATTTTCAGAGAAAAAAGTGCAAAACATACTTCAGTTCAGATAATTTTCATTTCTTTGTAAACTTTTTTAGACTAAGTGTGCATTTGTTGATCACCTGGTGCTAAATTTTCCCGCGGTGCCATTCACGTACAGAGTGGCCCGATAACAAGTAAGCCCCTAAGCTGTTGTCATTGCTGCGTGAAATGTTTACCTATTTCCAACATTCTTTTACCTATGCACTCCACAGCGAATTTGGCTGATTGGCAGCGGTGTCGTGGTTTAAAAAAGTAGGTGGAAATTACAGTTTGCCAACAGACACTGCAAATTTCCAACAGAGAAGATTACAATAGCTCAAAATTTCAGTCTTGCTTGTAAATTTCCCGAAAGTGGGGGTTCTTCAGTCCCAAATTTTGCATTTTTGGTAATTAGTTCTTCGATGAGATAATTTTTGGACAATTTTTCGACAGCTCGAAATTTAGGGGCCTGTCCTCGGACCACGACACCACCGGATGTTGAAGACTTTCTCACACCCCAAATGTGTCGCTACACTACCTTGTGAAATATAGTCAGCCTTAGTATCTTTTAATTTTTTTTCATCATATTCTAATGCTGACTGCATTTCACTATGCGTTAAGAGTGTGATATTTCAAGTTTAACACTGATGTTACCCACGAAAGAATTTTGAGAATTTCTTACTGCTTGGTGAATTTCTAAATATTGAAAGTTAAGGGCTTTCTTTTTATAGACCACTCAGTGTATTAAATAGCGTGTTAGAATCAGTGTTATGCCTTATCACTGTTTTATATCTTGATACTGCTATGTTCTTGCTGGCTTATCTCTGCTCGAGAATCTCTGTTGTATTTTTGCTATTGTCTGAACTTCATTTGCATGCATAATATATGCTCCCAGAGTAAAAGCAGATCAGGAACAGAAGCCTAAGTAGTGGTAGTAGGAGTTTTTTTATTGATCGTCTATGTGATAATGTAAATATTTATGCATTGCTTGCTGCTGTTTATGCTGTGCGGTTGGCACTGCATGCTATGTGTGAACATGCCTTAAGTTTTTTTACAGAGTGTGCTGCTGACATTGCTAAAACAGACAGGGGCATCATTTGCGGGAAGTCAGTTGACACGCTGGCGCTATACAAATCACTTTATTATTATTATTATGATTATTGGAAGTTCTCAGACCCTCCAAGGTTTTGTGATTTTATTTTTTCCCTGTAAGTCGTACCTTTGAAACAGTGTTACTGCTGCGCCAGAACAATACCTTGCGTAGACTGAGACCCCAAGGATTACTGAAATGACGCTACAGATTTGGTCAACAATTTGGGGGCTAATTGCAGAATTATGTAGGACTTTTTCTATGATCTTTTCAAGTTCTTAAGTTAGCAGCTTAGTTATCTATATATCTAAATCTGTGTAAAAATTGTCGGATGTCAACTGAACTGAACGGAAATCTCAAATTAGTTCAGTTGCATTTAAAAAGTGTATTCAGTGAACAAACTGGCATTTCATTTCATTTCACAAAATGTACTAAGCGGTTCACACAGTTCATTTTTGTCACTTTGTACTCGCCGTTGGTTTTTCCCGATTTTTTTTGGCATTGTTGTGAGCGATTTTTCCCGAGATTCTTTTGTTAGATTAACCTGCCGCTGATGGAAATTATGCTTCAGATTGTAACAAATCTGCATCTCCGGTATAGATGTGAGTGTGTTGGAGAATTTTACTATACATCCAGTGTTATATTTTATTTAGTGTGACACTAAAGGTGTTTTTGAATTTTCGCTGTTCTAAAAATTGTCGTCCACTGCTGAAAGCAAAGTTTAGGTTTTTTAATGGCCTAGCTGGTGGGACGTTGCATGTATGGTCGAGAGGGCGTGGGTCTGACTCTCGGTCAAGTCGTTATCAGGTGGTTACTAGTAGGATGGGTGACTGTCTGCAGGCAGGTGAACCATCTTGGTATATAACCAGCCATCGAGGTCAACTCAGCCTTCCATCCCTCTGGGGTAGGTAAATCGATTACTGGTCAGCGTGGATAGTGATTAACAGAAGTTTTATCCGAACTTTGAGAAGAAGTTGCCTATTACTTTCAGGCGTCTATTTTGCTGAAATTTTGTTGGCCTAGTTTTCTGGAGAACCAGCTTTTTAACGAACGTATTATTTTGTTGAGAATTTTAGTAAACAGAATGATGTATTGTGTATGGGAAATGAGCTTGTCAAAGCATTTGTGATCTACTTTTTTTGTTTCGACGAATTTGTAACATATCATTTGTGGATGTAAGGATGTTTTGCTGTTCGTACTGTTAATGTCATATTTGTCATTGCTTGTGTTTTTGGATAATTTTTAATGGTTTTTCAAAGTGTGAGTTTTCAACTGTTTTATTAGCACATTAAGTGTTACGACCTTATGACATGGGACATTATGCTAGCTGTCACAAAGTGCCTTTTTCTTGCCCCCTGTGACGTTTGAAAGGGTTGATTACGAGAGATGGGAATGGGCTCAAAATTCGGATTCTTGGGGAGGGTTTTGGGGTTTGAATATGTCATGATTTGTGTTTCGTGTTTGGGTTATTTATTGGTCAAATCATATAGCTATGTTATTTGTTTTGGTGTCACATTACATTCCAGATTCCGAGTTTATGGAAATTTGTATACAGTGTACTTTATCTTTGTTGTTGGTTTTAGATATAGCCATGTCTGATGAATTTTTGCATTTTATTTCTTTTTGTACAACAGTATGAAACAAAAAAAATATATAATGGGCTTATTGACAACCTGTCGAGTTGGTTAGTTTGTTGACTAACATACTCATAGTTAACAACTGGTTTCGGTTACTTTTATTTGTTTTGCTAAGGGATTGTGTTTAATTCGACATATTTTCGCCGTGTTTGTATTCATGTGATATTTACAGTTTAATTACAGCAACGTATTTATTACTCATATTTCGGCGAACCGCGACCGACCTCATGTGTTTTCTTGCAGGATTGGATTTGTAATATTATATAATATTATGCTTTAATCACGTGGTTGTCGTGTAGAAATTGAATGAAGCTACATAGTGTCTCGGAAAAACGCGCTTTTTTGCTCGTTGTGTTGTATCGCCGTTGCTGAACGTTGTTTGCATTTAAGTCTGTTTTATACATTGAAAGATTTACTTACTTATATACTTACTGTTGACGCTTGTGCTGTTTGATGTTTTTATGTGGTTTACGACATCCGCAACTGGACAGCATTTTCCGTTTTCAGATAGATGACTGTCTGGAGGATATAGGGAAGATTATTAGAACTGCCATTACTGCTGTCAGTGTTTGAATTGCCGTAGGGGTTGGGATTGAACCCCCCCTAACTGTTTTTGTCACCCCCCCCTAACACGTTGTCAAATTATGTACTGGGGGTCAGCTACATACTATATACATACAATTTACATCACAATTTTGGTCGCGTTCTGACCATCGAAAAGTTTAACCCCCAGCTAATTTTTCGCAATCCAAACACTGACTGCTGTTAACTACATATGCACGCATAGAATTAAGAATTTTTACAGTTTTAAGTTTAGGTCGTTTTTATGTTTTGTGTTCCTAGAATTTTTAAGGTTAAACTTTCTGTTCCGTTATTATGTGTATGTGCAATATGTGCATTGCCTGGAAAGGCTGTTCCCGAAATGATCTATACTGTGTCGGGTGGGACGTTAAACCCTACTCACTCACTTTATGTGGCGATGATAGCGCGCTGGCGACTTCCCATAGGCTGTCAATAGTAACCACGTCTTCATCTGCAGCGCTTTGGCCGCAATTTTCCATGGAAAGTTTCTCGAAAATGGTGCGAGATAGGGCCTAGGTTACTATTATTCACTAATAGAAAATCGTTTACGCTTTTTTCAGATGAGACGAAAATTATGGACCTTGGATGACCTTGACTGACAACCAGTACGGTGGGCTATCCTAGCGATAGCTGGGCTTCTTGCTAATTAACGTGAAGCAACGACTATCGACCATAGAGTGTAGTATATCTATGAATCTTCGCCTGCCCTACTGGAAAAGTCTGGAAATTTCATGGTGGTCTGGAAGGTGGTCACCCTGAGAACATCCGAACGGATAATTCGAGCGCAACCCGGGTAGTGGGTACCCGGCGCCGTTGCGAGCATTAGGCTACCGGTGTTCCGTGGCGCGCACGTGTTCTACCGGTCTGATGGGCCCCCGAAGAAGGCCGCCAGGCAGGAACCAGGTAGCCGGCACGCCCGGGGCCGGGTGCTCTACGGGCTGAGGGTCGGCAGAGAGGGAGGGCGGACGTCCGACGGTACGACCGGACGAGATCGGTTGCGCTGCTTAGGCTCCTTGCATCATCGGCCGTCAGCGCACGTGGACTTCGTGGACTTCGATCCGCTGGTGAATTTGATCACCACCTTGTTTCACGCTGGCACTCGTTCTGTAGCCGCGTTATCACTTTTACCTAGCTGCATAGCAAATATAAGCGCGCTTTGGGCGAATTTTAAGCCAATTTTTGATCCCCCTTGTCTGCAGTTCGATAATGTTTAGATAAGGCGTAAGAATTCCTGTGATTTAGGCCTATGTTTCAGTTCGTCTCTAAAATTCTTGCCTGAAAAAAACGTTTTAAAACAAACTGACATGAGAGAAATGAAACAACAACACTGGTATGCTAGAAATTTTTTAAAAACTGGCAGGTTGTGCGAGACTGATATCGTTAATAAACTAACTATAAAAATAATGACAGTTGAAACGAGAAAAAAATAATGATTAAAAAAGAAAGAAAAACTGCAAACAATACATTTCGGATTGCGGTCGGAATCTCATCGCGGATCATTTGCAAGCACTTCTGAGAACGTTGCTAATCCTTTGTTGTTTGTTTAGGTCAACTCAGTCTCCTATCCTCAACAGAACGGAAATCGGCAAGTAACTTTTCAGTGAAATCATTTAGATAGCGTCTATCAGGGAGTTTGCGCTGCATTTAAGAAAATTTTCGAAAGAGCGTTCCAAGTAGATAGACTGCTTCCTTAAGATGACATTCTTACCAGCCGTAGCACAAGTTTACGGTTGACCAAGATTTGCAGATCGAAGATGTCTGTGGTTTTCAATGTTGGAGACAGTTCGGCAAAGATCGGCCAGTTTAGCCCATCCAGGAGCCATGCTGCGGCTTGGTTGTGTAACGGTAGGCATAGATGTAAAAAAACATTTTATTATTTTTTTACAAAAAGTATAGAAACATGTTTTAATGTTTTTGAAAAAAAAATTAATGTTTTTTAAAAAAATTTTTGTTATGTTTTTAATTTTTAAAATGTTTTTGTGTTTTTTAATGTCATGTTTTTTTCGTTTTTGTTAAATCGTTAGAGTAAATTGCTACGGATGTGTTAAAAACTGTTAACGTGACTAACATACTTGGTATTTGTTGTGACATTTGACTGTTTAGTTCATAATTGAGTATGTACCATAATCCCGGTTACATAAAATAAAAAAAATGCCCAAAATAAAAAGTAGCGATTGAAAACATCTGCACTTTAATGTTTTTATAATGTTTTTTTTTATAAAAGTATAAAAAGATGTTTTTAAGTTTTTTTATTTGCAAGTGAATGTTTTAACATCTATGACGGTAGGGTGTCAGACTTGCGATCAAGAGATCTTGGGTTCGACTTCCGGTCGGGTCACTGTCAAATATTAACTTACTACTCGGATGGGTGACTGTCGGCGGACAGCTAAACCATCGAGGTATGAAGCCAACAACAAGGTCAACTCAGCCTTCCATCCCTCCGAGGTAGAAAAATCGAGTACCGGCCTGTTTGTGTGACCGGTGAAAGCTAACACTGTGTGATTCCATATGGCAGGTGATTCTCCGTGATTGTGTGATGGGTTTGCTATGAAAAACTATACACCACCTTTACGTTCACATTTACCTTTGCACCGAATGTGGTGGCTTTCGGGTTGACGGAACTGCGGTTCAGCGGCGGACGGAATTCTGCCGGATCCACGCCGCACGTCGCTGTTTCGCTTCGTTGCAAATCCTCGTCGATGGCGGCGCGCGGATAGCAACTGTTTGCACAACAGCGTTAAGTCACTCAGTTAGTCCGTCCGTCCGCACGCGTCTACAACGTTTGATATACCGGTAGGCTTACTCGCCAGATCGTGAACCGAACCATAGCCGCTATAGCTGCTACTGTACACGGTGAGGCTCAAATATTACTGGACTCGGGTTTTGTTTTTTTGACTGACCTTTAGGACCGATACGGCGATGACGATGTTAGTGGTAACGATGTCTCTATCTGCAGCGATTTGGCCGCAATTTCAAATGCAAAGTTTCTGCCTGCAGCCATCACCCAGGTGCACCAAATTACTGTATCGTATCCTAGCGTTGATTTTACCGATCGATATATCAAAAGCAGCATCACCATAGCGTGTATGGGACTGTAGTCACTCAAGGAAATCGCTTTCATTTTGCCACCCGAACTTGGACGTTTGTTCAGCCCGCCGTAGCGACTACTGACCTGATTGTGTTGTTACAGCCTTTAAAATATGGACAGAAATCGGTAGAATTTAGCAGAAATATCTGGCAGACTATGATGTTACAAGTAGCAACATTTCGCTGGCTCACTTTGCGTTCAAAGTGTCCGCTTGTCGCTGTGTCAATAACGCCTGACTGCCGTATCAATAACGCGCTGATTCAGTCCCAAAGACAATGGAAACCTCCCATCCCGTTATTTTCATTCGTTACAAGCTGTCAGTAAAAGCAGCTTGAAGGAAGGAAGGTGCGTGGTTAATTTTTTGCAACATTGCACTTGCAGCAACATCTCGCGCTTCATCGTGGAAATTTTGTACGCCAAAATCCGTATACAGGGTGCGGCAGAAAAAAGTGGACCCCTAAAGTTTTTCGCTGTTTTCTCGGAAATCGTTTGGAATTTGGACTTGAAATTCCACAGATTTATTTATGAAAACCTTCTACATTTAACTGCCAAGTAAAATATGATTTCGTTGAAAAACGACGAAGTTACAGACTTTTTAACATCACCGCCTACCGATTTTTCAGCATTCAAAAGTGTTCCGGCTACAACGCCAATTTAATAACATCGTTGAAACAACACAGTTAAATTTAAATGATCAAATGCCAAAATTCCATTGTCACTGCGAATGCCCGAAGTGTTTACCACCAGCTCCAAGCAACAATACCAGCCTTCAGTCGCCTTATTTGAGAAATCTTTTACAGCGTTGTCGATCGGTCCCTGTGGCAGGTTGCCCAGATAACCGGAAGCGCTTCCTTTAGTTTGGCGCTTGTTTTCAGCTTTTTTTAAAGCTTGCAGTAAGCCTCCAACTTTACACACCATACGCGATAGTCCATTGGGTTTATATTCGACGAATTTGGAGGCCATTGGTCTAATCTGTGATGATACCTGGACAGCTGGCCCGGAGCCAGTTCTGTGCGCTGCGCGGCGTTGCGCGCTGTGTGTGCTGACGCGCCCGGCGCGCCGTCCTTCTGGAAGATGAATCCGGTGGGCAGCCGACGATTGCTTTAAAGGAACGATAATTTAGTGATAATTTATAAACAATATAAATTGTTGTTTATTAAAACGTCACTGTGACGTCATCGACAGTAACGTGTAACCAGTTTTTGAAAATTAAATAGCATTTTTAGCATGAACATTTTTGAATGCCGAAAAATCGGTAGGCAGTCATGTTAAAAAGTCTACAATTTCGTCGTTTTTCAACAGAATCACATTTTACTTGGCAATTAGATGTAGAAGAATTCGGTAAATAAAGCTTTAAAACTTCATATTAAAATCCCAAACGGTTGCTGAGAAAACAGCGAAAAAATTTAGGGGTCCACTTTTTCTGCCGCACCCTGTAGTTACAGTCTTTATTGACAAAATAACACACACGTACTCCGCTGTCAGATACTGTAAACGAACAGCGAAAAAATAACTATTAGAAAAAGAACAAAAGTCACTAAACTTTAATGTAACGAAAAGTTGCCATTTGGCTTAAGGGGGCCTGTCCAATAATTCTGCCTCACCGTGTAGGTATACGTATAGTTACGTCCGTTTCGCCAGACCCGTAGGCTACGAGGCTTCCTGGCAGACAGTTATCGTCGGTTGTCATATGATATTTCAATTATTTGCCGACGTCGCGGTCGCCGCTGTCAGCTGCTGAAGCTGGGACGTGGATTGTTGCATCACATCAGCTAGTAGCACTGTTCCGCCGCCTGGTATCTTCCTTCGTGTGTGAGGATTCCATTAACTGCTGAGCCGTGCAACAAGGTATGACGCAACATAATTATTTTCCTGGTTCTAAAGACACCAACGGTGCTCATTTTCCGGCACTGATGTTTTTCTGTCTCAAGTTTTTAAATCTTGTTTTAATACATACTGTATAAAAATTGCTTTTAACTGCTTTTAGCCATTTATGGCACTGAATGGCCTATTTTGTGCTGATGTGCCATTAAGAAACTACTCACTCATTCACTCTCCCGCTCTCTGTATAAATATTCAAACAAAAAGCGCAGCTGTCACTAGGGTGGACGCATTTTACCTCCTATATCGGAAGTTCAGCGTCCAAATGCCGGTCGCGAAAAGAAATCATTTTCCCGGAGTACCTGCAGTTCTATACACGCTATGGTGACGCTGCTATATCGAAATTCGAACGCTACAATCGACGCTAGGATACGATACGGTAATTCGGCGCACGTAAGCGAGCGATTGGCTGCAGGCAGCAACTGTGCATTCAAAATTGCGGCCAAACGGCTGCAGTAGAGATATACTTACCATTGACAGTCTATAGGAACTTGTCATCGCCCTATCCAACGGTGCCATCGCCAATCTCATACGACGAACCGTTTACCCACAATACCTCACGATTGTCATAGCAAAGTGTTTAATGACCCTTCAAGATCATCAAAGGTAGATAATTTTCGTCCGTCAAAAATAGACAGATGAAAAAATAGTAAAATACTTAGCGACGGTGCTGAAACAACGCTATCGTCGCTACCGCGGACAGTATTGATTTATTTTAACTTAGTTGTTTGGTATCTAATTGCCGCTGACTTTACCTGACATCATGTCAGTATATTGCTAACTGCATTTACACTGTGTTTCAAAAAAAACAGGCACCCTTTTTATTTCTTTCATAATTCACTCAAATGATGATCAATTTACACGAAATTTTTACCAGATGTAGCTGAAGAAATGCTAATTCAAAATATATGGACAAAATATGGCTGTTAGTTAAATA
>Ga0209367_1006009_pt1 | contig 16814 bp, 8 predicted proteins | sample WorMetLIZISLAND2_FD_187412 | JGI IMG/M metagenome (GOLD analysis project Ga0209367, IMG submission 187412) | Marine gutless worms symbiont microbial communities from Max Planck institute for Marine Microbiology, Germany - Olavius geniculatus... ... | reverse complement strand
CTGTTAGTGCATATAGCCTTGGCATCTTTGCAGTTTTCTCATTGTCTGTACTAGCTAATTGGTGTTTGCTTGCTGTCTTGTTCTATTTTGAGTTACTGTGAATTGTTTAAATAAATAAATAAATCATTTTGTTTTAGCATCTCACTACTCAAAGTTTCTCGGGACCAACATAATGCTGATTATCGTAAGTCAAGTGTCGCGGGGTGCAACGGAGAAACGAAAATTGACCGGAAATAATTGGTGGGGCAGAATGCAACAGACGCAGGCAGCAAACGCAACACGTGAACAGGCACCGATAATTTCTATCCTTGCGTTTTGGCCGTTGCCGCTAGGTCGCATACGAACGTCAGTTGCGTCAAAAAAAACTACGCAAGCGGCAGTCTGCGTTGCGTGCGTTGTGAAGCATGGAAACCAGCCTTTCGGCCAGTTGTGCGTGGCCCATGCACCTGTTCTGATTGGTGCCGCCTCTTGAAGTTCTGTGAACGCGGCGTCTTTAGTTGACGCCCACACGCAGAGCTAGCGCATCTCAGCGCGCCTTGTCATAAAGCGCCTTGGCTTACAGTGCATGGTCTGCGTATGCCGCCGACCCGCAAAGCTTACGCTGGCAGTCTTCGAGACTAGTGTTGTTAAATAATCTGACTCCATCCAACCAAGCTTGCACGAATCATGCGGGTAAGTAAGAAAGTTGCGATCACCGGTCGATGCTGATGGCACCTGCCGCTTGTATGTCGACGGCGGCCCAATGTCGTCTGCTGGCCGCGCTGCTACTGACCCTCGCTATCATCATCATCATCATTAGCACTTGCTGCTGCTGCTGCCGTGCTGTGCGTCACCAACTGACGTCATACTTCTTCTTACTGCAGGTAGACTACCTTGCCTTGTATGCGCTAACTTTATCACACGGTCTGATTTCTCTCTTAAAATGCGCACGGTTGTTGAAAATTAAAAAAAAAACAATTACCGATTGCTTTAATTAGAAGATGCGTACATCACGAACATTTATTTTCATGTCACTTTCTGTTATTTATTTTTCTAGGACGAGCCAGGGACCGCGAATGTCGACATGAGTTAGTTTTCATCATAAATCAATCTGTAATAGGAAGGGGTCTATATTAAACATACTTGTCGTACCACAGTCAGCCTAAGTTATCCGAAGTTATTTGAAAAATAAGCCTTTTAGCCGTCTATCTATCTGTAACGCATGTATTATGGCTAAACCGTATGACGTAGGCGGTCGGCGATGGTAACGTTGGAGAGAGCAAAGTAGAGACGATCGACTTGTATGTTTCCAGCCACTTCCGGTTCACCATACCTTTGGCTGTTTTCTGGCCTACTTCTGACTCATTTCAAGGCCATAGTGAAGTTATTTGGCCTGACCTTGACCACAGGCCTACTTTGTACTGCCGAACCTTGGCCTGGAAACGCCCACAGCCCGTCCGCAGCCGTTCCAACGAAAAAATCAATACAGGCGCCGTCTGACGGGTATATCCAGGAGGAAACTTGGCCATGAAGACTTATCCCCGCGGAAGGCAATGCTTCACACAGGGCGCAGCTGCAGCAGCAGCGTCGTGAGTCATGCTGCCAATAGATCAGATAAATGGCTCTTTGCACGCACGTCAGCCGACTAAGCGCAGCGTCACAGTCGTCGTCATGACTTCCTGCCCATGTCTAGACCATTTTACTAGTTCCGACGACCAGCCTATCTAATAGTTGTGTCATCACTATAGCGTTTGGGGGTTTAATTTTAGTTTTATGGCTAAACAGTACGGAAAACTGATCGATTCAAGGTAAGCAAGGTAAATATTAAATTATTTTTACTATTTTACTTATTACAGTCAACGCCGCATTGTTATCGTTTAAACAGGTTTGTCCGTACCACGCAAGTTTTCGTTATCGTTTTCCTTTAGTTTTATTTTGTATTCTATTTTCAAGTAAGATAAGTATTAAGTTATTTTGTTTTATTTTTAGTTATTTTTTTATTATTTTACTTAGTACAGTTAGTTGACTTTCACTTTTATATTCTGAATTAAACTGCATTGCTTTGTGTATTGTCAGAGTTTTTGTTCAACGAATATTGGATTTGACTGATTAATCAAAATTAATAATGACTCATGCCATAGTCTAATCGACATTGTGTTGATTGCGTGTTATGACAGGCATCGTGACGCTGTTGCTGCTGTTGATGTCACTGCTGGCACTACTGATCAGTAGACTGCAGCCGGCCGAGTCGCACACCGCCTTCAGTCTACTCACTCAGTTCCTGCTACAGACGATGCTATCAACACGAGGTCTCCACGCCGCATGACTGCAACTTAAGACCGAGATCTCACGATCGCTCTTTGAGTGCCAGAACTGATAGGGCCTAATGAAAAACTGTCCGAGTAGAATGCTATTCTAATACATCTACTATATTTTTATTAAGTATTTTATTACACTGCGCACCTTATTTTAATACTTTTTTGAATGTTGACAACTTGTAATCGTATATTTCGTTTTACATCACCACTAGTCTGCAACATATATGCAGACTATATTAATATTGGCGCAATTATTGCGTTTAACTTGTATTTTACCATTTGCGATTCGCTGGTCATTCACACTACCATCGTGCGTCGTAGTTAATATTGTTTGCTATGTTTCTATGTCACCTTCGTAGCGTTCTGTCTACGATTGTAATAAAAAATATTGTATTGCATTATATCGTAGGTCGACTGGCGCTACGTCGTCTACGTCAAGTCTCGTCTCATCTGACGGCTGCGCAAACTTCACTTCTTACGTCAGTATTACGTCACAACGCGCGCACTAGCTTCGGTCGACGACACCGCTTCAGCGACGCAGTGGCGCGTGCGGCTACGCGCGACGACGTGCGACGCGCTTACATAGCTTGCGTACCGCTGACCACGCACGACGACTATGTCGACGACGTACAGCGTTTGCTGCAGTCCAAGGACGCCGCTAGCGCGGGAATACTCACCGCGGACAGAGTTGAGTTTCTCAGCTACTCGTCTGGAACAACCGGCAGAAACAAACTCGTTCCCGTCACGCGCTGGTCCAAGGTTAGCGACATTGTGTTTACGCTGCGTTTTATTTACACTGTCTCTAAAAACGTCATCTTTTTACGCGCGACAGCACGTAGTGCTTAGCGCGTCTTAATTGTCGTATCTTCACACTACACCCTGACGCCCTATCAAAACGCCCTATCCTAGATTGCTAGGATCACCAAAATCTTCACTGTAGGCTGCCCCAAGCACTCTAGTTTGTTGTGATAATTTTTTTTGGCCGCTGGGTGAGGGCATTGTGCGTTCTACCATTAGCAACCGCACCTTTCCAGCGACTGCTGCATCGGTCTGGAACAGTTTGCCGGAGTCAGTCCGGACATCGCCGTCGTTGTAAGTTTTCCGCAGCAGACTGAAAACCGAACTTTTTGCCCGGTCTTACAGACATGACTAAGAACGTCTCATTGCACTGACTACTATTACCTGACTTCACTGTTTAAGCTTACGTGTTCTTACGTTTACGTGTTCTTGTAGTCTTATGTTAAAAGTTTATTCGTCCTTCATCATCATCATCATCATCATTGTACAACAAAACTATCACATATTATCATTTGCTTATACTACAAAATCAGTGTAATGAACATTTTTGTTTATTTATACCGTACCTTCCGGTGTAAATCAAGTTTTTGCCGGTTTAAAATATCTCTGAGCGGCAAAAGCAGGTTTTTGCCAGCAAAAGTCGCGCTCAGCTCTGGAACGAAGACAAGAGCATAGAAATCGAGATCAACACCAAAACGGTATGTGTATTTCGCTCCGTATAGACCAAGGTTGTTTTTGGTATTGTGAGGATGTTGATGCTGAACTCTGCGCTCGTGTGCTCTGTCGCAGGTAACAGCGGCAACTGTCGTAGGACCTCTGATGTGTCAGGTGCTCGACCAAGCCGTGGGAGGAGGTCGTCATCTACAGCGTGTCGTTGACCTGTCCTACCGGGCACCTGTCAGTCGGTCGCCGTCAGGTCTCCGTGTAGGTCAGTCATATTTCTACACTCCTCTAACATTCCTCAATATGTCCCCCACAGTGGAACCGTCCTTTCTCCTCCCCCAATCAGAATTGCACCGAGTCACAAGGCGTTATTTCAATGCTGTACATATGGTGCGTGTTGTGTGTTTCTCATAATAGTTTTGATCAGTTGATTCTCAGGAAAATCGTTGAAATCGTTGTCAACATATGTCGGATATAAAGCCAAATGCACCAAATTCGATTTCGGTTGGGGCTCCAATCTTAACCTCGCTGCTGGGGGAGCTTACAGCGCTCCTACAAATTCTCCAGCTGGATTTTAAAAATCTTACTTTCATAAAGATAGAGGGGAATGGAAGGCTAAGAGAAGAAAAAGGCGGAAAGGAAGTAGAAACAAGGGTGTAATAGAGAGAGAGAAGAAAGGGGAGTAGAAAGAGAGGATAAAGGAAGCGGCAAAGACAGAAAAAGAAGAGAAAGTAAAGGGCCCTCAATATTTGTTCACATCTCTAGTTTCGATTTGCTAGAAATATGCCTGTTGTAGGTCCGATCAGTTCGTACATTGGTCGCCGGACTCCGTACGTCGTCAGTCCACCGGGGGTCTACGCCATCACCGACGAGCCGCAAGCTATCCACCTGCACGCTCTCTTTGCGCTCTCCGAACCACAGGTAAGACCTATATGTAAAAAATTAACGATTAATCACGCGGTTCACAGTTTTCACTGTTCACGCTCTTAGTGGACGACATTTTATAAGCTTACTATACTGACACGTGTGTCTTAAAAGTTTTCGGTAAACTTGTGTTGGTTTTATTATTATTCATTGACTGTCTTTGACTGATTGCTGTATGTGCTGTTGTGTATTTTATTTAAATGTATCCGATATCTGTTGTGATCGTAGGTCGACCGGCTTGAAGCTCTGTTCTCGACGCTTGTCTACGCATTCTGGACTCACGTTGAGCGTCACTGGCAGCGAATCTGTGAAGAGATCGAACGCGGAACAGTCATTAACGGTTAGACTTCATCTCTCAACGCACGAAGATTACGAACCCCGTCTCCCCCCCGTAACTTTCTACGCCAATAAGGCAAATAATAACGCCCCATTGGTCTCATCTCTATAAGTTCCGAAGATTTGGCGATAGAATCTAGCAAAAATTGCTGGTTCTAACAACCCCATTGTCGTGACATTTATATGGGCAGACGGACGGACAGACACCTTTGCGATAGCTAAGACAGGGAATCTGCATGATATATAGCATGCTGCTATGCTGACGCTCTAAAACGCCATGGCTGATTAGCCGCAGTGACTAGGCCTATAGGCGTATGCTAAGGATCTATGTGCGAGATGCAGTTGTAAAGGCGCGTACCGAGCGACGTAACTGAACTGAACTGAACTGACCAATGGTCGAGTTCGGTTCAGTTCAGTTCAGTTACGTCGCTCTGCATGAGTCTTTAGTTGCAATTTACTTTATACGACACCTATAGTGATTTTTGCATGTTGATGGTGGTGTAGATGCTAACATCCCCGTTGCTGATGCAGACGCTGCATGCACGACAACCAGCGTTGTCAAGGACGTTGCCAAGGACGCCAATTCCATGGAGTCTGCTCAGTCATCTGGCTGCGACTCGGTAGCTATGCTGGTGGCGTCCGTTGCTAAACAACTGCGTCCGGACGCTCAGAGGGCGGCTGAACTTCGACGAATCTTCTCCGGTGGGTTCGTGGGTGTTGCGCTGCGCGTGTGGCCTGGTCTGAGAGCGGTACGCATGCTGGCGACGGGCGGCTTTGCGCCACACGCCCGACTCCTAGCTGACACCTACATGCGCGGAGTGCCCCAGCTGTCCCTCGTTCACGCCGCCAGTGAAGGGTTCTACGGAGTAAACGTAACGGCTGCCTTCAACGACAACGACAAGAATGAGGAAAGACCGAAGTCGCTGGGACCCAACAGTCGCTACACGGTGTTGCCGCAGCTCGGTTTTTACGAGTTCATCCCGGTCGCTGCGGTAGAACAACGACAACCGGCTACTCTCTTTGCTGATCAGGTCTCACTAGTTCTTATCATTGACGCCCGCAAAAAAATGCAAGGATGAGGGCACAGAAGTCGACACACCGTAGTCGCCGGGAACGAAGCGCTTCTGGTGTCGAGTGGCGTGGCAGTGGTGTAGCCAGAAATCTGAGTTGGAGGAGCCTCTTCTTTTTCCCTTTTAATTTCCTGCTTTTTCTCTCTCTTTTTCTCCCCTTCCTTACTTTTACCCTTTGTCCTTCCTTTTCCTTTTATCCACTTTTTTGCCCCTCCCTCCTTTTTTGCCTCTCTTTTCCCTTAGAAGTAAAAGAAAAAAAGATCTAGCTTAGAGGTCTGGGGAAGCGCTGTGAGCTCCCCAGGGGGATGTGGGGTAGAGCTCGAACCGAAATTGAATTTGACGCATTATGTTTTTAGCATATGACATCTGACGGCAACAATTTTAATTAGCCTTTTTTGAGAATCGACTGACTAAATTCAATGCAATGTCATTTCTAGAGGATTGGGGGTTGAACCGCCTGCCCCATTGCCTACGCCACTGTGGAGTGAGGAGTGAAGACTGGGTATTCTCTTTCACAGCTAACTAGGAGATTTGGAGGAGCGTCATAAGCTTTCTAAGCTGGGTAGAGGATCAAGCCCTGGCCGAAAATAAATTTGACGAACGTTTGGCTCACAAAACACTTGCACTCTGAAACGATAGTTTTACTGACAAGTTTCATTTAGTCGGGCTTCTGTTTTTAAGTTTTTTTTCTGTTGGTAGAAAATGGTATGACAAAATTTACTTTTACAATGTGCATATTGTGCGAGTATAGATTTTGTATCTTGTTTCGTATTTGATACCGGTAATAAATTAATGATTAAGTGTGAGATGGTCTGATGGCTGCGTTGAAGGTTGAGCTTGGTGAAAGCTACGAGATGGTCTACACGTCACAGACCGGTCTGTATCGCTACAGAACGGGCGACGTCGTCAAAATCGTCGCCTTCTTCTGTCAAAGTCCCGTCTACGAATTTCAGTTCAGGTTGATTTATTCTTAGTCTTAATCGTGCGTGCCTGCTGCAGAAAACAGCCATTACTGTTCCACTTTTTTGACCTCAAAAGTTCTGTTTTGTAATCCTACCATTCTGGCACTTCGTCTCCAACTGATCACATGGATATTTAAAGTGCTTGCGGTTTTTGGCTTCAGTTCCTCTAATTTGAATTCTCGTTATTTTTTTCCGTTTTTATTTTTTTTGGATTTCAGGCTTTCATTTTCTCAGAACCGTCTGTTTCTTGGATTTTGCTACATATTGCAGTACTTGTTTTAGGCGGCCTATTTTTCTCATTTCGCTTCCGTTTATAACAGTTTTAGCTTTTTGGAGCATGTGCTAGATTAAATTGGCAGCTTTCTGTTAGTTTTCGTCTGCATATCAGTTTTCATGTGCGTGCCGTATATGCAGCAGACGTCACTGGTCGTCAAACATTTTGCGGTCTACCAGTCAGCGGAAGTTGTTGGTACCGCGCTATCGACTGAACAGTTTCGGTCGTCGGCGAATTGCTGTTTCGGGCCCGTCGACTTGGAATTCGCTGCCAGACAGTCTTTGTGACCCAGAACTGAGTCTTGACACATTTGAACGGCAGCTATAAACAAATTTTGGACGAAATATTGACGACAAAATGAATTAAACGCGTTAGAGAATTTTTATACGCTATATAAATTTACACTTTAATTACTTACTTGCAGGTTGTCTCAGACGTTGAACGTGTACTGGGAGAAAACTCCGGAGTCGCTGCTGTATTCAGCCGTGCAGGCGGCAGTCGACGACATGGACGACGTGCAGCTGGTTGACTTCACCAGCACCGAGAACGTCTGCCTCTCACACCTACCTGGTGATCAGATAGTTTCTACCAGGGGTAAAAATTGGTCAAAAAACCCGAAGGTTTTAAGTTGTTGAAAAACCTTAAAACATCAAAAGTCTAATTTTTAGTTTTCTAGGATGTTTTGCTTACATTGTCAAATTTAGTACATAATACATATGATATTTTATTGCATATTTTAATCTTGATTTTTGAGTTACGACGTCATTTATTTATAGAATATGTAAGATGTTTTGGGGTCGTAATTTTGTGTACGGTCACTACGGTGTTCATTGGACACTATACCGAAAGAACATAATAAAACCTTTAAAGCCTATTAAACCTAAAACTTAAATTTTTAAAAAAATCTAGATTATCTCAACCCTTGTTTCTACCCAACGGAACGCACGTAACGCAACGGACGCAACGCAAAAATAAACAGTGCTTTCGTTAGCGGAGGCTTTTCTTTCCTGGATGTTTTGTCAAGTTGTCAACATTGTATACTTGCTGTATCTTGTTACTTGGCAAATTTGGTAGCAAATAAATTTAGTCAATTAATCATTCATCCATTCATTTTTATCTCTGTGCTTTGGCCATTGCGTCTGTTACGTCAGCTGCGTCAAAAACGTACTCAATACTTTGAGTTGCCTTGCGTCGGAGGGAGTCTATAAACGCTGCTCGGTTTATGTGCTGTGTAAGGATGCCATCGTGGTTGTAAGTATATGCTTTAATGATGCCGATATTGTTGACGAATAATGAACTGCTGCTGTTAATACGACGTTTGTCATCAGAGTATCGCTGTGCCGGCAAATGCTACGTCGTGTTCATTGAACTCGCGACACGTGAAGGAGAAGACGATGTAATTCTCACTGAACGATGCGAGAGCAAGGTCTGTCTCTGTTGGCTGTAACGAACGTCGCCGCAACTAATACATCACGATTTAGGCCTAACTATGTTTGTGAAAAGGTTGTTATCAATCAGTTTTCACACAATTGAAAAAAAAATAATGATTTGATTTAAGTTTGACCTTGACATAAGTCGAATATTACTGCTTATTTAGGCCTAACGTCGCAACAACTCGACGCTGTTTTGTCAAGGTAGTGTGGAAACAGATATTAAGCGAGGTGGTCGGGTTATACTGCGTTTTGTTCCACAGTTTATCTGCAAATATATAAGTAGAAAAATTAAAATCGGTCTATATTTGCTTCTCCCAGAGTTATCACAAAATAACAGTGGCTTATACTTTTTGTGGTAGGCCTACACAGTGTATTACGTACGTTACTGATTATTTGGGTTTGTGAAAACCTGGCCGGTTGCAAGCTTTACAGGGTTGGATTCAAGTTCAATAATTGTCTCTGTTCAGTAAAAAATGTGGGGCCTACACTCATACTACTGAGGTGATTGATCTAATCTGGATTAGGCTAATTGGTCTGGACTAATCGACGTACAAATTCTTCTTCAGGCCTTGGCTTCTGAATGCTGCAACGTGTATCGTCCAGTTTTAATGTCGTAAACAAGCCCTTACACGGAACAAGGTAAAAAATGTCATGCTGTTGTCCGAACATGCTAAACACGCCTAAAACCGTCTCTCTGTTGCTTGACTTCTGTCGGTTTGCGATGGGATGTTGCGTGCAGTTTGACTCGGCTCTGAGAGACAGGTTCGAGCTATACGCTCAGTGTCGAGCGGCCGGTAGCATTGACACAATGAGAGTTCACCAGGTGGCGTCCGGCTCGTTCCGCCGACTCAGACGACTTATGACGTCATCGATGATGTCATCAGCATCATCGTCATCATCATCATCAGCAGCAGCGTACAATCCTCAGTACAAAGTGCCGCGTGTTGTGCGTGATCGCGCATGTCTTGATCTGCTCGTCGCAGCTTCCGTTCGTCCGTCTCTACACGACGAGTAATCACTAGCGTCCTGGCAGAGGGGGACACGGGCGAAATTGCCTCTTCCTTTTCCCTAAATTGCAAATTGTCAAGAAATGTTCTTGCTATCGGATGGTTTTCGTTTATAAGTGCAAAATACCAAGTCAAAAACCCCCATTTTGGGGGTAGTTACTAGTTTCCGGGCAAAAATTAAAATTCTGAGCACCCGTAATCTTCTCTGTGGAAAATTTGCAGCTGTTGCCTGTCGGATTTTTGCCCGAAATTTAAAGTTTGCGACAGAAATATATTGCAACTTCCTGCCTCGCCTATTTTTTCTAACCCGCGACGCCGCCGGCTATAAGTAAGTAGCAAGGGACAGTAATTTACTATTGTAGTAAACACGACGTTGCAAAAAACATACCACTGCATCATTGTAAACTCAATGTACTGCAAAGTTTTCCGACTACAGGAATTCTTGTATATTCATCATTAAGACTATATTCGTAGCATAGTATTGTTTTCACCACACACTTATTTGACGTCATTGCTTTACCTGGGGAAGCTGTCGAACCATAGAAATCACGAATTTAAGTTTACGTTAAAATTTATTTTTCTGTGCAACGTGAGAAAAGACAATACTAAGAAAAGAAATATCACCGAAACTTATTTCTCGCTTGGTAGTTACGTTTTTTTGTTTTTTTCGTTTTTAGCCACATAGTGTTGTATAGGGTAAACGTTTTGTTTTTTTGCTCATTAACTTCTATAGAAATGTTTTTTGTTGTGCCAGTGTATATTATGTTGTATTTGCTTTTTAGTGTTTTATCAGCTGGTAGCCTAGCCACAGCATTTGCGGTAAAGTGTTGAAGGGTAAAACTGATTTAACTGATTTTATGTATTAACTGCATTTTTATAATACTCATTACACTACCTCGCTCGACGCACTTTTTGAGCTGAAGTAGTAATATGGCATTGCTTTGCTTTTTACAGCCACATGGATTGATTATTCGCAGACTTTTACTGACACTTTGTCATGCATGTTTTGAGCCCGATGCACATTTTTATACAGCGTGTACAACTCTGTATTTTCCCTAATATCTATCAAACAGAGATAAATAATTTCGTAATTTATGGACCCTACATCGAAGTCATGTGCTGCTTCACGCTGTTTATTAGCAGCGCCATGCCATTGCATAGGCGGCTGTGCCATCGTATGTTGTCTGTCTATTTGTCCGTCTGTCCGTCTGTTGTGACGTTGATTGCACTGTGATCAAATAAATTGGTCCACCTTGAATTTGAAAGACTGGAATAGTTAACGGTAACGGGCCGAACTGGTAACTGAAGGGTCCCCGGATCGACTCCGGGCCAGGGCATTGCCAGTAACGACCTTGGGCAAGTTGTTCACACATATGTGCCTCTGTTCGCCAACCAAGCAGTATAATTTGGTACCGGTCAAAGGGTGGTGATGCCCCGCGGCTGGGAAGGTAACCGTAAGTCTGGCGTCGCCCTGGCCATGCGTCACGGACTCAGTGGTCTATCCACCTACGGGCTCAAAGGCCTAAGAAAGGAAAATGAGCACCCGCCTACGCCCCTGTTAGATATGGCACCTTTGCCTTTATCTTTACGCACTTAGACCTACTTACAATACGTGATGCGTGAAATCAGCCAATCGACTCGAGTGAATGCGTTCGATGACGATACAGTCGCTCTTGCAGTGCCCTGTTATGCATGGCGTGAGTCATGGCTTGCCGCTTGTGTTTCATGCCAGCCATCAACCGCCAGTCGGCAACTCCTATATAGGCTACTGCAATAACCTAGGCCTATTTGATATTTTGACCAAAATGCACTACAAAAATTAATAGGCCTACAATGAACGAAATACTGGAAAGCGTTATCAGATTATGACGCTTTCAGCTCTATCATAGATTCAGGGCACCAAAAAATGCAGGTTTTGTTACAAGTGAATAAAATTTGCTGTCGTATTAAAGCAGGCACGTTTTGACAAAACCGATGTCATAATCTGCCCCCAAGTCACGGCATTAGTCGAACAAATGGAAATATTAGCTTGCGACTGCTATTATAAACGACCCTTATGCTCAGACATTGTGTCTGTATCTGTCTGTCCGCAGCTCGGCTACTGTATACCAGTCGCGAGCCACCTCGTCTACAGAATCGTGTTGTTCTTTTTTAAACTTTTATAAAAAACGAAGTTGTTTTATGTGCATTTTTTAATATGTTTTAACGTGTTTTCTCTTCTGATCTTAACTCTTACACTGTGCATATCTGTTATGTCTGTCAATTGCTGCTACCGTCTTTTCAGTGAATAAAGTTTTTTTTGCTATAAGAAAAGTCACGTTATCCTGCACTGATATTACGATGATCGATTGTTAGAAGTCAAAAACAACGTCTGTTAAGCTACACTACATGTCCACTGTCCAGTAAGCTCTATTCACGAGTAAAACGACGATCGGCGAATATGTAGGCCTACGTTCAACTGAAACATGTCTAATGTACACATAACATCAGTATATACACTCACGATACCCGGTGGTGTAGCTAGTATGGAGAAAATGGAATAGCTGCCCCCCGGAACGCCAAGGGCCACTTGTGTAATTGGCGCAGATCCGAGATTTTTCGGAAGAAGGCAGAAAGCAGAAAGGTAGGCCTAGTGGGGGTCAGTTGCAACCGCCACTGGACTGGAAAAGTTGAGGTAGGAAAAAATTTCTGCTCGCTTTATTTGCACACTATGTTTACCCTCCCCCACTTTTGAATTTGTGATACCATGCCCTTTTTAGCCTTTGTTGTTTTAGCTGCACTAAATTTGAGCAATTGATTTTGAGAAAAATAATTAAAATTGTGGCCACCTTATTTCACATTTTAAGGCTACAATGCACCAAATCCGATTTTGGCTAAGACTCCGCCCCAGACTCCACTGGGGAGCTTACAACAACCTCAAAACCCTTCAGCCAGAATTTAAGGGTCTTATTTCTAAGGGGAGAGCACGGAAGAAAAGGGGAAGGAGAAGGTGAAAGCGGAAACGGGGAGCGGTGAGAGGGGAGAAAAAGGGACGGAAAGAGCGAGAAAGAGAGAAAAGGGAAAGCAGAAAAGAAATGGGAAGGAAAGACAAAATACCCTCTGAATTTGCTCGCCCCGGAAAAATTTCCTAGCTAGGCCACTGCTCATAAGTCAAGATTCATCAAGAAGGTAAAAAATACGTAGCTGCACGCAATGCGCGCATGCCGCCACCAGCATCAGTGCATCAGAAGCACAGTATTTCATATAGCACATTAGCATCTCAGAAATCACGCACAAATATTAGCAAGCGAAATTATCACAGGTGTTGCTTGGTAGTACACAATAAAACGCATAATGCAGCAGAATTATGTGTACAGCACGTGCAAAAATCGCAACATAATAGAGAAGCTAATATGCCCAACGGCGCGTAGTCAGTGTGAACTACTTAACCATTAAATATGCATTAATTACTTTACGCTTTACGAACATTGAGATTAAATAAAAAAAATGCACATTGAGGTAGCACAATGTCATCTCTGTTGGCGTTGGATGAAATAAAATTTTTGATGCTGGGACTGTAGTAATTTGACAAAAAGTGAAATCGCTTGTTTGCATTTGCCCGGTGGCGCCGCACAGAACGACGGTTTGGCTGCGACTTGCAACTGCGTGTTTTGGCTGGGGGCTCGACCCCCAAATTTCCCCTCTGTTGGAGTCAGGGACTCCATCTAGCACAATGCGTTATTAGACCCCAGAAATGTGCCAGCCAAATGGCATCTAAATCTTTGTCGAACAATGCAAGCAGGTGGCACAAACGTATCAGATATACAAACAGACAGACAACACTACAGAGAAATGTGTAGGAGTAGGCGAATCGCTTCGAATCGCTTGCGCTGCAAGAGCGATTAGGCCTACGCCAGAACAATGTATGTCTATAGTCAACGTTCGATATGAGAAAGAAAATCATGTCTCATACACTGGCACTGGTACACCAAACTTAACTGCATGTCCTGACGCATTTGATCGACAAAGATACAGTAACAAGGCCCGACAACAATCATAGTCGATCGACGTCTTTGGGGTGAAATTCAGATGACTGATCAGATGGCAGCGCCTTCAGGTTTCTGTACACAAGCAAAAGCACCCAACTAGTACACATTCGCTTAACTACAGAAAAAAAACAAGAAACCGGCCCGAATCATCTGCGTTTGCTATCCACATTATAATAGCCATGCGAAGCCCACCTATCGCTAGAGTGGGCCGATCGGATTTCCGGTCGCGGAAAGAAAAGCGATTGCCGAGAGTGAGTACAGTCCCATGTACGCTATGGTGACGCCTATAGGAACTCGTCATCGCCCTATCAAACGGTACCATTGCCGATCCCCTACGACGTACGGTTTAGCCACAATACATGCAATACATCATACATACGACGAGAGACAGACGTCAGACGGCACATCGTGGCACTAATTCGAAATAATGATCGGCCAAAAACAAATCTGTTCATAAAATAAATTAACTGCTTGAGAGTAACTTGCAATATTCGGACGACATGATGACCAAATTAAAAAAAATATAACAAAGCACGTCACATTCTTTACAGCAATTCTATCAATTTTCAACCACTGGAAATTTAGTCATAACAAAATTTAAGATCGCATTGACTCATCGATTAAACATGGTTTATGTGACGGTAAAAATCAAATCACTATCGTGTTACCTGCTATCATAATACATATATCGTACATTAAATTATACATTGCATTGAATGACACATTAATAAAATGCGCAGGCTATATGTGATTATATTCGATTGATAAGAAATGTGAGCCTAGTTTAATTTCTTTAAAGCGTATAAGGGACGCAACATATATTGGCTTAGTAATAGCACGAACAACTAGAACCGATTAAGCAATCATACGGGATTCATACCGATTGTTTTTGCATAAGCTAGAACCATAGATTTCAGAGAGAGTGGACTTCTTTTTGAACGGACAAGAGATTTCTTTTTAGCATCATCATGATCACGATCGTCATTGTCTGCAACAACGGTGCAATTATCGAGCTTTTAAGTTTAACATTTATGGTAAGAAAATCGAAATAGGTCAAAATAAGTTATGAAATAGAACTACGATAATGACGACGACAGTAACGATAAAGATAATAATAAAAAAATGTTGCTTTGGTTAGAAAATAGTTATCCAGAATCGTATACATATATTTACAATATTACTTATGCTAATGCAGGTTATTACAATTAAGATACGATAAAAATTACCCACTTACTTACTTAGCAAGAATGAAAAAGTAGAAAAATGTAATATGACTTGATCTATTTGGTTCAAATTTCCACATTAAAATTTTAACGCTGCGATGACGTTTTTCTCTAGCCATATCTTGATCACGTCTACAAGAATATTATTCAAACCAAAATATAAATAAAACATCGGTCGCAATAGTTGTTGCAAAGTTAACAGTATCAGTTAGAGCAAGACAGACAACAACAAAAAACAAAGTAATTTGGCAAAAGACGGAATCGCGACTGCTCGTTTGCCAAGTGACAGATGCGATTTGCAACTGCATGTTATAGCTGAGGTCCAATGCGTCATTGAACCCCACAAATGTATCTAATAAATGGCATCTGAATGCGTCGATCAGTTTAAGCAGACCGCACGAATGTGACAGACAGACGGACAACAGACGTCAAAGAAAGGTGTGGGAATAGGCGAAAGCGCTTGCACAGCAAGAAGCACTGCAAAAGCGATTCCGCCTAAATAAAAAGTATTTTGTGTGTCATACCAAGAGTTTTGTCTGTTACTGTTGTCGTCATCTTTGGTGGTCGTTCTGTGCCAGCTGGATAGAGACAGTCTCGGTTGAGAATGAACTGTGTGACGCCGGGTTGATGATAGGCGTCAGTCAAGTCGCTGATGCTGCTGTGCAGTACGCATGCCCAGCCGCTCACGTCAATTCCCACACAGCTCGTTGTCATCGTACACACCCGCTTACATTCCGACTCTGTTGCCCACCCGTAGAACTTCGCATTGGGTGCTGATGTGTTCTCCTTACGTGTCCACGGATTCAGCTTACAATCTACCGGCGAAGTTGCGCTGTCGGCTGGCATTTCAGTAACTTCAGTTGCAGCTACCGTGATGTTTGTAAGTCTCATAATGGTTGAATTTTGAACAGCGGAAGGACTCTTTGTTGTTGGCGAAGTAACGGTTTGTGTGAGTTCGTCCATAATTTTAGTGACGTTTGAGGGTATCACGCTAGTTGATGTGTCAAAAGTTGCAGTAGCTGTTAGGCCTACTGAAAAAGCTGCTGTCTTTGTTGTGTCTTTAACAAGTTCAGTGACATTTCTGGGTTTTATTGTAGTTAAAATGTCAAAAAGTGCAGTAGCTGTCTGTGGTAAAACTGTTGTTTTTGCTAAGTCTTTAACAACTTCAGTGACATTTGCGGGTTTCAACGTGCTTGCCATGTCGACGGTAGCAGTAGCTGTCTCTGGTAAAGCTGCTGACAATGTAGCAGTTCGAGTTTTAAGTTCAGCAACCTCAGTCACGTTTGTGACTCTATGAGTGACTGAAACATTAAGAAAGGGAGTCATTGTTGCTGCTGGCAAAGTAGCTGTTTGTGTGAGATCTTCGACAACTCTAGTTACATTTGCGGATGTAGCGTTAACAGTAAAAGTAATCGTCGATGTTGGAAAAGTTGCGACCTGTGTTAAATTATCAGCAATTTCCGTTATGTTTGTAGGTTGTAATGTCGTAGAAATGTTTGGAGCGAAAACGGTCGTTTTTATTGGAACAGTGGTAGTCTGTGTAAAATCTTTTATAAATTTGGTCACGTTTATGGGCTTTAGACTTCCAGATGTGCTCATATCGGGATCAGCTGTCGTTGATGGTAAAGCAGCGGTTTGTGTCATATCTTCGACAGTTTCAGTTACGTTTGTGAGCATCGACTTAGTTGTAACGTTAAAAACAGAAGTGATCGTCGTTGCTGACGATGTAGCTGTTTGCGTTTTAGGTTCAGCAATCTCAGTCACGTTTGTGACTCTATGAGTGACTGAAACATTAAGAA
>Ga0209367_1006008_pt1 | contig 16815 bp, 15 predicted proteins | sample WorMetLIZISLAND2_FD_187412 | JGI IMG/M metagenome (GOLD analysis project Ga0209367, IMG submission 187412) | Marine gutless worms symbiont microbial communities from Max Planck institute for Marine Microbiology, Germany - Olavius geniculatus... ... | reverse complement strand
GCTAGACCAAAAAGTCATCTGGCAACACGAATCGCAGGAAATTGACCACGTTTGGGATACCCATTCAACATGAGCGAATAAGTGTTTCACCAACTATCCACAAAGCGCGCTGAAAAACTGAATTTTTCAAGGTCCCCTCAAGAAGCACGACGCTCGTTCCCGTGCCTCCTGCTCGCCCTTAGTGAGACGTTTTTCGAGTTCTTCTTCCATTCGCCCTCTCTGTCTCTTCTCATTCATATAGGCTTAGAGACCGTATAAGAACTGACCCATTGATTGTCATTTCGAGCGCAGCGAGAAATCCGGCGTAGCCGTCTCGAGCGTAGCGAGAGATCTTACGCCAACCAACCGCATTGCTTCGTATTTGATGGTCAAACATCTTGTCTTCACCTTTTGGCGGACTCCAATCATCGGCTAGCATTAGGGTCTCCTGATCACGGAGCAAGGCACTCAACAGGTCGATCTTTTTCAGGGCATTGCTCCCCATCGGCTCGATAACGGTTTTTTGTAGGACATCGGCAATCTCACTGCCTATGGTCTCATCCCACAGCAGCACCATCGGGTCTTCCAGAAATATCGCCGCCTCGGCACGCAATTCGATAATCCGCTTTACGAGTTCCAACATGTTCTCCGCGGGGTCCCTTTTTTTACGCAATTCCCTCGCGAATTCATCCAGCGCCTGATTGATCCGTACCGCGTGCTCCCAACGGATACGAGAGAACTCGATGGCGCGAAGCAGAGTTCCCTGTGTTTTTTCGTAGACGAAACGACGGCCTTTCTCTTCCTTTTTCAGTTTCTCTTTCTCTTTCGACAGGAGCTCGTTAGCATCCGGGGTCAAGGACAAAGCAGCGCAGCTGGTAAAGGTCATGTAGACGAGCTGGTTGACATAATGGTTCTGGAAGCAACCGCTGTTCTTGCGCTCTTGCTCATTCAAGTATTCCCTTGATACATAGTGGATGTTGTGCGGTATGTTCCAGCGATAAAGGATTGCAGCGATCTGCTGTGAGATTTGAGCATTCTCATATCTCTCTGGGGGTGGCTCTTCCCGCTCCTTCTTTCGTTGGAAAAAGTATTCTTGTTCGAATGTTGTTATGCCATCGCTTTTTTTCAGGCCTGCTACGTCGCCCAGGACATAGAAATATGGGAGTTGCGGATCAAGGTAATGTTCAGAGGAGTCTTTCCTGTTTTGATCAGCACTCGGAAAAACTGTGTCAGGGGGAAGACATAGCTCTTTCGATACCAAGAAAAGGCCGATCGAGAAGAGCTGGTAGGCCGAGCTGTGCTTTCCGGGATTTATCGCGCCGCTAGTTATGCAGCGATTGCGGATTGAGTGCAAACGAGGGTCATTATCCTCATCGTCCCAGTTGATAGATGATGCTATCGGATTCTGCTGGGAGTTACCGATTGTCCGAGGTGCCAACAGCAAGGTCGTTATCACATCGCCGAGCATCCACTCGTTGTTCTCACCCTTGGGTGGGACGTGCAGTTCTATCGTCAGTGCCCCATATCCGTCCTTGCGAAACGTAGCGGAATATTCGACGCTGACCTCAAGCTTTTCCGAATAGGGGTTGTTCTGTTGGAGCACTTCCCATCGTATAGGTGCGCAGATCGTAATTTTCGCAGGTTCCTTGTCGCCCCTAAGTTCTGTCCTCGAGATGTCCTGCATGTGTACTGGAAATGTTTCTTCCATATCTACACCTGGACGATAGATGGGGGACCAGCCGGGCCGCAGCAATGCGTGTTTTGTATTCTTCTTGATCCAGTCGTCAATCGCATCGTGAACGCGCTTGGCAGCCTTTTTCTTTTCGTCCTCTGCATCTCGGTGTGGAACTAAAGAGAAGCCATAGGTCACGTATACGGAGAAACACGAGAACCTTAACTCCACCGCGGAAGACTTCTCGTTTTTAGATTCGTCTCCACTAGGAGTCAGTTCCGGAGCTTGTGAATCAACCATTCGATAATCCCTTTCAATAGCCGCGTGTGCTAAAGACCCAGCATGCGACGAATGCGCACAACAGCTTCCGCGAACCCGGGGGTTTCCTGGAAATCCGCGTGTCTCGGCTGCGGCCCATCGACCTGCAAAGTACCGACGACGGTGCCGGGGCGTGCCGACAGCACGATGACCCGATCGGCGAGCAGCACGGCCTCCCGGACGGAATGGGTCACGAAGATCAAGGTCGTGCCGAGGCGGTGCCACATGGGCGACAGCTCCAGGTTGAGTCGTTCTCGGGTGAGCTCATCGAGGCTGCCGAAGCATTCGTCGAGTACCAGTATCTCGGGCGAATTGATGAGTGCGCGGGCAACTGCAACCCGCGAGCGCATACCCCCGGAGAGCTGGGCCGGGTAGTACTGGGCAAAGCCGGTAAGTCCGAACAGCTCGATCATAGGTTCGACGGAGGCCTGCTTCTTATTCCCACCGAGCTGCAGCGGCAGGGCAATGTTTTGCGCGACCGTCCACCAGGGTAGTAACGCCAGATGTTGCGGTACAAAGCCGAACAGACGCTGGTTCCGGGCGGCCTCGACACTCATGTGATGATAGCTGACGGAGCCTGACGTGGGTTGGATCAGGCCCACGAGCACCTTCAGGATCGTCGATTTGCCGCAACCGGAGGGGCTGACGATCGCAACTCTGGAGCCCAAAGGCACGTCGAACGAGACATCCTGCACGGCCCGCAGAGCGTTGCCGTCCGGGAGCCGATAGTCCACGACCAGGCCCCGCGCACTGATCCAGCCCTCACCACCTCGCCCACCTGCCAGGTGGATCTCATCGTCATGATTGTTTGGGCTAAGCATCGCGGACAAATGGGATTATGCTGTCTCTGAAGCCTATCTGCGTTCTTCCTGCAGCACGGCAAAACTCGACCAGCTTCTGGGTTACCGCTTGCGGGATTCGTTGCGGCTCCGGCATCCGATAGAGAAACCTGACCAGCTCAATCAGGTGGCGACCGTCTTCCACGGTCGCCGAGTAATCGGCCTGCACCTTGCGTCGCACCGGAACTGAACGCCCGAGACGCTCGAAAAGGTCTTCCGCAAAGACAAACGACTGCCTCATCAAGGGGCACGCGGAAGCCATCAACGGGTCGAAGATGCGCCACCACTCGCCTGCTCGGCTTCGCATGACAATGACAGCCACGCCACCGCGGGTGAGCCTGCTCAACACCAACCGCAGCCATTCAGCCCACCGGTCACGCTCGACGTGATAAAGCAAGTGGCTCGCGAGCACCAGGTTCAACGAGCCGGGTGGACAAGCCCGCAGGTATTCCCATGTGCAGGTCTCATGGACTCGGGCATGGACTGACGGTATATCGGTAAACCGGCGGATCGCACCCGCCGCCATGACAGGATCAGTGTCGATCAGTGCGAGCTCGACAGGACCCGCCGGAAAGACCTTTCTATGCCGTGACAGCAATCGCCAGGCAAGCTCGCCGTCTCCGCAACCAAGATCTGCGAACCGGTATCCGCAATCACAGGTCCGTGGGGGCTTACACGCAATCACGGCCGCAATCGGACCCGGCAGGACGTCGTAGCGGTTCGTGGCCTGCTTAAGCGCAAGATAGCCTTCGCGTTGAAACTCGATACCCTGCCTTTCAGACATTGGTTACGTAGCGTTGCTTTCCTGCCCTCGATCGCTCGACAACATCCGAGCCAAATCCCTCCTCACCTCGTTCCGGGAGCCAGCAGCATCGCGGGGGCTCCGCGGAATCATTCGGCGTAAAGCGATATCTGCCACGCGTACCCTTCCTCACCTGTGATCAACCGACGAAATCCACCAGCGGCGAGAAAATGGTCATATGCTCCGTATCATTCGTAGTATCCGGTGATGAACTTCATATCGAAGACTCGATCGACATCTACCTTGGCATCGGGTTTGATAACGCCGGCGTCTTGCAGCATGTCCCAAATAGCTGTCCAGCGTTCCCGCTCCATCCAACCGATCCGTCCATCACTGCGCTCCATCAATGGCGTCGTTGCCTTCAGCTTATCCATCTCGATGTCCTTCTTCAGCGCCGGCGCAAAGCCGAGCAGGGTATCGACGGCCTTTTCCGGATCGCCGAAGGCGCCTTCCCATCCCCGTAATAGGCCTTCCAGGAATCGCTGCACCAGCTCCGGTCTCTCGCGAATCATATGCTCGGTAGTAAAATAGACGTTACCGTAAGAGCGAACCCCGGCATCGATCGGCCTGAGCACCCGAAACTCAACGCCTTGCGCCCTTGCGATCGGTGGTTGATTGTTGACGTAGATGGGCTCGATGTCGACCTTGCGGTCAACAAGGAGCCGGAGTGCGGTGAAGTTTACGACCTCCCTGATCGTGCTCGTATCCACCCCTAACCGGTGCATAGCCGCACGATATGCGATTTCGGTATTGTGCCCAGGTACGACACGAATGCGTTTGCCACCGAAATCTTCCATACCGCGGATGTCGCTGTCCGCATGGACCATGAAGCCGGCCGGTGTCTCCTGCATCAGCGCGGCAATTGCAACTACGGGGAGCCCCTTTGATCGGGCAACCAGGAGTTGGTCACCGCCGGCGATGCCGAATTGATCCGAACCGCCCGCGACCAGCTTGGTCGCATCCACCTGGGGCCCTCCCTGATGAATGGTGACATCGAGTCCGAGCTTTTCCCAAATCCCCCAGCCTTTTGCCACGTAGGTGCCGATGTAGGAGGCATAGGCGAACCATTTGATCCGCGTTGATACAAGGTCACGCTACGTTCAGGCTATGATACCGGCCGATAAAGGCCTGTTCGACCAGACTGATGATCAGGTAGAAGAGAATACCAAAGGCTGCAATAAAGAGTATTGCGGCGAACATGAGAGTCGTCTCCAAATCATACACGGATACCTGCAGAATATGACCGATTCCCAGGTCGGAGCCGGATAGCTCGGCGACAATCGCGTCCACCACGGCGATCGTCGACGAAGTCTTGGCGGCGGCGAAGGTATAGGGTAGGGATGCCGGTATCCGGAGGAACCGAAAGATCTGAAGCTGATTCGTCCCCAGCGAGCGCAGATAATCCAGGGCGTCGGCCTCGACGTTTCTCAGTCTGGTGATGGCGTTGATGAGCATAGGAAAAAAGCAAACCAGGGCCGCCATCAAGACCTTGCCCAGCATCCCGTTGCCGAACCAGATCACAAAGAGCGGCGCCAGTGCGATGATAGGTGTCGCCTTGAGGGCCACCGCGATCGAAACGCCTGTGGACTCCGAACGGGGATAGCGCACCAGAAGGGCCGCAAAGGCATAGGCGGAGATGTTGCCGAGCAACCAACCGAAAAGGGCCTCCGTCATCGTCACCAAAGTATGGTCCAGCAGAAACGACCAGCGTTCAACGACGAGATCGAGCACCCTACTGGGTAGGGGGACCAGATAGGCGGGGACATTGCCTGCCAGCAGAATGCCTTCCAACGCGATTGCGACAAGGAACAGGACTACGAGGGTCGATGTTAGACCACGAAGAATCTTCATGCGTGAGTCGATCAGAAAGCGCCAATGATCTCCCGAGACGCTAGCATCCGTAGCTAATTGTATATCGGATTTTTTTCACCCATGCGGGGCTGCTCAAGAATCTGCCGTTGCGGAAGCCGAACCGCCGAGTACGGCGGCGATATCCTGTGCGATACGGGGCGCAATCAGATCCAGGTTACGGCCGAAGCGGACTTCCTGCCGGTTCGCATCACCCAGGCCGTTGGGTTCCGGCAATGCATCCGCCGCCTCTTCCGCCATGCGTCCCCTAGCCCAGGGCATAGTCCGCAACCAAGCTGAGAAACACGGCCATGCCCAGATAATCATTGTCAAGGAAGGCCCGGAAGCAAGCCGCCGGCTCGCGGTCCTTTATCAGATACTGATGACGCACGGCCAGGACGGCGGCGGCGACGAGGCCGACGGCATACCAGACGCCCCGCCCGGTCAGATAGCCGACGTAGGCCAGCAGGCCCAGCAGCAAGACCTGCAACAGGCCGATGATCAGGCGATCATAACGACCAAAGAGGATGGCGGTGGATTTGATTCCGGCCTTCAGATCGTCCTCCCGATCCACCATGGCGTACTGCGTATCGTAGACCAGGGCCCAGACGATCGTAGCCACGAACAGCAACCAAGCTGGCGCGGGCACCGATCCGACGACGGCGGTGAAGGCCATGGGCACGGCCCAGCCGAATGCGGCCCCCAGGAACAGCTGAGGCACATGCGTGTAGCGCTTCATGAAGGGATAGAGGACGGCGAGTCCCAGGGCCACGACCGACAGGGCGACCGTTCGCCAATCGAGAAACAGGACCAGGCCGAAGGCGGCCAGGCTCAGTACCAGGAACACCCCTAGGGCCTCCCTGGGGCTGACGAGCCCAGCCGCAATCGGCCGTCCCCGGGTGCGGGCGACCTGGCCGTCGAAGTCCCGATCCGCGAAGTCGTTGATGGCGCAGCCCGCGGAACGCATGAGGACGACTCCGGCCACGAAAATGAGCAGGATCTCCCAGGGCGGCTTTCCTTCTCCCGCGATCCAGAGCGCCCACAGGGCGGGCCACATGAGCAGGAAAATACCGATGGGCCGGTCCAGACGTACCAGCCTGGCGTAGAGGACCAACCGTTCTCGCCAATCCGGGATATTTGGACGCTCACTCTTGACTGCGGGAGGATTCATGACGAACTCCCCAACCCCTCTCCCGGCGGGAGAGGGACTTTTGCGACACAGGGCAACCGAATGATAATTCGATAGAAAGCAATCGGTTACAGCGGTAGATTGGGCACGGACCAGCGGCGCGCCGGAGTGCCGGCATCTTGCCGGCAACCATATGCCGCCAGGATGGCGGCGCTCCGGCTGGGCCCGATCTACCCGACTCGCTTCCATGCTAACAGACTGTTTTAGCAGGGTATATTATTCGGTGGCCCCATTTTGCCACACCCTCCCCAGGAGGCGAGGGAGCGAACCTGGTATTACTTTCGATTTTCTTGTAACTACCAGTAGGCGAGCAGCTGACCGTCCTCGAGCTTGTGCTCGAATGCCCGCAAGGGTCGATTACCGACCTCCGTGCACTCACCGGTCCCGGCGTCGAAGGCCCAGCCGTGCTTAGGACAGGTGAGCTTGTTGCCTTCCAGGGCGAGGTGGGGGATATCCGTCACCTGATGGGGACAGCGGGAGTCGAAGACCTTGATCTGATCGCCCTCGCGGGAGACGAACAGGTGACGGCCCGCGGCCTCGAGAAAGCTGATCTCTCCTTCCGGCAGCTCCGCCAGGGCCCCGAGTCGGTGCCAGGACGGCTCGGCGTCCAGGTTCTCCGGACGGAACTCGGGGATGTCCATGTCGAGCAGGATCTCGGTAGCCCAAACGATCTTGGCCAGACCCAGGACCGGGAAGGCCATCAGCAAGGCGTCGAGTACTTCCTGAGGCGTGGCACCGTTGCGCAGGGCCCGCGTGAGGTACTGCCGAAATCCGGGCTCGGTCTTGACGGCCACCTTGGTAATGACGGAGATCAGATCCCGCGTGCGGGGATCCAGGTGGTCTCCGGCCTTTTTGAGGAACTTGAAATAGGCGCCCATGGCATCGGGGCGGACCTTGAGCAGGTAATTCAGTGCGTCGCTCATGAAAGTCTCCTGGGGAACGGATGGGGTTGGTCCCACTCGTCGATAACGGGGAGTATTCGCCAGAACTCCGGATAACGCGACCGGTTACCGGCTGGGCAAAGCGACGCGTCTCTAATCCGAAGCGGAGAACCGATTCCGGCCCTCGCTGGGTCGTAGGGAATACTTTCGCCGTCTCGGCGCGTAGGATCAACCAATTATTTTCCCCCATTTCGACCGCCGGCTCGACCGGTGCAGATCAGGAAAACGGCGTCTTTCCGTCCTTGACAAGATCGGAGCTTGCGTGGGCAAGGCGCTGACTCTATGCTGAACTTAGTCAGTTGGGCCGCCGCAAGGTCATCCCTCTCGATTTCCGCCGCCGGCGAGGGCATAGCGAATGGAAGCCCAGGACCCGTTCCGGTATCCAAATACGAGGAGAAAAAATGTCTACCGATCGAATCATCGCCTTCGTCATGGCCGGTGGCCAGGGCTCCCGCCTGCAGCCCTTGACCACGGCCCGGTCAAAACCGTCGGTACCCTTCGGCGCCCGCTACCGGATCATAGACTTCGTGCTGAGCAACCTGGTGAACTCCCAGATTCGGACCATCTACCTGCTGGTGCAGTACAAATCCCAGTCCCTGATCGAGCACGTGCGCAAGGGTTGGACCATCTCCCCCCTGATGCACCAGCAGTTCGTCACCGTGGTCCCGCCTCAGATGCGGACGGGCGAGCAGAACTGGTTCCAGGGCACCGCCGATGCGGTGCGCCAGAACATCGATCTCATCGAGGAGCACCGCCCCGACCTGGTCGCCGTCTTCGGTGCCGACCACATCTACCGGATGGACATCCGGCAGATGGTCGACTTCCACCAGGAACGCAATGCCCATGTGACCATCGCCGCCCTCCCCGTCCCCCTCCGGGAGGCCACGGGCTTCGGCGTCATCGCCACCGATCCGGACGGCCGCATCCGACAGTTCCAGGAGAAACCGGCCCAGCCCGCCCCGATGCCGGGTAACCCCACCCAGGCATTCGCCTCCATGGGGAACTACATCTTCAATGTGGATGTCCTGCTGGAAGCCCTGGAGGAGGCCCGCAAGCGGGGAGAAACCGATTTCGGGGGCCATGTCCTGCCCCGCCTGCTCGCTACCCACCGGCTGTTCGCCTACGACTTCGCGACCAACGAGATCCCGAACATCAAGCCCTATGAGCAACCCGTTTACTGGCGCGACGTGGGCACCATCGATGCCTACTTCGAGACCCATAAGGATGTCCTGGGCGCCGAACCGACCTTCGATCTGTTCAATCCCCACTGGCCCGTGTACTCGAGCAGCTACCAGGGCCCCGTAGCCAGAGTCCTGGGCGGCGAGCTGCGCAACAGCCTGCTCGGCGCGGCGACGGTGATCCACGAGGGCGCGCGCATCCGCAACTCCATCATCCGCCGGGAGGCCGTGATCGAGGAGGACGTGGAGCTCGATGAATGCATCGTCATGGACTATGTGCGCATCGGCAAAGGGGCACGCCTGCGGCGTGTCATCGTCGATCGTCACAACAAGATCGAGCCCGGAGAATGCCTGGGATACGATGCGGCGGCGGACGGCCGGCGCTTTACCGTCTCCGAGTCCGGCATCACGGTCATCCCCACGGGCAAGGTCAGCTACTTCGCTCGCGACTCCCGCGAAGGCGCCGGCTCGGGCTATGCCGAGTAAGAGACTGTCTAAAAAAGGCCCTAGGTGTAGGCTGGGTTGAGGAACGAAACCCAGCTTTTGTGGGTAACCCTGGTTTGCTGGGTCTCGTTCCTCGACCCAGCCTACCACTTTTAAATCAATGTGTTAGTTTTTAGACAGCCTCTAAGCCGGATTACGAAAGAAACACGACGGCCGCCAGCATCAGGGTCTCGCTCAGCTCCACCAGGGCACCGGCGGTATCGCCGCTGAAGCCACCCAGGCGGACCATCATGGATCGCCGCAACAATAGGAACAGGACGCCTGCGGTCACGATCAGGCCGAGCCACTCCGCACCGAGGAGCAACCCCGATGCGACCAGGGTAACGATCAGCCAGCTCCAGGCGGCGGTACGCGGCAGGTAAGTCCTGACCGCGGCCCCCATACCATCCGGGCGGGCGGCGGGCGTGGTCAGAAACAGGACCAGCAGTTGCGCCCGCGCCAGGGCCGGGATCCAGATCAGGCTCGCCGTGGCACCCGCGGTCATCAGCGCGGAGAGCGCCGTCCATTTGCACAGCAGCACCAACACTAAGGCCATGACGCCGAAGGCTCCCGAGCCGGGGTCCTGCATGATCTCCAAGGTGCGGCGCCGGTCTCCCAGACCTCCGATCCAGGCGTCCGCGGTATCCGCCAGCCCGTCCAGGTGCAGGCCGCCGGTAAGCCCGACCCAGGCGACCAGCACCAGCGCGGCAGCCATACCGTAGGGTGGGTCGTGCCCACCACCAAGGCTGTGCCCACCGCTCGCAGAGCCCGGATCGGGGACGCCGACTTGTGCCGACAGTACGGACACACCCGAGACCATCAACCCCCAGACCATCAATCCGAGGAGCAGCCCCACCAACGGAAAGAAGACGGCGCAACGGCCCAGATCCGGGGCGGAGACGGGACCCGGGTCCGGCATGGGCAGCCGGGTAAGAAACCGAACGGCGATCAGGAAGCTGCGTCGCATGGCTCCGTCCCGCCGTGGAACATCAGGCTCGGACGGCCCTCCCCTACCGGCACCCGCAGCCGGGTTCGGCAGGCAGGCGGGACCTCGATCCGCATCATGGCAGCCGCGGAGAGGTCCAGGATTTGCCCCAGAATGACGCGGATGACACCGCCATGGGTCACCACCAGCGGAAAATCCGTCCGGTGTTCGAGGATCCGGTCCCAGCCCCTCAGCACCCGTTCGCGCAGGGCTTCGAAGGGCTCGGCACCGGGCGGCGTGAATCCCGCGGGATCGGTCCAGAACCGTCTCAGCTCGGCGCTCGACAGCTCGCCGGCGAGCCGATTCTCCCAGGCCCCGAACCGCCGCTCACCCAGCTCCGGCAGCAGCACCAGGGGCAACCCGTATCGCGCCGCCAGCTCTCGAGCCAGCTCGGCGCACCGACGGGCCGGTGAGCTGAACAGGGCGTCGTAGGGTGGACTACACCCACCGGTTTCTCTTCTCGCTCCCGCCACGGCCGCGCGCATCCGGGCGAACCCACGGGCGCTGAGCGGATCGTCGGCGGCACCCCGAAACCGCTCGCCGCCGACCACCGCCCCGTGGCGCAGCAGATCGACAAAGCGGTCACGCCCCACCCGACTCGCTCTCACGTGATCGCATGGGTTGTATTCATGTCATCCATGGACGGCCCTTTCAAGAGCTGAGGTAATCCGGCGACCACCAGCACCACCCGGTCGCAGCGGGCGGCGAGCGCCTGATGGAGCAGACCCGCCTCGTCACAGTAACGGCGGCTGAGCTCGCCGAGGGGAATGACGCCCATGTTGGTCTCGTTGCCGACCAGCACGAGATCGCCGGCAAGCGCCGGTAAGACCTCCAGCAAGGCCGCACGCTCAGACCCCAGGCGCGCAGGATCCGGATGGGAGAGCAGATTTGTAAGCCATAGGGTGAGACAGTCCACCACCAGGCAGCGTCCGGGCTCGGCCAGCTCCCCGAGCACCCGTCCCAGGGCAAGCGGCTCCTCCACCACTAACCAGTCCTGGGGACGCCGCTTACGGTGGGCCTCGATACGGCGCAGCATCTCCGCATCCCCCGCCACGGCGGTAGCCACATAGACGACCTGCCGACCACTCGCGACGGCGAGCCGCTCGGCCAACCGGCTCTTGCCGGAACGCACGCCGCCGAGGATCAGAGTCTGCACCTCCGCCTCCGGTCGTTTGTGAAGCCGACGGTGGCTACTACCTCCCGTGTATGGATGCTCTCGACGACCGATAACATTTAGAGTTGTTCCTGTCGATAACTGTATGAGGGTCTAGGATTCCTTGACGGACCCGCAACTTTGACGAAAGAGTCAAAGATGTGCACGGCACAAATCGGGATCGAAATCGAGATTCCGATTGCGATCCCGATTTCGATCTACCCTGACTCTCCAACGGCTGGTTGGGCGTAGGAGATGGGGCCTTACGAGAGCTTTTAGGCCCTCATGCCTCGTCGGTCTGAGGCGCAGCCTCGCTAGATACCTTTAGAGGGGGTTTTCGCTCAGCAAAGTGAGTATTCTATCCTAGAGATCTTCCTCTCCTATACTCGATCCGTCCATGAATGTCTCCCTCCGTCAACTCCGGGTGTTCGAAGCAGTGGCGCGGCTATCGAGCTATACCCGCGCCGCCGCCGAGCTGCATCTGACACAACCGGCGGTGTCGATGCAGGTCCGTCAGCTCGAGGAGGAGGTGGGTCTGCCCCTGTTCGAGAAATTGGGTAAGCAGATCAGCCTCACCGAGGCGGGGCGTGAGCTCTTCCACTACAGCTGCGGCATCGACCGCTCCCTGCGGGAGATGGAGGAGGTGGTGGAGTCCCTCAAGGGGATCAGTCGGGGCCGCCTGAGTATCGCCGTGGCCAGCACGGTGAATTATTTTGCGCCGCGCCTGCTGGCGGCCTTTCATCAGCGTTATCCGGGCATCGGTCTGCGCCTGGACGTCACCAACCGGGAGCGTCTGGTGCAGCAGCTCCAGGCGAACGCGGTGGATATGGTACTCATGGGCCAGCCGCCGCAGAGTGTGGAGGTGGAGTCCGAGGCCTTCATGGACAACCCCCTGGTGGTGATCGCCCCCCCCGGACATCCGCTGGCCGGCGCGTCATCCATTGATGTCCAACGCCTGGCCGAGGAGGTGTTCGTAATGCGCGAGCCCGGCTCCGGCACCCGCCAGGCCATGGAGCGCTTCTTCGACGAGCGCGGCGTCACGACCCGCTACGGGATGCAGATGACCCGCAACGAGGCCATCAAGCAGGCGGTGCGGGCGGGACTGGGGCTGAGCGTGGTCTCGGTGCACACGCTGGAGCTGGAACTCGAGACCAGGCGGTTGGTCATCCTGGACGTGGCGGGCTTTCCGCTCGCGCGTCAGTGGCACCTGGTCTACCGCCGTGGCCGGCGTCTCTCGCCTGCCGCCCAGGCGTTCCGGCAGTTCGTGACGGATGAGGCCCGCGGCTTGGCGGATCCCCTGCCGATATCCTGTTAATCCTGGAAATCCTGTTAATCTTGTCCTATTAGCGGTTGGCACGACATTATGTCGACAGCCCCTAGCGTTCCGACCTTCGAGCCATAGCGGTGCCGTACATACCCACCCCCGAATCCCGGGTCTCGCATTCCGAAGCGAGCCGCTTCCCACTGCTCTCCCGCATCGAGCTCCCGGCCGATCTGCGCCGGCTGCCGGAGGCGCGCCTCCCCGATCTGGCCGACGAACTGCGCGGATTTCTCATCGACAGCGTCTCCCGCACCGGCGGTCACCTGGCCGCGGGGCTCGGAGTGGTGGAGCTCACGGTCGCGCTGCACTATGTGTTCGATACCCCGCACGACCGGCTGATCTGGGATGTGGGCCATCAGGCCTATCCGCACAAGATACTCACCGGTCGGCGTGCCCGCATGGGGAGCTTGCGGCAACGGGGCGGGCTGTCGGGATTCCCCAAACGTGACGAGAGTCCCTACGATACCTTCGGCGTCGGACACGCCGGCACCTCCGTCAGCGCCGCCCTGGGGATGGCGCTGGCCGCGCGGGCCAAAGGCGAGTCCCGGCAGGTGATCGCAGTGATCGGGGACGGCGCGCTGGGCGCCGGCATGGCCTTCGAGGCCCTCAACCACGCTGGGCCCCTGGAGCCGAACCTGCTGGTGATCCTGAACGACAATGGGATGTCCATCTCGCCGCCGGTGGGGGCCATCAGCAGCCATCTGGCGCGACTGCTCTCCGGCCGATTCTACACCAGGGTGCGTGAGGGCGGCAAGTCCGCCCTGCGTCGCATCCCACCACTGAAGGAGTTTATGGGCCGCTGGGAGGAACACCTGAAGGGGATGGTGATGCCCGGCACCCTGTTCGAAGAGCTGGGCTTCAATTACATCGGTCCCATCGACGGCCACGACATGGGCGCCCTGATCACCACCCTGCGCAACATGAAGACCATGCCAGGACCCCGTTTCCTCCACGTGGTCACCCGCAAAGGCAGGGGCTACAAACCCGCCGAGGGGCAGCCCGTCACCTATCACGGGGTGACGCCCTTCGACCGCGAGACCGGCGCGCCGCGGAAACCGGCCGGCCCCCTTACCTACACCCAGGTCTTCGGCGACTGGTTGTACGATGCGGCATGCGCGGACCGGCGACTTATCGGCATCACGCCCGCCATGGGCGAGGGCTCGGGTCTCACCAGATTCGCGGTGAACTTCCCGGATCGCTATCTGGACGTGGGCATCGCCGAGCAGCACGCCCTGACCCTGGCCGCCGGCCTGGCCTGCGAGGGTCTCAAGCCGGTGGTGGCCGTCTACTCCACCTTTCTGCAACGGGCCTACGACCAGCTGATCCACGACATCTGTCTGCAGGACCTGGACGTGACCCTGGCCGTCGATCGGGCCGGACTCGTGGGCGCCGATGGGGCCACCCATGCCGGCAGCTTCGACCTCGGCTATGGTCGTATCGTGCCGAACCTGGTCATCATGGCCCCGGCGGACGAAGACGAGTGCCGGCGTATGTTGCAGACCGCCTTCCAACTCCCAGGGCCCGCCATGGTCCGCTACCCGCGGGGTGCGGGTCCGGGGGTTGCCGTCGCGTCGGGGCTGCAGGTTCTGCCCCTGGGCAAGGCGGAGCTGCGCCGGACGGGCCGGGACGTCGCCTTGCTCGCCTTCGGGACCCTGGTATCCCCCGCGTTGCAGGTCGCGGAGGCCCTGGATGCCACGGTGGTCAATATGCGATTCGTCAAGCCCCTGGATGGGGAGCTGATCTCGGAGCTGACACGCACTCACCGCCTGTTCGTCACCCTGGAGGAGAACGCCGTGGCCGGCGGCGCCGGCGCGGCCGTATCCGAGCTGTTGGCCGCCAGGCAGGTCACGACACCCTGCCTCCACCTCGGTTTGCCGGACCGTTTTTTGGACCAGGCCACCTGGCAGGAGCAGCTCGCCGATTGCGGTCTGGATGCCGCGGGCATCGAGGCGGCGATACGTAACGCCCTGGAGGAACATGGAACCGTGGAACGGCCCGGACCGGATTGAATATGGAAAAAAGGGGAGTGGTAAATTTATAAGTTGTGAGAGTAGAGAGATTCATTTTGATCCCCTCTCCCCAGCCCTCTCCCGGAGGGAGAGGGAGTAGCTTGTTGCGCGTCCAACACATCGCTAACCGCACCGTTCTGTCGGCGCACTCTAAAACATCAGACCGTCATTCCGGCTGGGACTTGCCCCGCACCTATCGCTGCCGACCGATCGATCGGCAGCGATAGGTGCGGGGCGAGGGAATCCAGGCGCCAGGGATGGCAATACGTTAAACAGGGCTGAATCCTTACCCCTTACCGGGGCTTGGCATGTTTTTAGGTCCCTTTTTATAAACAAATGCATGCCTTTTCGCATGATAGCTACTCTTTGGATCAAAAAAGATTTTCTTCATGATCGCAAGCTCGGCATTGCGATACTCCGACAGGGGTTTTTCGGCATGATCCCGTGCGCGGTTACTCGCCTTCACGGACAAATATTCATCGCTATCGCCGTCCTGTATCAGTTCCTGGCAATACTCGATGAGCTGGCCATGGTAGCCATGCCAGTCTTCCTCGAACAGGCGATCCACCAGGCCCAACCGGGCGGCCTCTTCAGCCAACACGGGCATACAGTCTTCGGTGATCGCGTGCGCTCTCTCTCGCCCCACCCGTTTGGGAAGCAGATAGGTCCAGTACTCGGAACCATATAGGCCCATGGTCTTATAGTGGGGATTCAGCACGATACCTTGGCGAACGATCACCTCATCACATGCCAGTGCCAGGATGACACCACCCGCACCCGCATTGTTACGCAGTGCGGAAATCGTTATTTGCTTGGGCGTGTCAATAACCTCTAATATGAGATCATCGATTGCATTGATATTGTTCCAGGATTCGAGCGCCGGATCATCACTCGCTTCGATCCAATTGAGATGGATGCCATTGCTGAAAAAGTCCTTCCCTCCCATCAGCACTATCATTTTTGCGCCGGAATCTTTTACGATGGCGATCGTATCTTTCAACTCGATACATTGATCCGTATTCATCGCACCATTGTAAAAGTCGAAATAGACATAGGCAATATCCTCGACTCGATCCACATGTATTGCTTCGATTACGGGCTTATCCGCCATGGTTTGCATAGGTTGCAGCCGTTCGGGCCGATAGATCTTCTCCAGCACCCTGCTTGCGGGGAGCTTTATCGGGGCCAATACTTCAGGGTCGTTACACCTGAGCTGTTTGATCCAGACCGCGCTATCTCGGGTGGCACGACAACAGGCCCCCTTATGGATCGCCAGGATAGCCCCCGGACGACCCTTTAAATTCGGTTCCGCCACAGCACCGAATAGATGCACATCGATGCCATTGATCCGATCTCGTATGCCGGGGCGGGAATCCGCGGCATTCAATTTGCGTACCGCAGCTTCCGTTGTCGTGTTGTGCCATTCGATCATGCGATCATTTTGCCTCATCAATGGTCGTTTGTGACCTTTGACCATGGGACAACTATAGTCAAGAGGTCTCGGGGCATACTCATTATATTCAATATCGTGCAATGCCTGCTTGATCAGGCCTACGGCCACCTTCGTTACTTCACGCTTATAGATACTGGTCTTCGATCCTTCACGCATATGAAAACACCGGGTACCCCAAACATCACCCGCGTCGAATTCTTCGTTGGCCTGAAACAGCGTGACTCCCCAGCTTTGCTCGCTCTCACTGATGGCCCAGTCGAGCGAAGACGGGCCGCGGTCTCCTTCAATACCAGGGTGTACGACCAGACAGATGTAGTTTTCCCAAACCTCGGATGGAATGCGTTGGGTCAAAAACGGGCACACAATGACATCGGGTCGAAAACGGTCGACCTGCTCGATCAAACGATTCTTATCCAAATCATAGTGTTCATCCAGGGTATGGTTCAGGGCCTTCAACTCCATTAAGACGCGTTGTACCATACCGGAGAAAGCGGTAGCCAAGATCAGTATTTTCATTTGGGTCTAGATAACTTTAGAGAGGATTTTCTCTCAGTAGAGTAAGTATTATATCATATAAGCTTTCCTCTCGATGATTGAATCTAAATTCACATTCTTTCAGGTGTAAATGAAAGGTTTTTCGTGGAA
>Ga0209367_1006006_pt1 | contig 16817 bp, 12 predicted proteins | sample WorMetLIZISLAND2_FD_187412 | JGI IMG/M metagenome (GOLD analysis project Ga0209367, IMG submission 187412) | Marine gutless worms symbiont microbial communities from Max Planck institute for Marine Microbiology, Germany - Olavius geniculatus... ... | reverse complement strand
GCAGTAAGCCTCCAACATTGCGCCCCATACGTGATAGTCCATTGGGTTTATATTCGACGAATTTGGAGGCCATTGGTCTTTTGTGATGATATCTGGACAGCTGGCCCGCAGCCAGTTCTGTGCGTTGTGCAGCGTTGCGCGCTGTGTGTGCTGACGCGCCCGGCGCGCCGTCCTGCTGGAAGATGAATCCGGTGAGCAGCCGGCGATTGCTTTAAAGGAACGATAATTTAGTCACTGTGACGTCATCGACAGTAACGTGTAACCAGTTTTTGAAAATTAAATAGCATTTTTAGCATGAACATTTTTGAACGCCAAAAAATCAGTAGGCGGTCATGTTAAAAAGTCTATAACTTTGTCGTTTTTTAACAAAATCAAATTTTACTTGGCAGTTAAATGTAGAAGGTTTCAATAAATGAAGCTGTAAAATTTCATATTAAAATCCCAAACGGTTGCTGAGAAAACGGCGAAAAAATTTAGGGGTCCACTTTTTTCTGCCGCACCCTGTACACTTACAGTCTTACAACTGCTACACTGATGTTACTACACTCGTAACATGGTAGTAGTATTTTTTCTGCATGCAGGTCGCTACGTGGCAACGAGTGTCAGTTGGTGGGGTCACAAGATGGAGAATGCTTATTGGTTGTGGAACTTTCAGGGCAAACTGCTTTACAAGCAGCCGTTAGATCGGTTCTGTCAACTACAGTGGCGACCACGACCGCCATCGTTACTGACAGAAGACCATCTCAAGGTACCGTGCACTACTACTACTACTATTCTTACTAGTACTCTCACACTGTGTCCCAATAAAAAACATTCCTAACGTTATCAATTGTAACTTGAAGAAGGATGAAGCAATTTTAATAATTTGTTGAACGAATATTTTTGACACAAGTTGCCATCAAATGAGCTTTCAGTTTCTCACTTCACCCAATGTCTGCTTCTGCACTATCTTGAAAATGCAGAACAAGCAGAATATACATTAAAATAAACAAAAAAAAATCTTGAACATTATCGATGTAACTCGAAGAAAGATCATCAGATTATAATAATTTTTATGCATGAAAGCAGCTACTGCTTTAGCGCATCTTAGCCATCACAATTCTGTCAGTCCGTCCGTCATGGGTGGATCAGTCAAAAACGATGCAAGCTAGGATCACCAAATCTTCACCGTTGGCTGCCTGGAAGACTCTAGTTTCAGGAAACGTAAAGCTTTTCCATAAATTCGAAAGGGGTCACCCCGAATGAGGGTGCTAAATTAGAAGGGGTAGAAAAAAATTTGCGATTGAGTATTGTAATTCTGCATTTCTGATATAACATGCAATATATCAAAAATGCAGAATTATAATATTTAATTTCCCGTCCGTAACTTCCCAAAAAACTTTTCCCCTCTATTTTTTCATGGAGCATTTGCTCCAACGTTTATATGGTGTAGACGCCCCTGACCGTGTGCTCTGCCCCGTAATGTGCATTTATAGTGAACGTGATGCAGACTGGATCTAAAACTAAATTTTACTTTCACTCTATGTGTGTGTGCATGTGTGTGTACTTGTGTGTCTGTCTGCCTGTCTCTGTATTTATGTGTCTGTTCGTCTGTGTTTACTTGTCAGCATTGTTCTAGGAGATAAAGAAGAACATGAAGAAGTACAATGCGACATTCAGTCTGGAAGATAAGATGCGTGAGTCCAAAGCGTCCAAGGTACATTGGCTCTGACTGGGTCAAGCAGTGTGCTTAATTTATATACTGGTGGCGGCTTGATTGACATAGCAGAGGAAGGGAGGAAAATGGCAGACTCCGGAGTGGAGCCCCAGCCAAAAATGAGTTTTGATGCATATTGAGCATGAAAAACATATCTGCTGTCTGGAAATTTGGTGTTTTTGTCACATTCAGTGCTTGCAAATGCGCAGCTTGTGTGGCTCGGTAGTCTAACGGTAACATGCCGGACTTGTAATCCTGAGGTCACTCAGGAGCACAGGTTCGACTCCGCACCAGGACACTGCCTGGTAACGACCTTAGGCAAGTTGTTCACACACATGTGCCTCTGTTCACCAAGCAGTAGGTCTATAATTTGGTATCGGTCAAAGGGCGGTGATGCCCCGAGGCTGGGAATGTAACCGTAGGTCTGGCGTCGCACTGGCCATGCATCACGGACTCGAGTGGTTTATCCACCTACGGGTTCAACGGCCACAAGTGGGAGATGCGCACCCCGCCTACGCCCCAGCTGTGGCATGGCTCCCTTTACCTTTTAAATGCGCTGCTTACCACTGTTGTATGAGAACAATAACTACTAGTACAGTGTACCACATCCAAGATTAGTGCCAGTAAGCTGTAGTGGATTATACCATCACAAATTAGCCTGTAAATACTAGATTGCAAGTTTTTGTGTAAAGTAATGACATATAGCCGGCTTAGTTTCTGGTAAACTGAGCTGACGTCGATACTGCTTTACGCTCATCGTCATCGTCATCGTCACACGTCAGTATCAACCTTGTTGCATGCATTTGCATTTGTTTTTTATGCTCCAGAAGATTTTACCATCATAAATGTCATTTTTTTTGTTTGTCAAAAAGTGCAAATTTTGTCAAAAATTTTGCCACAAATCCCAAATTCTGTTAGTTTTTTGCCATCCTGAATTGAGTGCGTGTTATGATAAGTAGACTGCAAAGAATTTTGCCGCCAAAAATGCCATTTTGCATTTGTCAAAAAGTGCAAATTTAGTAACTTTCATCGAAAGTCAATATTTTTGTAGTGATCGCCAGTTTTCGTTATTTTGTCAGTTATTCGTCAAAATGTTTTTTATCCAAAAATTTTCGAGATGCAACACCGAGGATCGCCATCACTGTGGGCAAGCTCTGCTACACAGACCCCTCCCAGATTGGCATGTATCGTGTGCCCATTGTCACACTTTCTTATAGCTGTTCTGGCTGCAGACCTGATTGCTTGTAAAACATTTGCTGGAGAAGCGCAGTAGGTGGCTGCTGAAATATTTTTTGAAATGTAGCCACTTCAAAGTGTGTTAGAAATGTTTTGTAGCTAAAATGCATACCTGCAGATGTCTTGTTCTGGTTTTTACAGTTTTGATTTTGTGTTGGTTTTATAGTTATTTTTTCGGTTTTGCTCTTGGTCTTACACTTTTGGTTATGATTTGTCTTGTTTTCATCACTGCCTCCTATTGTGCTAGAATGTTCTGCAGCCTAGAACGTCTTACGGTGCTTTGTTTTTCACGTTTTCTGTCTCCGCAAGCCATGCTCAGTTGTGATCGGATGTTTCTTGCTAACATTTTACGTGCTACAACAGCATGACTGAATGTGTGTTGTATATTTTTGCTGCGTAGGAGCAGATTGAGCGACGGCGCACTCAGCTGGAAGAGTATAATGCATGGAGACTGAAGTCTGAGCATAGATATGCTGATGAAAAGCCCCAACGACTTAAACTGCGCAACAGTACGTAGTAGGAGTATTAGTACTAGCAGTAGTAGTAGTGTTTTCAACATTGAGCTTTCGTACTTTCTATCTAACACAACAACACGTGCAACGCCTATTTTTCGATGCAGGTGACAACGTCCAGAATGCAAGGAAAGAAGCAGGGTCTATTCTTATGTTGTGTGCGTTGCGTTGGATGGAAATTAGCTTTTATATTAGGTTTAATTTCTGCATTTGGTGTTCATCTGTTGATAAATGCTGTTAGTTGCTGTGATGTACAAGGCCACTGCTTGGTCATGGATTCAATTCTGGGTCAGTTTACCGTCAAGTGGCTGCTACCTGCATGGGTAACTAACTGTCTGTGTATACATCACCTCTCGGCAGGTAAATTGAATGCTGGCCTGCTTGGCTGGGTTTTGGGTGCATTCACCTATGTCTTATGGCAGGTAAAACTGTGTGATCCCATATAGCAGGTGATGCTCTTCAGCTCTGAAATGGGCCCCCGTAAAGACCTGTACGCACAGAGTCACAGACACATCCTTTAACCCTGGTAACCTGCAACGGTATAATGCAGTTTGCGGTGTTTGTGGTATACAGATGTGGATACGGATGCAGTCGAGAGCTATGCTCAGGCAGAAGAGACAATTGAGTTTCTGGTCAATGTTGAAGAGTCACTCATTGATGAAGAATAACCAGATGATCTCTTGCAGTTTGCCACTGCTCTCTCACAGTGGCGTTGCGGCAGGAGAATAGTTGCCCCACCACGTGAATTGAATTTTTAGTCTGAAAAGCTTCCAAAAATATCGGATTTGTTGGCGGAAATCCTCCGCTTTGGCGGAATTTAGTTGCAGTGTTGGAACTCTGAGCACCCACCCATATTCTCTTCCGTTGGAAATTTGGAGTTGTTCATCATAAAATTGCAAGTATGCCCGCCCCCCAGCCTTTTTAAGCCATGACAATGCTGTTCGGAGTTGCTGCATGTTTGTCATGACTTGTGCCATTGACTGATTGGTTGTCTGCCTTAATATACGTTAATGTACGTGTGACTAGTGTGTGTATATAGATATAGCGTGTGGCTACAAAATAAGCACTCAGCATACTTTTTTCGATAGTCTACTTTCAACTGCCTGCAGAACTGGGGGAGGGGTCATGCCACCCACTTTCCAGAATATCCGTTTTGGCTTGTGCCAGATAATGTGCCAGTAGTTGTGGTTATTTCTGTTTTATACTAGAAATGATAATAAAACTGGAAAAATTGACTTTTTTCTGAGAGAATATCTGTGGTGTCATAGGCATTTTTTGCTAAAAGATTGTGCTGTAATATATTGTGTTGTATTACAGTACTGGATCGTGTCCCGAACACGACAGAAATTAGCTGTCAGGATGCTACTCATGAACTGAACTGCACTGAAATATTTCATTTCAGTTCATTTCTGTTGCTTCATACTTGCCTGTAGACACAATATTGATGGACAGACTGGATTTTGTTGGTCAGTCTGCATTGGCCAAGTTATAAAACATGACAAAAGCTGATTCTTCTCGTTCCTCGCGCATTCAGCGTGTGATTTTTAAAGATTTTTGTTGTAACACAAAATGTCGAATCTGACTCCAGAATACAGCAAAATATGCCATTTTTAGATAAAAACAAGTTTTACATTTTCCAGGTATGGGGCTTCCCAAACTCCTTCCCAGCTTGGAGGGCACCTGGATTCTCTGGACTTTGGCCATCGACATGCCTCCCTCACTTTGAAATATCTTCCACAGTTTACTTCATTTCTGTCACTTTGTAGTTTTGTACACGACTGGCTTGGCTACGACATTTAATATTATTATTTATTCCCCTTAATCCAGTGTTTTCAATGTCAATCTTGTGTTTTTGAACATGCTGCCAGTCGCTTGTAAACGTTTATAAACAGATTGTTTGATAGAAATCAGATTATCAAAGCAACTTTCATCTGGTCAGTATGCTGAGGTTTCTCGGGACATGTGGTTTACTTCCTTAAGGCACATCTTGCTTTCTGACACACAGTTGGCTTGGCGTCCATGGCTGGGAAATTTGTTGGAAAAACCTAGGTTTTTAAGTTTCTGAAGACCTAAAAGCCTCAAAAGGTTTAACTTTCGGTTTTGAGGGTTTTTGTGCAGTTTATAATCATCACATTTTGATGTGGTTTTCAGGTTTTGAGGTCACTCGTCAAAAAACTTGTGTCATGCCTGGTCTTCTTTGTACTATAAACCCAACTTTAAAAACCTAGGTTTTTCTGAACCGCGGCAAATCCTGATTCTGAAAGGGCCATTATTTGGTTGTCATATGTTGCTTGGTTCCCATTCAAGACTGACTGGACACCTTCTGCATAACCTGGGGCGACATTTTCCCAACTTTTTGGAAGATTTCTTATCTTAGAAAATGCATAGAAAAGGATGCAACACCTTCGGAAAAGTTTAGGAAATACTTAAGAAAATTCTTAGGATTGTTTTTGAAAATTTGCTATTTTCAACCAATAAGTCGCCATATCTCAAAAATTGTGCAAGATAGAGCCTAGGTTACTATTAATCACTAATAGGAAGTCCTACATTGGCTCTTGATTGGCACAGAAATCAATGACTTTTGATAACCTTGAACTCCAAAATGGAAGTTTTTATGGATTTTGGGTTGGGCTGCGCTACACATTTCAAGAGCGAATTGCGCCGAAGTCAATTGAGATAGACAAGAACAAGCTGCGTATGAAATTTTCAGCATTGAACGTAGATTTTGACGGTCCAAGCCAAGTCTCGATTTTCTAGGTTCAATGAAACCTGCGCACGAGGGCATCAAAGAGCAGTACCCCCGTAAAAGTCGTTATTTTACCGTTGTTGGCTAGTCTTTCGTGAAAACAGTTGCAGATGGTCATGGGCATGCTGCCTATCACAACAAGCACGTGACGAGCTTTTTATTCGTATCAACATCGATGACCGAAAGACCCTGAACTTCGAAAATAAGGGGTTTTATTGATTTTTGCGATCTTCGGCTGCAGCGCACGCTGCAACGAAATGGCTGGAGATAGACTGACAGTTTCCGAACAGGAACTGCTATAGGCTTTCGCGCGTCTCGTGAGCATTAGCTCAAATTTGTTGTTCATCTAGGAGACAACCTAAATTGTCAATTTTTGTCTAGTTATAGTGCCCATGTCGATAAATTGAAAAGTATTTTTATTACAAATATTGACACAGTCGAATTTCCTTAGTGCTGTTTGACAGATCTCTAATTTTTAGCCGACTGTACTTTAGTAACGGTCGAACTGTTGTCATGTTAGTCATCCGTCTGTCACGGATGTGCTGTGGCTAAACAGTGCAAAGTAGGGCCTACGTTGCTATTGATCACTAATAGGAAGTCGCACATTGGCTTTCAAATTACCTGCAAATCATCATCTTGAATGACCTTGAAGGTCACTGACAACCAGTATGGTCGGCTATCCTAGCGACAGCTGAGCTTCTTGTTTAGGCTAAAATTAGGCCTATAGACACACGGGCTGTAAGCCTGTGATCGCAGACGCAGATCCGACATGGCCTATGATGCTGATGCATTGCTCATGCAGTTGCGTAGATTTTTATTTCCTTTCTATAGCTCAAAGTAACTCGTCCAAAAATCGGGGGAGGACGGTACTACCGTACTCATTTTTTCTTTCCGGGCAGACAACGGTATAGATGCAAGCAGTTTTGTTCGGTAAAACTTTGAAGCGAGCACAAAATGCATGAGTATTTTAAGAGTCCAGTAAAAATTTTACGGACGAAAAGGAAGCCGGGGAATAGCAGGAGGATTTTTACGGCCCATCGTCGTCGCCGTCGTGCGTGCAGCGGTCTGACAGTGCTTCGGTCTAGTCTGACCGCGTGGCGTTGCCGGTGTGCGAGATATCGCTGATTGTACGAACAGCTCTGACGCGGACGGACTCTCAGACGGAGCGACCGACGGCGGTCACACCGCTGTGCCCGCCCCGGGACTGAGCCAGCGTCAAGTCGCCACGTAATGTCGTAATCGTGTTCGCCGCCACGTCTAGGGAGAAACACGTGTGTACCGGCACCGCACCCTTGGCTGTTCTGGAGGGCTGTCCAATGAACACCGTGCACAAAATTACGACCCAGGAGAAACATCTTATACACCTTGTCCGTCACATAGTCACACTATTAATTATTGCAACTTAATCAAAAATCACATGGAATATATGTAATAAATTTCACAAGGAGTAAAACAAGAAGCACAACTGTCGCTAGGATAGCCGACCATACTAAGTTGTCAGTGACCTTCAAGGTCTTTCAAGTTCGATGATTTTCATTTCATCTGAAAGTGCGTATGCCACTTTCTATAGTCTATATGATTAACAGTAAACTTGGCCGTATAGGCCTACTCAGCGTTTCTGAGATAGGCCTAAATGGTCAGTTTTCCGTTGAAAAACGCACATTTTTCCTATCCCCCTCCTTTCATTCAACCCCGAATTTGAAAACGTTACCCTTGCACTAGATTGCAGAAATTTTGCATTCTTAAGTTTATGGTACATGCCTAATTAGGCCTATTCGTATAAAAAAGTTTTTCCCTACGACCTAACGGACAGACAGACGACAACCATACTATAAACTCAACCGTTACTTAAGTACAGTCGGCAAAAAATCTATTAAAAAACCTAAAAATTGGACTTATAGAAGTTTTAAAAAGTTTTTTTTAAACGTAAAAGCTTAGGTTTTTTTCAGACCTATTTTTCAGCTGTTGTGCAGCTGCGACACGACTTTTGCTGTTCACTTTTATTCATCAAATCACGTTAAAATATGTTTCTTTATACAAAAATTAGGCCCTCATGACGGGCCGCAAATTACTGTACAATGTAAAAGAAAATAAGATAAAACAGATAAATAAAGATAACAGTGAATACAACAACATTCAGACTATAAAATTATACATGGTGCAGAACAGTAACTAGGCCTAACACAGGGGGTCCATTGGTCCAACAGAGTTTTGAGAGTCCATGATGGTGAGCGTAAGCGAGCCTAAAATGGTGGTTTGGGGCAGAGCCCCTTAGTCAGGGGGCAGCCTCCCCTGAGGCTGAAATCTTTTGGCCCCGTGGACTGCATGGTCACCCAGAAGAGGGGCAAAATTTTGCAAATATTTAAATGAACACAAATTTATATTTACTGAAAAGAAAAAAATTAATAGTTTTTATTTTTTGGTAACAAATGACAAAAAGATGCATAGCCTATCATTTTGCACAAAAGCCAAAACTTTCCTGGAGCTCCCTATAAGAAGCGGGTTCAAAAAGCAGGTAGCGTAGAAACAACCGTTACTGAGGAAACAGTATCGCTGAAAATTTGCTGTTCGCTCAGTCAGCCGTGTGCTCGTGGATGTGTACAAAACTATAGGCCTATGGGGGAGGTCCCGGAACCCTTCATTGTTGCAACCAATAATGCAATTAAAACAAAACGAAAATATAATGCGCGCACAACTACTTTGATCTTAGAATAAGAAAGCGGTTGACGTAGTTCTGTACAAAACAGTTTAACTGGCACACCCTGTATATGACAAAAATGTCTTGTGCATGGGAAAATATGTTTCACTCTCTCTGTCCGCCATTTATGTCTCTTCATCGGACGAAAGGAAGTTAGCCAGCGGCGTCGTAGGTTAACAAGTTGGGAAAGGGGGCACTAAGTTGCCATTTTTTCGGAAACAAAACAGCGAATTTTCCAACAGGAAATACGAATGCTTAGTTTTGCCCTTAGATCTCTCCAAAAATAAGGGATGTCCACCCGAAGCATTGCATTTTTGAAAAAAAAATCGACAGGTTTAGGCGTGGGGGGCAATTGTGGCCCTGACCGCTGTCTACCACGACGCCTGTGTGCTGGGCTGGTCATCGCGAAGGGATGCCCAGGTATGGCGAGTGAAATAGCGATGGAGGATAAATGCCGCCGAGGTATGACGCTGCGGGATGCACGGTCCCATCATGCAACAGTCTACTGGCTGCAGCGGCGCCTATGCCAGACATTGCTGCAAGGTCGCTGTAAGCTGCCGATGGCTGTCGACCGTAGATCATGGCGTCCAAGCTGGCGGGGTCCGCACCGCCCTGCAGACCTCGCATCAAGCCCACGTACTGACTCAACGACTGTTTAGCAGCTGCAGCAGCAGCATGGTCGCCACCGTCATACAGGTCACACGCTGGATACGTAAAACTGGACTTCGGTGCCGCTAGAAACTGGTGTGCTGCAGCGCCGCCGCTGGAGCTCTGGATGCCTCCGCCTCGCATCCACGGAAAGTCGAACGCCGCCGATGCCGATGTTGGAGGCCTCGTGCGACGAAACTGATTCGGAACATCCTGATGCAGATGTTCGGCCAGGACTTTTGACGCTGCGGCAGTTGGCGGCTCTGCAGTAGCACCACCGACCATAGAAGACATCATCCAGGCAGCGGGGTCAGCCAAGTGTGGCAGGGCCGGCGGGACCGTCTGCTGCGGGTAAGCCAAAGCTGGCGGCGCTGCCCCTGGTAGCATTAGGTAAGGGCTCGGTGCTGGATAGTAGAACGACCCAGCAGCAGCTGAAACACTGCTGCTGCTGGACGACGTCGTCGACGGGGGGTTGAGAAAAGGCAGGCCGCCCAAGTACCGCGAAGCTGCCGCGACACCTGGCGGCAAAACGCTGGATGACTGCAACGCCTGCCCGCCTGCACCGACGACCGACGACACAGCAGAAGAACTTGCTGAAACGTCCTGCCATGCACTCAGCAAGTCAAAGCCTTTCGAACCATCCGCGGCCGACGGCGGCAGGTATTCGTGGTGGCGAAGTGGACGGTCAGACAATTCGTCGCGCTGCAGTGGACGACGGCTGTCGACACCCGGCGAGGTAAACAACTGTCGTCTGGTCAAGGACTGGTCATCGCGTGGACTGCTCTCGGCCGCTGCACGCTGACCGTGGCTTTGCGATGCATTTGTGCTGCTGCTGCTGCTGCTGGGAAATTTGCGATGTTGAGCTTCCGTCGACGGTGATCTGGCCCGCTTCTGAGCTGGTTTCTTGATCAAACCGCATCTGTCTGAAGACGACGACGCCGCACTGTCGTCAACGTTGCTGACGCGTGCCGTAGAGGCGTTAGGGTCGTACTGCTGCAGACCTGCCGCAATGCTTGCTGTGTTGGCGACGTCGGCCGGAGGTCGAAACGCGCTGGCGCTGCCGTCTGCTGGCGTGTGCAGACCGTTGCTATGGGGCACTGCGGTCCAAGCGTCATTAGCAACCGAGGATCCGTGCAGCTTGCTCGTTGCAATCAGCGATAAAGACGTAGTTCTGTCGCTCGTTACCGGTAGCTTCCACGTCGTGTCCGCCGCCGTCGCCACTGTGTCTTTTATCTATACAGCAACAGGACGAATGGATGTAAAAAAACGTTCCAGAAAAAAATTTAAAAAACGTTAAAAATGTGGCAAGAATAAAATTACTTATAAAACGTTGAACAAAAAAAAACATTAGCCCTAATTTGTTCAACATCTTACCTGATGCATAATGCCATAGGTGCAGTATAGCTGAAAATAGAGAAAGGGGGAACTTTATTTAATTTCAATTCAACCCGGTAATCAACCGTGTGGTCATAAGACCACATTCACATTACTAGATAAACTAAGTTTATTATACCATTATAAACTATGACGATGATCTGTTAATTCGTTTCTGTGTTTTCAAAAGTCTTTCTCGAAAGTTTTTGATGGAGTTCTTAATAAACGTTTCTTTTAAAATAAAAAAGTTAGAAAACGTAAAAACGTGGCAGAAATAAAAAAAAACGCTAAAAACGTGTATTACATCTAAGACACGACGAATAACGTTCACACGATGAAGCTAACTTTGAAGAACTGCTAGCTCGTCAAGCTATAGCTTGATTGTGTGAACACTCGTCAAGCCAACTTCACAAGCCAGCTTCATGAGTGCTTGCAATATCGTGCATGTCTGAAAACTCAGCATTCCTGAAGCTGCATGGCTGCAATGTAGGCCTGTGTTGCATGTTTTGGGTGGGGCTTAAACCGTTTGACCTCAAATATCCCAAACGGTATCTAAAAATCCATCGAACTGTTTAAGCATGGCGCACAAATGTGACAGACGACAGAAGGACAGACAGACCACGCTACGGAGAAATGTGTTGGAATACGCCAATCGCATATGCTTGCAAGAGCATGTCCGCCTAAGACAAGTAATTTGAGAAAAGCTCATGAGACGCGCGACAACCTTAGCAGTTCCTCTTCACAGGTTGTCCAGGTCTATCTCCAGCCATTTCGGTGCAATTCATTCTTAAAATGTCGCAGGCCGAAATCGCGAAAAATTTATTAAAAATCCCTCTTTTGGGGTTCAAGGTCATTCTAGGTCATCGATGTTGATAAATCTAAACAGCCCGTCTCCAGTGCTTGTTATGATGTGCATGGCATGTCTGTATTTGCAACCATTTTCACACTAAACGAGCCAATAGCGGCAGAATAACGTCTTTTAATTAGGGGGAGGAGGTGCCCCTCTTTGACGCTCTCGTTCGAGGGGAACCCTTCACCCAGCGGCATGAAATTTTGCCACAAAAAAACTAGAGTCCTTGGGTCAGCCCCTAGTGAAGATTTCGGGATCCTATAGCTTGCACAGTTTTGATACAGATCACGAGTGTGACGAACTTACGGACGGACGGACGGACGCATCGGCGATGACTAAGACGCGCGGAGCATTACATGCTGCCGCGCGTAAAAATGCACCGAATTCATTTTCGGCCATTATCCATTTCCCTCAACGCCTACAGACTGCGCCCGACGTTCCATGCACACGTCGGCGCCTTGGCGCCGTTCACGGCTTCTCGGATTTTGCTGACGATCCGGTTCCAGATCTGGATCTGCGAGTTTTGGGGCTAAATTTCTGCTTCAAGGCCCCGGAATATGCCCGGATTGCTAATATTAAATCTCGGTGGAGGTTAGAGATCTTTGGTCGCTTCTATAGCAGCAAAATGCTACGTGTTTATACGTTTTAATTACCATACGCGTAATTTTTATATGCAGTGGTTTCTATGCATACAAATCTGGAATCGAAATCGGGCGCAACTTCTCCCCCCACTTTTGGACTCGAGCTCCCCTCCCCCTTTTAGACTTCTTTCCCTCTCTAGGGCAGAAGTTACGTTAATGGTGTAAATTGAAAAATGAAGGAAAGTTTTGATCTAGGCCTACATGCACCCTTAACAAAACTTCTCCCCCGTATTTTTTTCACTGGGCGCATGCTGCGTCCAGCAGGTATAGGGATAGAGTCTAACGCCGCAGTTTCTTGAAAATGCTATTTCAAAACACGCGATTAGTCTACAATCGCGAAAGATGCATGCAGGATGCTAGGCCTTTGTACTGACCGGTGACGCGGTGACGCACTGGTTGCAGTTACAGCGCGCTGGAGGCGCAGTCGACAGGATGCCCTTGGCGATCAGCACTTTGAGAGATTTGCCGTGGTGCTTGATCGAACGTTTCCAGTCCTTGGCCGTCTCCCGGCCGCTGACGTACTGAAATTCATTCGGCGTCAGCCAGGCACTCTCAAACAGCACGCATGTCCCCTTGCTGCCTAAACAACGTAAAAATTTAGGCTGTTAGGCTGTTAGTGCAAATTAGTTGAACAACAAACTAAAACTGGATTAAGTTTTGGGCGCGTTCTTTTTGACAGTAACGGTGAGAAGATGTTTTTGTAAATTGATCAGCATTCGGTGACAAGGCATTTGGCTTCACGATTTTGGAGTTTTCACTCGGTGTAGCCTATTTTTTCGCAAGAAAAAAACACTAGAATATTTTTTGTAACATTTTAAAAATATTTCTGAGTTCATCATTCCTATTGTCAACTACATACAAAAAAATTTGAGCTAATGCTCACGAGACGTGCGAAAGCCTATAGCAGTTCCGGTTCAGTAGTTTAGCTGAAAATTGGGGTGTTCACGCTAAGTTAATATACAAGTACCTAATTCTCTATCTGGATCGCATAACGATAGTTCCGTGGCGCCACCTTGTGAAAGATATAGACTTGTGTCGCAGCCCGAAATCGCCAAAAAAATCCATAAAACCCCCTATTTTGGCGTTCAAGGTCATTCAAGGTCATTGAATTCGGCGCCAATCGAGAGCCAGTGTAATACTTCCTATTAGTGATTAATAGTAGGCTAACGTAGGCCCTATCTCGCACCGTTACTGAGATACAGCGACTTATTGGCCAAAAATCGCAAATTTTACCTAGGCCTACCCCTCTCTCATTTAGCGCCATCGTTCTGGGTGACCCTCTTCGAATTTATGGAAAAGCTTTACGGTTCCTGAAACTAGAGTCTTCCAGGCAGCCGACGGTGAAGATTTGGTGATTCTATCTTGCAACGTTTTTGATTGATCCACCCGTGTGACAGACAGACGGACAGACAGACAGAATTGCGATGGCTAAGACGCGCTGAAAGCAGTAACTGCTTTCGCGCGTAAAAACTAGATGTAGGCCTAATTGCTTGCACTGCATACACGCAGCGTAGCGTAGGCGTATACCTAGTTGGAGTCGACTGGTGTATAGCACGGCCTGGTTCTGTCCACAAGTGACTTCCAGACGTAGGTTGTCGTCATTCAACGATGTCACAGCGCCCAACACGCCTAACTCCTTGTCAACTGCCGTCATGTCAGCAACGTTCATTTTCTCTCTCAGTCCAATCGCCTCTGCGACAGTATGTGTCGAGCAGCCGTTTTCATCGCTGATGGTCGCTTTCTTTGCTTTGCACAAGTCACTCTGCTGTTGCTGATAGACCATAATATCGTCTGCAGAAGTTCTGCAGTCTTAACAATGGCAGACGCGACTGTCTGTCTGTAGGCCTACGTCTATATTCTGTAACACTGCGGTAGGCCTATACGCAGAACGACGCAAACTTATTAGGCAAACTAGAGATCACGAGATCTTCACCGATGTCAGCTCCGCGAACGACTCAACTAATCGGCTTCTCCTGATGTTGATAGCGTTTAATTAACTATAGGCTATCATTACACAGTGAAAGACTGCAGACCATAAAGCTATTTCGCCCTGCATGCAGTGGATACTAACTGCGCGAACGTCCGTAGCGACTGAACAGTTCTAAATAGTTCTCTGTAGGCTATCGACGTCGACGACGACGTACATCGCAGCGAGTTTGAGAGCTGAACAACAACTCGGCCGAAATGACCTCACACAGGCTCGCACACAGTCACAGCTCTGAGGTGTGCTCTAGGGCGAATGACGCCTGCACGCCGCCGATATATCTATCCTTGCGCACTGCTGCAAGCCACTTTCACCAACAGTCGCACCCGCACGCTCGCCCGACTTGCATTCAGCGCTGACTCGACTTGCTGCTTGCCGAGCTGTGGCGAGTGATCACTACTGAAAACTGGTCGAACGGCGGGCTTTCAAATTCAGCGGACCACCGGCGTATTTGTAGACGACGAGCGACGTTTAGGCTACACTTTCTGCATAAGCAAATATATGTGAAGTGTTGTCGCGGTATAAAAGCTGAACGTTTCGCCTAATAGGCTACACGATGTTCAAGTAAAAAGTACCCTTTTTCTTCCATAACTCAGTCAAACAACATAAAAATTGATCAAGCTACTCGTGTGACGTGTAACTAACTGTACAGATAGAAATTAAGATGATTTGAACAAAATTTGGCTGTTCGCTAAATGTTCTTTGCTAATCGAACAAACTTCTTCGCGAACGATTGCGACCAACCTTCAGCGAGTCACTGATGATTTCGGTTGCCGTGTCAGTTCTCGCGTGCATGGCCGTTTCCCAACTGTTTCTCAAGTGCACGGAATGTATAGGCTAAAGGTTTAGCGATAGCGTTAGGGTCAGTTTTAGTAGCCTCGCAGGCGCTTGTGAAGAGATTGTTCTCAGTCTGTGGCTTACGACTCCATGCACTGCGAATAACCGCGAACACTTCGGACTGGGAGAATGCAAAGTTTCCTGCGAGGAGCGAATATATTGCGGTGAATTGCAGTGAAGACGCATGCAGCAGGCAGAGACTGACGCCTTCAGTTGATTGTCTTGCTGGTATCTTGCCACGCCGTCCGTCCGTCGGTCCGTCCGTTCGTCTGCAGTCAGTCACCAAGGAGCTGGCGACGAGCGCCGGCGGCGGGCGAGGCGATAGTGTAACGTTTTATGTATAGGCTACACACTCTGTTCGAGCCGTGTCCGAACAATGTACCAGGAGAGGGCTGCGTGTTTATAATCCGAAGGTTCCATGGTCCGGAAGTTCTTTCCTATACATTTCTACAGACGTTGACTCAATCTTCACATTTCCTTTTGACTAAGCGTAGGCTTAGGGTCAGAGTTAGTAACAATGGGTATACCGACAAAACTGGGAACGACGAAGCGGGGAAACAGCGATATAAGCTTAGGTTTAAGAAATGAGGTTAAGAATAGAGTTAGGGTTAGGGTTAGGAATTATAGAATTAGGGATAGTGTTAGGGATTAAGGTTCGCGATACGGCTAGAGATTGCTATAAAGTTAGAGTTAAAGATTAGATTTAGGAATAGGGTTAGGATTAGGGATAAGGTTAGGTAAGGTTAAAGTTAGGGCTAGGGTTGCGGTTCGTGTAGTGGGGTAGTTTTGACGTTCCCGGTTTTGACAGGAAACCGCGAAAATGCATGTTGCAGCATACATATTCGACTATCGAACCTTCGCATTATAGACACACAATCGGCCGCATGTGTAACGTCGTGATACCGGGCGCGTAGCGGCGGCGGATGGTAAAGGATGGCGGCGCGTGAACGTCGGACCGACCGACCGAACGGACGGACGGCTGGCGGCACGGCGCCGTGCTGCGTTTATCGTCGCTCGGTCGCAGCGGCCCGGGCAACGTTTATTGATTGCGACGCCTGACTGCAAATCAACGCGTCGCTCGTCCGCCGACAACGCCTCAATGCAGCCTGGCAGTCTAGTCGCACGCGGCCGGCGCTCTACTGTGCCGGCAGGCCTGCCCGGGCCGGCGCAGCGGTATCGCTACCGTCGACGGTCGACGACGTCTCGCCGCTACCGACAGACCGACCGACGTGTTCGCCCTGCGTCTGCGGGAGAAGACGTAGCAGTGCTCGCGAGCAGACAGTTGATGGCGGGCGGCCGCGCGCCGACACTCAACACTCGATCCTGCAGCAGGCTGCGGCTCGTTTCGTGACATTCGTGCCCGTACTGTTCGGTACCGCAGCGTACCGCGTACTGATACTAACCGGTGTCCTGACAAAACCTGGACACTGTTATCTACTCTTAGGTTTAGGAAATAAGGTTAAGGATGGGGTTAGGATTAGGGTTAGGAATTAGGGTTAGGGATAGGTTTAAGGATTACATAATAACATAATAGTACGGTTCATTGCAGTGGCATCTTTTCACTAAATCCTTGGGGGGTCCACTCTCTCCCCCTT
>Ga0209367_1006005_pt1 | contig 16818 bp, 6 predicted proteins | sample WorMetLIZISLAND2_FD_187412 | JGI IMG/M metagenome (GOLD analysis project Ga0209367, IMG submission 187412) | Marine gutless worms symbiont microbial communities from Max Planck institute for Marine Microbiology, Germany - Olavius geniculatus... ... | reverse complement strand
GGCGTGCGTCGTGGGTTTAAAAAGCTTTTTTAGGGGGGGGGCAGAAAGTTGTAATTTTCCAATAGTCAGCTGCAAATCAACAATGGTGGAAATTTTGCGTACTCAAAATGTCAATTTTACTCCTAAATTTGTTTTTTTAAGTAGAGTATTTCCAGCCCAAAAGTTTGTATTTTGGGGGGGAAATCAATTTTCAGCAAAAAGAATTTTTTTTGGATAGGCTAAATTCAGGGAGCGGCGTTATTGTGTCCTGATACGACGCCGCTGCCGGTCGGATATTTAATAATAATAATAATAATAAGTGAACATTTATATAGCGCACTATCATTTCGAAGAAATCTCTAATGCGGCTATTCGTACGTGAGGGCTAAATAGGCCTACACTGGCCAGTCAAAACAAAACTAAAAATTAGGGGCAGAGCCCAGTGTAAGTCCGACCGGCGCCATAAGTCCGATTTGTGGAATAATTAGGTCTCGAAATTTCACTCTTAGCAACTTCACGTGGACCGAAGGCAATTGGATTAATCTAAGGATACACGCAGTACACGTACTGTTGATCTTGGGTGGGTCGGAATGAGAAAACGGAAATTTCATTGTTAGTAGACCTAAGTTCACCAAAATTTTCTTCGCTTAACAGCGGAAGGCCGGATTGTAGGGTCCTAGTTGATCACTAGCTATTTCGATTTTTGACATCTTGCTTTGTTTCAGAGATATTTGCGGTCAAGTTGTGAAGTTGACGGAAATCGCGCCATATTTTCGACGCTTTCACCCTCCCAAATGAAAGTAACATTGTATTGCAGTAAACCCCCTATATCTTGTTTTTGCAATTGTTCAGGCCTCTGGCATGCTTTATACCCCGTTTATACGATCGAGCAGACATCGAGCAAACGTCGAGCAAACATCCAGCAAACATCGAGCAACATGAAGCAAATATGAATCATGCATAAAGCATAGCAAACGTCGAGCAAACATCGAGCTGCCTCGTCCAGCTAACATATAGCTAGCTCGTCGAGCCAGCTTGATCGTGTAAACGGGGTATTAATTAGCAAAATAATTGATTTATTATCTGATTGCACGTGTGTTTTTGTGATACAGAGGTCTGCGCTGCGACCGGGTGCGCATTCACCGCAACCTGTTCGTTGCCGTGTTGGTACACGTAATCATCCTATTAGTCAAGAACATCGACCAGCTGATTGCACTGTCCGCCGCCGCCAGCGCCGCCAACAGTTCATCACAGAACGGCCGAAAATCACTCGGAGAAACCGTAATTAATGTCTTACGCGGCTGCCTAGAGCAGTGTATTTTCCGATACAAAATGTGCAGTAAATTGTTAAATGGTATAGCTCTTCGTAGGAAACTCATCTCAAAGCTACAGAGCGTCACCCGCCATATGGGATCACACAGTGTTACCATTGCCACCCGACACAGGTGAACGCGCCCCGCCATAACCCGGGCCAGATAGGCCGGGGCTCGATTTCCCTACCCTGGAGGGGTAGAAGGCTGAGTTGACCTACATGTAGGCGGCTGGTGACATACCGAAATGGTTTACCTGCGCGTAGGCAGTCACCCATCCAAGTATTAACGCGGCCCAGTGTAGAGCAACTTCGTTGATCGGATGAAACGCGTTATAGGGTGTTTACAAGATCCAGCAAACGTCCAGCAAACGTACAGCATTAGCACGTGTATTTTGAGTACATTTGCTGGAAGTTTGCTAGATGTTTGCTGGAACGTGTAAACACCCCATTACCGCTACGCCACGCCATTAACCCTGGCGTCGCTGCAGTAGGAAATGTCGAGTGCGTAGTCGCGGAATTTACCTGTTGTGCGCTAGTATTTTAACAATAAGTCAAATACGGAGGAAATCTCAAATAATTGTTGACACCAGATGCCATCTTTCAAAGGCAAAATACACCAAATTCGATTTCGCCTATGTTTCTGCCCCAGACCCCGCTGGGGAGCTTACAGAGGAGCGAAGAGAAGAAAAGAGGAGAAAGTGAAAGGGAACCTCGTTATAAAGGGAGGGAAAGATCAGGAAAAGAAAGGAAGAAAAGGCGGGAAAGAGAAAGAAGAGAAGGAAAGAAAGAAAAGAGGAAGAAACGTGGAAGCGTGCAGGAATTTTCAATTATTTTAAACTCTGTTGCGTTGCGAGCAATCGCGCGTTGACTTGCTATAACGCGCTTCAACTAGAAACGCCGACGGTGCTTTACGCGCGACAGCAGGTACTACTATAGCATTGACGCCTTTGACGGCCGCAGACATCTGCGATCTGCAAGCTGTGGTCAGCTGCAGGTTCCACGGATCAAGATGACAATCTGCGGAAACCGTACCTTTGGACATGCCGGTCCATCTACTTTGAACGTTCTGCCGAACACTCTTAAATGCAGTTCACACTGTTTACCTACTTTCAGACGTCATTTAAAACACTTTTTCTTAGCGTTTTACTAGCACATCGAGCGCGTTCAAGGTTGTTACACTTAACGCGCTATATAATTTACTCACTTAGTTAGTTAGGTACTTATAAGTGCGCGCTCCGCGCGCTCACCGTGAGCCCATGCCAATTTTTTATGCCAGGCAACCCCCACATCCATTCGGAAATCTTGTAGCATATCCGCCCATGCTTTCGGGTGCTTTATTATGTTTATCCGCCGTAGGATAATAGATCCGCCGACCGACTGTCCAATCCAGAAAAAAATAAGCCCAATCTATTTAGGCCTACGACACCCATCAACCTTTTAACCGCAAAGAGTATACAAAAGTGTCAGAAAACAGTTTTAAAAAATGGCGACATGTTTTTTCTGCAACTATAATCCATCCCCAAGACAGTCCAGCCAGTTGCCAAAAATTAACGTGATCATATTGTATATACCTGTTTCTCTGTCTGTCTTGTTGCCTAATGTGGCGAATAAACGTCTTCGTAGATCCACTGTTAGCAAGACCGGTGTTCAAACGAACGCCGTGTACAAATAATTTCCCAGCATCCCAGGCTATAACCAAGTATCGACACTATTATTGGTGTCTTTAGGCTTAGTACTCATCTTAACATTGTCACCGTGTGGCAAAGTAGTAAATTTCAGCCAGCAGAATATTTAATGACCTTAAGTGCTATACTTTTTTCATACGCACGCAGAAAAACAACGGGCGCACTCACTAAACGGTATTTACACTGAAAGTGCCACTGCCATTTTTTTCAGTAGCGCCACCTAGCGAAAGCTATACGTTAACGTTTTTGGCTTGCAATCGAAAACGCGCCGCGCAATTAATTAAAGCTTACGTTTCATTTACGTTTTACATTATACAGATTTTTGCAGGTATGTGGTCTCGGTCGAGACGTCTCGGTCTCGAGACGGTCTCGAGACGTACTAACGTCTCGTCTCGGTCTCGTCTCGGGTCTCGTTGCCATTACGTCTCATCGAGACGTTTTGTGCAGGCGCGCGCCGTGCATACTGTAGCTGCAGTTAGAGCGATACTAACCAGCATGACGTTCGTGGCTTAGAAATATTCGTTTACAGTGTTTTACTCTTTTATTTACTTATATATTATAGAGCAGAATTATGTCATGTCAGTCTTTTTTCGTCATAAAATGACCTCGTCGCAATGAAGATAAAGTGTATGATGTCAGGATCAATACTATCAGCCAAATGTAGACGACATATAAGGCTATAATCAACTGTAGTTTATTGATTTCAGTTGCTTGCAAATTGCGATACACATAATGGCTCATGCCTACAGCACTGCAGTTGCAATACTTTATGGTGCAAGCCGTTAATTATTTAGTGATAATTGTCAAAATAAAGTGCAAAAACCCCCAATATCACAAATAGAAAACGCTTACCATGGTGCGAGTTAATTAATCCGTATAATTTTTTTATTGTCAATGTGTTTCACCATACGTCACGCAAAATGTCTCGGCGAGACGTTGAAGCTCACGAGAGTCTCGGGAGCTTCAAGGTCTCGGCCAGCGTCTCGGAAGCTGCAAAGTCTCGTCTCGGTCTCGGCTCAGAAGGTCTCGTGCACATCCTTGGATTTTTGAGACTTCCCAGTGTTAGAGTAATGTATGTTTCGTTTGTTTTTCAATCAACGGTTTATTGCTGCTCACGGACGCGACGGTAGTATTGTTTTCAGCATTGTCGCTTATTCCCCGTTAACATTTTTGTGAACCGTTGAGCTTAAGTTTTATGAAATAGGTAATCACTAAGCCTATTAGGCTAAAAATCAAGGTCATTGGTCAAATGTCAAGGTCACAGGGCTTTTCAACCTAACCAGCACCAAGGCCAACTCAGCCTTCCATCCGTCTGAGGTAGGCCTAGAACCTAGATAGTTCGAGTTGCCGTCGTGCCATTTTGAATCGTTCACCTGCAGTGGCGTCACGGTGGGGGAAACCACCCCTAAATTTCCGGTTTGTCGAAAATAGTTGTCGAAAATTTTTTGTTTGTCTGAAATTTTCCGAAATTTGGAACTGAAACCCCCTTATTCGTTAGACCCAAAATTGAAACTCTGAGCACTCATAATCTCCTCTGTCGAAAATGTGCAGCTGTCTGCCGAAAATGGCAACTTTCTGCCCATCATAGATGTAAAAAACGTTCCTAAAAAACTAAAAACGTAAAAACGTGGCAAGAATAAAAAAACGTTTAAAAACGTTAAATATAAAACGTATGTTCAACCTCTTGCCTAATGCTTAATGTTGTAGGTGCAGTATACCTGGAACAATTCTAGATAAAGAAAACTCGATTTAATTTTAATTTAACCGTGTGGTTATAAGAGCATAACACTAGACTAACCAAATATACATCACTACGGCCTATTATTTCTTTCTTGTGGTTCCAAAAGTACTTCCCAAAGCTTTTAATGGGATTTTTAATGCACATTTTTTAAAATAAAAACGTTATAAACGTAAAAACGTGGCAAAAAATTTGAAAAAAAACCTTTTGTTTATACATCTATGCTGCCCATATGCGCTTCGCCGACTTTTTTTAGCCTACAACGTTATTGTTCACGTATGTACGGTGGGGGCGGCAGGTAACACTGTGTGATCCCGTATGGCAGGTGACGCTCCGCTCCGTAGATCGTAGATGGTGAGCTATATAAATAACCTTAAACCTTTTAAGATTTCATTCTGTGTCTGCCGTGTATAGGCCGTGATGTGCCAGCTGTTGATCTGTGGCGTGGAGTATACGAACTTGTCGATGTTCGCCTGGATGTTCCTCGAAGGAATGCATCTTCACAACAGACTCATTCTGACCGTATTCGCCACTAAACCAAACTACGCTGTCTACAATATCGTCGCGTGGGGTGAGTAGGGACCAACCGAATTCACGGAAAAAATGCATGATTTCACCGCAGAATTCTTGAAATGTGTCAAATTTCACGGAAAATTCACGGAAAGAGTTTCGCAAATTCACGGGAAATTCACGGGCCCCACAGACGTTATTTCGAGGCGCTGCGCTATTGCAAACGAAGAAATTTCAGAACAACGAATATTTACTGCACTAAGTCAAGACTCAAGACAGTCAATGTCAACTACTCAGTGCTGAAGTGCGACACGTAGCAAACAGCAACATCCGTATAAAAGCTGCTGATAACACTCTGGAATTGTCATAAATTAAACTAAAAGCGCTAAAATTCGCAAAAAAATCACGGATTTCACGGAAATCGGCGTTTTTCACGGAAGAAGGCCAATTTCACGGAAAATGTCACGGCCGTGAAATCGTGAATTAAGTTGGTCCCTAGCGCTTCTCAGCCAGGGGCCGGGCCAAGCCATGCTTCCCCCCTCCCAGATGGCATTGCTTTCTCCTGCTATGAGAAAAAGAGAAAGATGAAGAAGGATATTTTGTTCTGCGGAAGCAAAACCGTGCATGCCAAGTACAACTGCAACAGATGTTAAACGAAACTTAATCGTCTGGCAGAATTTCAAGCACATGTGCAGGCCTACTTTTAGAAGGGCAGGAGGACATGGGAGGGTGAAAAAGCCGCTCAGCAAGGGCGGGGGCCACGGGCAAAAAAGGTTGAGAACGACTGTGCTAAACGAACAGGATGCTGTAATAACCTAATGTAAGCCAACGATACGATAATAATTCAATTTCAGTCAGTCGTTTAGGCATAATTTAGCCTACGCAAAAGCTCACAAACACAAATACTGTAGTAAAGCATAACGAACTGAATGTTGTTAAAATAAGCTGTTGTTTGTTGGAGTTACGCAAATGTACAGCAACGGAGGTGTTTACTTTTTAACGTCATATTGATAACGGAGATTATTTTGCTATCGATATTCAACAATCAATAACTCCGATAAGACATAATAATAATTTAATTTACTAAACTATCCGTGTTAGTCGCCATGTTTTCGCTCAGCGAAATCACTTCACTTTTTGATTTAAGTAGGTACTTAGACCGAAGTTTAGGCTCAGCGAAAGTATCAGCGAAAGTCTAAGTCAAAAAGTGAAGTCGCCCATTTGCTGGAAGTTTGCTGGACGTTTGCTGGATCATGTAAACACCCCATTAGTGTTACTGCCAAGTGCCAAGGGCCCCTCGCTGGCAATGACAGCCCTGACATTACGCGTTGACAAAGCGGTGAAGAAACAGCTCCCCTGGCGAATAGAAATAAAGATATCGTCTTCTAACAATTACGACAGCGTCAAAAAAATTAAATGTTGCAACAAATTGCGTTTAGAGCGAAAAACCAATAAGAACTTTTTTATTTTATGTATTTTGGTTACTAAACAAAAATAGCCGTTAAATTTTGCCACGCTTTTATCGAAAAAGAAATGGTAGTTGAATTCGCGACACCTTTGCAATGTGCACAAGATTTTATAATACTCGCGACAGCATAAATATCGTAGAACTCGATTGTCAAGTTTTGTACGTAACGTAGGCCCTGTACGTGTTCTGTTCCTACTGACTCATTTTGTACATATGTGCGAATTTGGACGAGTGGTAGTTACTATCGCTATTAACCTTGAATTATTAGGTTTGTCTTTTTGGTTCCTTTTTGGCTTTTAGAGCGAGTTTGATAGCGACTTTTCTTTGGCTATTATTTGGCTTCGTTTTGATTTTTTTCTACACGAAAGTATTGTTCAGCAACCGTAGAAGTGACAGAAGGTGCGCCTATATATATATATACGCCCATCTTCTGTTACCATACGGTACGGTACGCTCCCAGTTTGACTATGGCAAGACTGTAATAATTACAGAGGAATAAGTCTTTTATGCCACTGCAATAAAGTCTCCACGTCCGTACTGATGTAAAGATTACGACAAAGAACCGATGAAATTCTGTCTGAGGAACAGCTGTATTCCGAGTTGGAAGAGGAACAATAAACCAGATCTTTATGGTAAAGTAAATAGCAGAAAATGCGTGAAATTTGGCAAGGATCGTTTGCGTTTGCTACATGGACTTCAGAAAGGCTTTTGATTCTGTTTGGAGAGGGCCTCTGGGCAGTCATGCAGCACCTGAGGTATCCAGAGAAAATAGTCAGAATTCTAGAGAACTTCTACTCTGAAACGCCGAGTGCAGTAACATCACAAAATGATTCGAACCTGGTTGGGGTTCTTTAGGGTTGTAACTGTATACTGTCGTTACTCTTATTTAATGACGACTTGCTTTTAGAAATTAGGCACAAAATTTAACAGCAAAAAATTGTACAACGTTATCTCTGTCACATATCGTTCATGTTAAACGACGTTGTGTCAAAATTGCCACCAAAATAATTATGACATTAAGCATGCTTTGCATTTTAAAAATTACAGTAAGGTCTAAAAATTGTGTGTGTTGATCTGTTTTTGTGAGTTGCTGTGTATGTTATATTAGGGCCTACATGACGTGACATAATACGTTCATATGGGCCCATATTTTGTTTTAAATTTCACGTTTTCTCTTGTCTCTAAATAGACTCATAGGTTGATACGTAACTTAATAAGTTATAATAAATTCATCAACCTTTTGTAATTTGATAAATTTATTATAACTTATTTTTTGTCTCTACTTTTTCGCCACTACAACCGCAAAAACGCAGAATTTTTTAGGCTTAGAAACAAGACGGCCAGCAGTCGCTGGGATAGCCGACCGTACTAGTTGTCAGTGACCTTCAAGATTATCCAAGGTCGATGATTTTCATGTCATTTAAAAGCCAATATGCGACTTTCTATCAATGATCAATAGCAACCTAGGCCCTATCACGCACCGTTTAGCCACAATACATTCGTGACAGACGGACGGGCGGACGGACGACATCCATGAAACAGCTCGACTGTTACTTAAGCACGGTCGGCTAAAAACCGGGAAAACCTAAATTTGAATTTTTTTTCCTACCAATATGTAATGTCTATGGTTTTGCTGAGTCTGGGTAGCAATATTTTCTGTGGTTGGTGTTTTGGCAGTGTGTCCGGCAGTAATTATCGGCATCTGGTCAGGCGTCATCACTGTTCACTCACGGAAAAAGTCAGTGTAACAAGTTTTTGTGGCGATTTCGCTATGAATATAAATTTAGCATAATATTAACCTTTAATAAGGTCAAGGTGAATTTAATATTTTTAAATAACTAAAAACTAACCATACGTATCACTTACGTTTTTAATCTTTTTTGTTTTTTTTCTCCTACATTTTGTACGTTTTTTTATTTTTTTTTAATTTTTAGCGTTTTCTAAAATTAATTAAAAACGTTTATTGAAAATATTATTAAGTAGGTCCTTCTTCGAGAAACATTTTTGAAACCACAGAAACGAATTAATAGGCCCTGTGGTGGTAGTTTACTTACTTAGTCTAGTGATACTTGGTCTTATGGCCGTACGATTAACTGAAATTGAATAAAGTTCTCTTCTCCTCCGGTTTCAGCCATACTGCACATACAATATTAGGCATTAGGCAAGAGGTTAAACAAGTTAAAGCTAACGTTTTTATTTTACTTTTTAATTAAACGTTTTTTTTTTATTTTTGCCACGTTTTTACGTTTATGACGTTTTTAAAATTTTTTTTTCTCTGAAACGTTGTTTTTACATCCATGGTGGAACGAATCATGCGCGTATAACACACTTATTATGCTATTTCTGAATCAGGCATAAGTAGGCTGGCATACACATTTGCTAGGCTTATTAATCGTATGCGTACTAATCGGACTATGAAGGTTAAGAATGTTTGCATGATTGACTGAGCACGAATGGCTGTTCGTTCTCGGCAGATGTTGGTACGCGTACACGAGGGAGCCGTGCTACTGGATCATCGAAGCTCCGCGAATCATCATCATTGTCGTAAGTTTAACTTTTCTTTTTATTTCCGCCAAGTGTGAACGTAGTGAACAATGAAGGAAATTATGAGATTGGTCGTTCTGTTCGTCGTTGTGTCTGTCGTTCCGTGTGTGCGTCTGTGTACATGTCTTTGAGGCGCCATATCTCCGTAACGGTGCTAGATAGATGCATGGTCGCAATGCACCACCCATAGGAAGTCAACCATCGCGAGTCGAATAGTCACATGACCGATGACGTCATGTGACCTCTAAAGGTCAAATTATCTCCGCCATCTTGTCAAACAAAATTGTCTAGCAGAGATGTACGCATTCTAGAATTTTGCGTCTATATCATTTATCCACGAAAATAGTAGGTCTATAAAGGCCTAGGCTATATAGTTTTGTAGGCCTACTGTATTATTTTATTACAACTAACTAACAAAGTCACGAAATGCGTTTAGATTACTATTTTGTGAAAAAAATAGGCCAATTTGGCGGAGATATGCATTTTCACGAACGCCTTCTAGTTATTTCATGTTTTTGCTTAGCTATTTTTATAGCAGTCAAACGGCTGTCTCTTTTCTCATACACGGGCCCGGACCGGAGACGTCTACTCCATTCGTGATGAATGCTGACGGTTGCAGCGCAACGTGGTGATTAATGAAGAAAATGTCTCCGGGCCTGTGTCTGAGTAAAGCGACATCAGTTTTTGAACATTACTTGTGACTTCTGACTATAATTTTGCTAATCAACGGTACGGTAATTTTATAACTTTTCATGACTCAAAAGTGTGTGCCTAATGGAGTGTTCACACGATGAGGCAAACATGAAGCAAGCATCAAGCAATCATCAAGCAATCGTCAAGCAAACACGAAGCATGCCTCTACATTAAACAAGCACGAAGCAATACATTTGTTTGATGTTTGCTTGATTTTTGCTTCATCGTGTAAACACCCTATAACTGACGTTAGGACGTTGTTGTTTTGTTCGAATACATGAAGGCCTACCTCTGCTCTGGGCATCACACAAAAAAACTTTTGCTTGTACGATGTTCTTAACGTTTTTGTTGAGTAAAATTTATTATCAAATGCTGACAATAAAGCGATTTTGTATTAAAGTTGTTGATATTGAACAAAATATTTTGGAGTTATTTGAACATGTGGCGGGCGTTCGGTTTTTGGAGACAGTGTATTTACATGAATGTGCATTAGTAATTGCAATCCCTGAACGCAAGGGATTGCGTTCTTAATGCCGTGTTCCGTGATTGCGAAATTTGTGATTCCTTGAAGCAAGGGTCTTATTTTTGGGATTAAGTTTACAAATTTTAGTGTTTAATTTAGTATCCCTTATACACTTAGTTTGTAGGCCTCTACAAACGGTATAAGCAGGCCAATCCGAACTTCAGGGAATGACTGTGACTGTCTAAATACAACCAGTAGGACTCTAGCGCGGCTAGAATTGGTATTTGTATTATTCAGCTTCGAAAAAGTACTATTTTAACGAATTTTTGTAATCTTGAAATTTCGGGATTGGGTTGCTGCCAATCCCCGATTATCCCGCGATTGGTGAATACGACTTGGATCCCGGGATCCCGAGATTGCAAAGATTAGTGTGCATGTTTTGACGGTGCTTTGTGGCTGCAGGTGAATCTGATGTTTCTGCTGAACATTATGCGCATTCTGGTCACCAAGCTACGCCGCAATCAATCAGCTGAAGTCGAACAGGCTAGGTAATATCATAGGCCCACAGGGTAAGCCATTTTTAAACTTCGCATAACGTAGGTTTGTATCAGCAGTGGCAGAATAAAACGAAGTCAAAGTGCTCAAACATTATTAGGTTATCTAATAGACATGCTTCAGTAGATAGAACGGTTTTAATTTTAAAGTTCAGTATTATAACTGAACCTACAGTCGCGTCACAGCTGTTGACGAAAAACGAATTATTCTTTGCAACACTTGTTCAGTTCAACAGTTTCAACGTTTCTGCAACGTGCTGGAGCGTTGATTTTGTCGGGATAACATGCTTGTCATCAAAAGTATCTTGCGCAACTTAGTATCGCACGGTAGCAAAATTAAGGATATTCTCGTACAAAATCTGCTACTATTAGTCAGTGGCTCTTCAGCGGTTGTGCATACGGTAATTGTAATTAATCGTTGCCATTTGAACATTACCCGTTAACTGTTTGCTAAAAGCAAGCGAAAATGTCGGCCCAGTGAAGACATAATATGCGACAGTCTGCCTAGCTAATAGTTATGCACCGCAAAACTTTGTCCCATACTGTAATTGCGACCTTTGATTGTTTGACCTGCAAAGTGGCACATTTGTACTTAGGCACCGAGAAATTTTACCCCAGTTTCGGTTTTTCAACGTTTCTACGTTGGTTTTTTTTTCTCTTTAGTTAGGTTAAGAACCCGTGAGGGACAGACGGACGACCAGGTAACAAAACCCATTAGGAAAATAGTTTTACAACTTTTAAAGCGTGTCGTAAAAATAACAACGTTTACTAAAGTGTAGGCCCCTACTAAAACTATTTTAGCCATTAGTGTCGTGCGTTAAAAAGTTTGGACACAGGAAGTTGCAATTTTCCAATCCACAGCTGCAAATTTCCCACGGAGAAAATTCTGCATGCTCCGAATTTCACCTTTTACCAAATTAGTCAAGATGTGAGACTTTCAGTCCTAATTGTTTGCACTTTTTAACGAAAATATTTCGACAGGAATTTAAGGAAATTTTCTGACGATTTTTTTAGCATCCCCAATATTTTTGGGAGCGGGAAATTTTCTTCTTCAGACCGACCTGACGCCACTGCATCTGAAGAAGACTGTATCTCCGCTATTTAGTCCGTTTGCTTGGCGCGCGAAAATCAAAAAAGCGATCATGGAAGAAGTTCATTAGTACTATAATAGTCATGGCTGTTTTGTGACTGCAGGAAAGCGGTGAAAGCGGCGTTCGTGCTGCTGCCTCTGCTCGGTGCAAACAACGTCCTCGCAATCGTAGGACCGATCTCTATGCTGCCGGTCGTCTACGGCATCTGGTCGTTCGCATCATTTGCCCTCACTGGCTTCCAGGGTCTCCTCTTCTCACTCCTCTACTGCTTCTCCAGTAACGACGTACGCTTTTTTTATTTATTAGCGGATGAAATCGCACGCGAAGTACACAAAAATAAGAGAGAGAAAAATGTCACGTAGTACACTAGTAAAAAACAAATGAACTTAACATCTGATCGTGGCAAATTCAGACAAAATGATTGACTTGAATCAGATAAAAATCAATCAGCTCAAGTAGCGTGTGTTAACTGCAGGAACAATATTTCCTACCGTGTGAATGACTATGGGGGTCGGGGAGTTATTTACCTGCTCTCCCCTGTGGTGGGAGGAAGTTCAACGCCCGATTAAAATGTCGACATGCGGACAAAAAAGTAGCTACGGGGTGTTTTAGTCTACTAGCTATGTTTAGCAGCGCACATTAAAACTATTTGACCGTACGATTAGTTTGCCTTGCCAACCACGAAGAGAAAACAAGAAGTTGGATGCAGATCGGTGACAGCTTTGAAAAAAATATATTAAGAATCTGATTCCTACGACATGTTGCGTCGGTAATCTAAACAGATGTCGCGTTTGCTGTGCAGAATTTTATTCGATTCCGTGCAAGTCTGTATAGCTTAGTTGTAATTTCAAGACATGTGACCTTTGTTTTGGGCACGCTGTAGGTACAGGGAACTATTGGTCAGCAGTTACGTCGTCGTACGTTGATGCAGCAGGCGGACCAGCAATCGAGAGCTGCACGAGGTGCTCACTCATCGATGACTGGGTTCACACGCATGTCAGTCGGCGACGTCGCTCAACAGCACCAGGTCATAGGTTTTAGCTTACTGATGATACAGTGTAGGACTTATTTTTCTGCTTGGCTTGGTGGCGTAGCGGTTAGGATTTAAGACGTTCGACTTATGATGGAGAGGTCGTGAGTTCGACTCTCAGCCGGGTCGCTATTGCTGGTGGATATTACCTGGATGGGTTACTCTCTGTGGACCGGTAAACCACATCGGTATGTAACCAACACTACAGCCTTAAATCCTTCCAGGTTAGGCAAATCGAATACCAGGCTGTCTGGCTGGGGTTAATGTGACTTTGTCGCAAACTTGTCCCAGACTTTGTCGCAAAGTCGGCGTAATGGAATTTGGGCTTTACCATTAAGAGCTATACACAAATTTTAGTGTTTAACTACCGGGACTATTACCTTTAGTAAGTTTAGTGTATTATTTCTCTTATGTGTAGTTGTTTGTAATGATGTAGGCCTACACTGTGGTCTTACAAACCATGGTCTTGTTCTCGAGGCGTCTAAAGAACAAAAACATGTCCTGGTCTTGAGAAAAACTCTCGATCTCGACAAAAAGGTTTCAGTGATAATTTTAAGACGTTTTGCTAAATACTTTGACAACACTTGATTAGTTGTGGATTCAAATAGTAAATATGTTATTGCGGTTAACGTGGCATCGAGAAAGATGCATTGCGTACTTTCAGTAGTTTGTTATGACGGTTTAATCATATAGTCTTTGACGAAAATCAGTGAATAATATTGATACGTTCGAACATATGGTACAGCATGATAATTTTTCGTCTTTAAAGCCAACATCCTTAATATTGATGGATTGTATTCGAAAAAAACAGCTACTCTCTCTCTCCCAGGAGTGGCCTGGCCCTACACTACAGCTTGCTATACGCGTGATATATCAAAGCGCCACGGAAAAAAAAGATCGGTGTCCCCAAATCAATTCTGGCAACTCATTTATTCATCACGCAAACTAGCGCAGTTTAAACTCTGCTACGTCGATCTGTTGAACGATTGGTTGAACGCTAAGTCGTGCAACAAGTTGTACAGCATCTTGACATGACGAAATGTTTTGTATGTTTTGTGTACGCTACTTTCGATTTTTATCGATTTGCTGTAGGCCCCTTACAATTAGTTGAGCGTTTGCTATACGCTTTTTATTTGTTATGGATTCGGTTCACAAAAATACACTGCTTGTTCTTGTTGTACAACTAATCCGTCTCAAATCGTAAATGGAATTTGGGCTTTGCACCGTCGTCAGTGTCGAAAGACGTTCATAGTCAAGACACGTATAACCAGCATCCAATCCATCATCATTATCGTCATTTTAAATATTTATTAGACTCATGCATCATACGTAAAAATAAACGTCGGTCTCCAGTGGCTCTTTTTGCACTGTCAAACGTGTTATTACAAACCGTAGTCATAGACGTAGCCGAAGGGAGGTGAAACACTGGGGGCAATACCCCCAAGAATCCAAGATTGGCAGAGACAGAGCACCAGAAAGAATCGAAACAGTTTTGTCTTTAGCCTTCCTTATAACCCACTTTTGAAACACACTCAGCAGTCGTTTGCGTTGCACGCAAACGACTATAAAATGTTGTCATGTGATGTGTTTTGAGAGCCCAAGATGCGTAAAAAATGCGTTTCCGGCCGGAACTCTGTCCGAAACCACGTGGCGGGGTTTGCAGCGTTCGCCCAGGCTCCCTAGCTGTATTTGGAGAAACAAATGGGAAAGAAAAGTTTGTAAAAGAAGGCAGAAGGAAATGAAAAAAAGAGAAGAAAGGAAGGATAACCAGACGTGCCCACAAGACAAATTTCTGGCTGTGCCGATGACAGTAACGCAATGTCTCGTTATTGTCTTGCTACAACGTGTTTCGTCATGTAAATTTGGCCGATTTTTTCTTTTATAATTACCTGCAAATATATATTGTTTTTTTCACACCATATAGCCTACAACGGCGTCGCATATTTTACCCTAATGCGGACAATTATGCGATTAATAAAGATTTTCATAAAATACGATTATTATAAATTATTTCCCAGTTTTTTTTAGTAGGTTACAAATGAAAGCACAAGTGTTTTTGCTGTGTCGCCGTTTTCTTTAGCGTCGGCTTATTAATCACGTTCAACGCTAGTATGGGACGAGTTTTGCCGTGTGTATTCGCGCAGAAGCTGTGTGTGTCGGAAGTATGCGTTCAGCAGCAAACATTACTCAACAAAACGGAAACTCCACCGCCACAGCCACTACCACCGCCGGACGTCTGTACTGCATCCTTAACTAGTCGCACGACGATGTTAGCATCACTCGGCGACGATCTCACTGCACATGACGTCACATGCAGAAACGATGCACAGCATTGTGAATTTCAGCAGCCGCAGCAGCACGGAGGTGGTAGCGGATCTGAACATCTGGACTGGTCACTCGACGCCGACGAGATCACCGTCTTCACAGACTGATTATCAGTTGTAGTGGCGTCGTGGTTGGGGGGGGGGCAAAAAGAGGGGGACACTTGGGAACGTCCCCCAGGAACCGACTCAGTCATTCAAAATGGCGCAAAAATGCACCAAAACAATTCATTTTTACATAGTAAATCTACAAAAGTTTTAAACAGGAGGCACAGTTCCCTCTCCAGACCTTTTTCCTAGTGGAGAGAAAACACCCCTCCCACATTACGGCCGTTAATTTTCCCCCTCAAATCCATATCCGCAGATCCTGGCTACGCCACCGTAACCGGGGGGGAGGGTAAAATGAAGCGGCCACCGTTCCATTCCCTACATTTTCCGCTGTCGGAAAATTACGAATACATTTTTAAGGAAAATGTTGGTCCAAAAAAGCAAAATTTTGGACTGAAAAGTAAAAAAAACCCCCTCCATTTTGATGAACGTTAAGGGCAAAATTGGATATGTGAGCATCGATAATCTCCTCTATCGAAAATTTGCAACTGTGTGTTAGAATTCTGTCGAAAAATTCTAACTTCTTGCCCCGCATACTTTTTTTAACCCAGGACGCCGCTGATCACTTGTTTGATGATATTATGCGGCCGTCCGCGCGAAGTTAATACCCCGTTTACACGATCGAGCAAACATCGTGCAAACGTCGAGCAAATGTATTCAAAATACGCGTGCTAATTGCTCGACGTCTGCACGACGTTTGTTCGACGTCTGCTCGATGTTTGCTGGCATTCATCCAGCTATCTCGACGAACTATGGTAATTAGCATGCTAATTAAAAGGGCGGGCGAGTTGTAATTGGAAGGCCTATATAACACGTGATCAGCTGTGGGCTAAGTTTAGGCCTACATTTGAGCCAGGGGGCGGGGTTGCATCAGGCCTGCTTGATGTTTGCTCGATGATTGCTCGATGTCTGCTCGACGTTTGCTGGACGTTTGCTCGATGTTTGCTCGATTGTGTAAACGGGGTATAGCTTTAACCCTGAACTATGACCTTTGAGCTGAAACTTGGCACTTTTTTTTGGCCCTCGAAAAAGTCAGAATCATTTTTTGATTTCCGTTTGTTATGTTTGTTTTTGCTTTCTGTTGTTGATTTAAAAGCGTGTAGGCCTACGAAACGGACGTACAGACGGACGGACGGACAAATGGGGAAGACGCATAATCAGGCCCGTCGAGACTCGAGAGCCACAACAGGGCCAGGGGAAACATTTTGCGGGGCCCCCAAACATTTTCAAGGACCCCTCTGGGAGGAAAATTATTGAATTTTTTTTCAAGATGATACATTTTGGCGTACTTTATATTTCTGGCCGACGGTACCCCTAAACGT
>Ga0209367_1006004_pt1 | contig 16820 bp, 9 predicted proteins | sample WorMetLIZISLAND2_FD_187412 | JGI IMG/M metagenome (GOLD analysis project Ga0209367, IMG submission 187412) | Marine gutless worms symbiont microbial communities from Max Planck institute for Marine Microbiology, Germany - Olavius geniculatus... ... | reverse complement strand
CAAAAGGTGATATTATTCAGCAGCACATTGACACACAGTCAGTGTGATGCAGGCAATATCACCTTTTGTAATTTTTGCTGTTTTCGATGTGCAAGTCCTTAAATGTTGCCGTTAACAAGTGTATAAGCTGATGTTTTGTACATTTATTTAGGCTAATAGTAGGATAAAGTGCTAGCAAAAGTCTAGAAATTCTCAAGACTTTTTTGTCAAAACCACGACCAAAACTTTTTTTTCTCAAGATCAACACCAACACCAAGACAAGACTTTATTTTTTGTCCCCGAGAAGCCTCGTTCTAAGAAATGGTCTCGATACAGAACTACATCACTGATAAAAATAATGTTTGTGTTGTTTCGATTTTAGCATAATATTTGCAGTCTCGTGCAGTCTCTTTGCGACAGAGTGCTGTCACCTGGCGAATCAGTTTGACTTTTCAACTCACTCGTAATTCAATCAACGATGTTGTGCAATGAGTGACGAGCACATGACTTTTTCATTGTAGTTTGTAGGTTTCTATTCGTGATTTTATTACTACAGGCTAATAATAGACCTATTATAATAAGCTATAGCGCGAGAGAAGAAGCTCAGTTATAGGCTCAGAGAATAGGGGCGAGCTGTCTATGTTGCCTAAAAGCAGAATCACTGGACTAAATCTAGGCCCTATATATTATTATGCCGCTGCATATGGGGTCTATCTTCTTTCAAATTTCTGTGGTGAGCTCTGAATAATGCATTATCGGTATTATTGCAGTAGAGTGCAGTACGGCCGTTAAAGGTCATTCAAGGTCGTTGGTTTTGGTAGCAAGCGTGTATGGGACTTACCTATGGGCCTATTAGTAGTAATAGTAGTAGAGTAGACAGCGTGTGACCAAACACCGGCCTTCACTTCATCCTCGCTTTCGCCGGTTTCATTCACATCTCATTTTCACGAGTCGAACTCATCCCGGCAGCGGAAAGTTCGTACTGGTGGCTGGGAAGGGGCCCTTGTCTGTAAAGGCGTTAGCAAAACGATGTTCTGTATGAACAGAAAATATCTTTGAGGAAAAGTCTTCAAGAATTTCCAATCTTAATGCTTTTTGGTAAGAATATTTCTGGCACAACTGATCATCAAATGACCGTTCAATATTCCACATTACCCAATGTCTGCTTCTGTACTACCCGGGGAAAATAGAAACAATGAAATCTCAGGTGAAATAAACAGAAATAATGTCAAAAAAGCATCTCCAACAATTTTGAGTTGAAAGAGTATCGAGAAATTTTGATAATCTTTAGTGCAGACATTTTTGACACACCACTTGCCATCAAATGTCTGCTTTTGCACTATGTGGGAAAACCCAACCTGGCAAAATAGGCTAAAAACAAAATATTTTCATAGTTTTGTTTTCCCAGGTAGTGCAGAAGCAGACAACGTGAGCGTGAGCGGTGGAAAAGTGGACAGTCGTTTGATTGCCAGTTGTGACCGAAATATTGTTGTCAAAAATTATTAAAATCTGATAATCCTTCTTCAAGTTAAAATCGAAAATGCCCGGGATGTTTTTTCCGGACACGGTGTAGAAGCATGGTTTAACTGTAATAATATTATCCATGTCATAGATCATGTAAATAACTCACAATAAAATACCTCAACTTGCACCTCTTTTCTATCTTCTGGTATCAGTGACTGTCGACATCTTGATTGCCATCGCTTTGCTCGATCCACAGCTTTCTGTGCAAGTATCTTCTCTGAAGACTTGATGAATGCGAACTGCGATGGTGCATAATCGATATGATTTCTGTTGTGATGTTCCGGTTTACCTGCAACAATCAAACTATGACATTTTATACAGTAAATCAGCAAATAAACTTAGTGCATGTAAAGCTGACTTAAGTTGGTCCCAAACAGCATACAATATGTTATGAGATGATAAATGATAAATGATTTAAACTGGAAAACTGGCAGGAAACTTGAGGCAAGCTGTCAGTTTATTCCAGCACATAAAGTGAGAAAAAAGTGATTTAAATGAAAAAAAATTACGTAAAAAAATGACAAATGGGTGGTTAGATATGGCAGCCTGAAATCAAGAAACTAAAAGCAAAGGAAACAAGAAGAACCACATAAAAAATTTTAAAAAGAAAAAAAACACAATGCTATCTGGGAAATCAGACCAAAGAAATGCCATATGCCTATGGACGATAGGACTTGAGAAGAAAGTTTTGAGTGCCGATGATAGCACGTTTTCTGCCCGCCACTCCAAAGGCTGCCATTCCTAATGGCCGCCACGGTTAGTGATAAGGTTGGGATCAGTGTTAGTTAGTTCACCATGCATAATGGCCAGTGCAAAGAGGTAGCTATGTGCTACAGTGACAAACAGCAGCATCCTGTGTCCAAAAAGTATGTGGTTTAAAAAAATAAAATTTTCCAGCAGATAGTGCAAATTATTGAAAGATTTTCAACCAACAATTTTAATTATCCAATAGAGCAGATTTTGGAAGCTTAACATTTTCATTTTTTGTCCTAAATACCCCCAAAATGGGACTTCCAGCCTCAAACTTTCATTTTGGGACTAAAACTTTTGGACAAAAATTTCTTATAAACAGTTAGATGTAACAGGTTTCAGCAAATAAATCTGTAAAATTTCAAATTAAAATGTCAAGCGGTTGCTGAGAAAAACAGCGAAAAACTTTAGGGAGCTACTTTTTTGCCGCACCCAGTATAGTAAGTAAGTACTTTTAACTGATAGCTGGAGAACGTTAAATGGCGTTGGCCCGTAACAGGTAAAAATCTGTTATAAGTGTAACAGTTGAGCCTATCTAGCACCGTTTCTGGGATTGGTTTACGGTCACTATTACTGGTTGGAAATCGTTATAATTTTCCCTACCCTCAACCAAGAACTCATGACACTTTTCATTCAACTTCGCGCATGCGGTCGTTGCCGTTTTTCCCAGCTAGTTGACTTCAACGTCGTCAGCCATCAAACTGGCTCTGATCAGCTTGAGAAGCGGCTTATTCTCTTGTATATTTCGTCCAAAAATTATTCCAGTGCCTGCCTGAGAATGCAGTTATTGCCGTAAGCGTCACTGCGTGACGTCACGTCACTGCTTAAAATAATACAATATATTCGTCGTAGGTGTATAGGGACACTACAGTTCAAAATGTTTTTTCTTTCAGTGCGAACATAAATTATTTATGTTCGCACGAAAAGAAAAAAAGACATTTTGTAGTGATGTATGAGTGTAATATTGTTGTTATTGTTGCTGCTGGAGATCGTGACGACGATGAAGATAATAACACCAAGGCTAAGCCGATGATGACAGCTGCCGTACGGCGCCTGTATATACAAGATGGGCCAAAAATGGCACAATGTCTTACACGCTTTAAATTAATCGAATATTAACCTATTTTCGAAATTCTTTCACTATCAGAACCAGGAGAAAACTTGTAATAATACTGTTACTAAAAATCCTACCACACCCTAAGTAATTCTGGTGGTGAAAGAATATTGAAAATCGGTTAATATATGGTGAAATTAAGCGTACAAAATTATTGTTCCATTTTCTTAATAATTGTCTCACTCTGTAGCCTATCTAAGCCGGTAGAGGGTCTTAGTGCTGTCGAGTCGACAACGATGTTTATTACAAGCACGCAACAGCAGCTGTAGTACATGCATTAGTCGCCGTGCAGCTAGGCGAACGACAAACAGACGGCCTACATGAGCTGCAGTGTATTATTTTGTCACATAATTCCTCAGACACCTCAGAGCAATCGTCCGCTGAGTGTCGCCGTGACGGTGTTATTAGACAGTTCGCGCATGCATCGCAGAGGGACTCCGTCGTCACGTTTTCGCCCAGGCTATAGCCTAAGTTTGTATATGCCTATCGCGAGTCAAACAAGGTCCGAGGTAATCTGCATCGCTTTGAACGTGTTATCTTGGGAGAAGCGGACGTAGGTCTACGTTTTTGATGTCAAAAATGTTGCCTCACCCATGCAGCGGCAGGAAATTTTGTTACAAAATACTAGAGACTCTATAGGCTATCATAAAGATTCCAAAATCTTTATAGCTGACCTGGGCTTAGATTTGTACCGGGCCAACGGCACGTAATAGACACCAAGACGAACAGACGGACAGACAGACAGAATTTACCGTACGTAGCCAGTACACGCTCTCAGCACGTAGTCTACGTGGTAGGCTTACAAGCTGCAGTGATGGAACCAAGGTACCGACTCGCAAGACCAAGACCAAGGCCAAGGCATTTCAATTTTAATGCACTAAATACTGAATAGATCCGAATATGCACACTATAAAACATGCAGTTTATTAGATGTAAAACCTTTTATTAGGACCAAAAATATCAATAATCTCATTGATCCGGACAGCAAGGTCGTCGTCATCCGTCATCTCATCGCTGGTCTGTGACTGTCTATAGCAGCACGTGCGCCGTGTAGGCCCCCATACTGACGACCCGCAGCACACTTAGAATTTGCTGCTGTGCTTCCTGTTGCAGACGACAAAAACTAAAAGAAGAGCATTCCTCGTGATGAGATTGGGGATTCGGAAGAGATTATGTTCCGTGAATTGGGCAGATTTTGTCCGCTTTCCTTTAATGGCATTTGTAGCTTAGCTAAAGTTACCGAAGGACCAGTTTGTACAGTCATTTGAATGCTTTCAAATAGTATTGAAATACATAGGCCTAACATAACTTGATTGTTGCGCTAACGAGACATCTGAGATAACTACAACGACGCAAGTTAACAAGCGACTAACGAGTAGAGGGCCTACCGGTACATCCGATATGTTTAATAATAATCAACGCATGAGCTCAGCGTTTATAGCACAACCAAACTACCACGACGGCTGTTGCTGCATCTGAATTGCTACAAACTAATTCGATCGACATTGAGCGGGTGAGTAGTGAGTACAGAACGGCAGAAATATAATAAACAAGAAATATTATTAGATTGTAACTAATCTTGTACTTCTCGCGCGCGGCTTTTATTTTATTTTATTTCATCTCAGTTCATTTCAGTTTATTTGGTCTGTACGTGCGTACACAGCGACGTAACTGAACTGAACTGAACTGACACGGTTCAGATTTTTGACGAACTGACTGATATGGGCAACCAGAGCGATCACATTGTCATTGGTTGACGCGTACGTGAGCGTTGTTGAGTAGTCATCGACGCCGTTAGACGGTGCCTACTGTAATGCATAAATGCTTGCCAATTGGTCAGTTCGTCAAAAACTATAAACGATGTCAGTTCAGTTCAGTTTAGTTACGTCGCTCTGTAAGCGCTTTTACTGTTACACACGCTGCACGTATTGTATACGGTCACAGACGTCAGCGTGATAACCACCATTTATCTGTGTAGTGCTACTGGCTCGGTAAACCCGTGCAGTCACGAAATGAGCGCCTGTGCTGCGGCGACGGCTGATTGATGTGCGTAACTGATGCGACTGTGAGCGACGTGTGATCACAAGTGACGTAACGTAGCGCACTGCTCGCCAGGAACTGGAAGCCAGCTGTCTGTCAGTCAGTCTCTCTGTCTGTTTGGACTAGGCCTAGTAACGACGACGACGAAGCGACGAATTAAAGCGACGAACGTAAAAGCAGCTTAACGCCTAGGCCTCCCCCGATGTACGACGGATGGGGTACAGAACCCCCCCCCCCGCATTCCTAAACAAACCATCTTATTATAAAGCGTCTTTTTCTCTGTCATTACTGCAATTCTGGTAAATATTTTTGCTCTATTTCCTAATATGCGTATTGCTTAAATTTTAAAAAAAAACGAGACTCTGGCAATGTCGCATAATGTTTACCGTGCATGTGGTCAACTGCTAGTCTCACGAGTCACGGTGCCGATAAATTTTTCTGAGTAGTTTTCAAAGTCCAAAATGAAACTCCTAAAATTGTGTACACATAAAAGATTGCTGCATTCCGACTTTGGCGTGCAAATATTACACTTCAAATGTTACGAGGCTTCAGCTCAACTTCGGATGATTTAATCTTGCCGCCTTCGATTTTGTATTTTCTAGGTTACTTAATTGTTGCTGCGACGTGCGGCCAATTGCTGGCTTTTGACGCCCGGTATGATAACGAAAACTTAGATTTTAGCAAATAAGCATACACATGAAAAGTTTTCAGTACAGTTGTAATTCATCATTATTAAACAAACAAATTTGAGCTAATGCTCACGAGACGCGCGAAAGTCTATAGCAGTTCATGTTCGCAAACGGTCATCGATGTTGATACGACTGAAAAGCTCATCACTAGTGCTTGTTGTGATAGACAGCATGCCCATGCCTATCTGCAACCGTTTTCACGAAAGACTGGCCAGCAACGGTAAAATAACGAATTTACGGGGGTACCGCTCTTTGATACCCTCGTGCGCAGGCTTCCTTGAATCTAGAAAATTGAGACTTGGACCGTCGAAATCTACGTTTAATGCAGAGAATTTCATATGCAACCTGTCCATGTCTATCTCAATTGATTTCGGCCCAATTTGCTCTTGAAATGTGTCTCGCAGCCCGAAATCGCCAAAAATCCATAAAAACCTCTATCCAAGGTCATTGAATTCGGTGCCAATCGAGAGCCAGTGTACGACTTTTTTTATTAGTGATTAATAGTAACCTAGGTTTTATCTCGCACCGTTACTAAGATACAGCGACTTATTGGCTAAAAATCGCAAAATTTTTTTACCCCCTCTCATTCAGCGCCCTCGTTCGGGGTGACCGCATTCGAAATTATAGGAAAAGCTTTACGGTTTCTGAAACTAGAGTTTTCTAGGCAGCCAACGGTGAAGATTTGGTGATCCTAGCTTGCACCGTTTTTGACTGATCCACCCGTGTGACGGACGGACAGATAGAATTGCGATGGCTAAAACGCGCTAAAGCAGTAGCTGTTTTCGCGCGTAAAAATGAAAGCGGGCCAGCAAAAGCTGCTCGCAGTGATCGGATTTGTTTATTTCCACGTGGAGGGGATTTGCTCGTGCATAGATGTGGGATGGGTTGTCGTATAATTCTGTGTTTCTCGTGGACTCGTGAAGAGTGTCTGTGTTTCCGGTGTCAGAAGACACACGGGAGCGGTGCTATACGGTGTGCTTAAACTGCGTCAATTATTACTGCGCTACCGCTAGTCCATACAATGCCAGACGTGACAATGACACGCCACTTTCATTTTGTGACAACTAACTCTGGCACCTGAAAACCTGTCTCAACAAGCGTCAATGTGATTTGGTACTTAGCGACGTAAGCGCAGTGCGAACATTAAGAGAAAGGATTAGGCCTAGACGCCGTTTGACCAACAAGGACGTATGTACGCTCGTGCGGATAGTGTTAATTTTAAAGTGCTACACCGAGAAAGAAGAGCCAAGATCGAGCGGAAGGTGTCGAGGGGGAAGAGGTGGTGCAGGGAGTCTCTTTTAAGGTGCGGTCACACTAGTGATCCCGTCCGGCCGTCCCGACGGCCCTCCAAACGGTTAGTGTGCGAACCGCTAGTGTGACCGCACCTTTAATCCGATCCTGGGATCTGGGGAAGCGTTGGGTGCTCCGGAAGTGGGGCTCGAGCAGAGTTTCAGACGAAAATGGAGATACTTGAGGTCGGAAAGAAGCCATCTGGTACACCTTTTCTAGTAGGCCGCGATTTATATTTTAAGTCGTTGTGCACCAGCTGTGCGCAACCACGAAAATACAGCCAAAAATTTGTCCACTCCACGGCCCTGGGCCCACTTAAGAACGGGCCTGACCAATTCACACCTACGACGCAACTCAACTCAACAGTTGAGTCTCGTCGGCGTTGTATGAGTTGGCCATAAAGCTGCCGCATCAATAGCACTCACGTTAATCCAGCACTGATTATGCAAGTTGCAGTCAAATAGGGTGTTTACACGAGCAGCTAGCTCGACGTTCTATGATAATTAGCATGCTAATTAGGAGGGCGGGCTGATTGTAATTGGAAGGCCTATATAACACGTGATCAGCTGTGGGCTAAAATCCTAAGCATAGGCCTACATTTGAGCCAGGGAATGGGGTTCCAATAGGCCTGCTTAAGCCAGCTCAATGTTTGTTCGACGTCTGCTCGACGTTTGCTCGATGTCTGCTCGATGTTCCCGTTTACACGATCGAGCAAACGTCGAGCAAACGTCGAGCAAATGTATTCAAAATACACGTGCTATTGCTCGACGTCTGCTCGATGTCTGCTCGATCGTGTAAACACCCAAAAACCGACATTGAACTTTCAGCGATGCGGCCACGTGTCAAAAAGACTCGTTCTTGTTATTGACACGGCGTATCGCGCTATTAATATCTAGTATCGAACATTTGCCCGTACGGACATAATTCCATACGGATGTTTACACATATATGCACTTTTAAGACACTTAGCGTCAGAGCAGACATTTGCTCGTTCGTTGTTAACTTCAAAGTCTATGGCCTACGGGCGGTTTCATCGTTTTTACGCGCGATAGCTAGCATAGCTATAGCGCGTATTAGCTACGATAATTGTCTGTCTGCCTGTCCGTCACGACCCGGTACCAATCCAAGACCAGGCGAGATAAAGATTTAGAGTTTTTACCATATGATAGCCTTTTGTCTCTAGTATTTCGTGACAAAATTTCATCTCGCTGGGTAAAGGGGATCTACTCGAACGAGGGGGTGAAAGAGGGCACCCCCTTTAAAAACCGTAATTTTACCGCTATAGGCTCATCTAACGTGAAAATGGTTGCAGATAGGCACACCTGGCACAGACATGCTGCTTATCATAACAAGCACTGGCTTCGAGCTTTTTAGAAATGCCAACATCGATGACCTTGAATGACCATGAACCCCCAAAATAATGGGCAAATGTCCGTTCCCCACCAGTTTCGCAATATCGTGTGACAATCTGCAAACTTGTTTGTCGATTGTTATTATTATCATTATCGGCATCAGCGTATGTGCGTCTCTATATAGACTACCGCTAGGCTATGCCAAACAGTCTGTTTATCAGTTTCAATTTTATTCGACGTCGAATATGGCGACGTTAAAACTAGCGACAAGTTGAGCCGGTGCATGTTAGCATGCACGAAGTGTTAGACATTGGCGAATCACGGCGCAAACAGTTAGGGTAAAATGCGGCTGCAACAGTGCTTACGATAACCGGCTAAAGACAACCCCCCATGACAAAACCGCTTTGCTTTGTCATAGATTAGGCCTACTGCAATTTCGGTGTACAATTTTTGCAATTTTTAGCGCTATAGCTGCGTCGAATAATAAGCTTTAGTATAAAGTAGGCTTACGTTTGCGGCCACTAAATTTGCGTAAAATACTAGCTTAAATTTTTGAAAACAGGACTGGCGTAAGGTCGTAATGTTTTGCTATGTGGTCAGCTTTCCAAAATGCTCTCAAAATGGAGTACACAGGCTTGAGAGTAATATAGTTGCTTCCTGACTTTGGCGCGCGAAGGTTAGAGTTCGATTATTACACGATTTCAACTCAACTCAACTTCAAATGGTTCAGTTTTGCCACTTCGGATTTCTAATTGTTGCTGCGACGTGCATCTGCTGTCAGCTGTGGCTGGCTTTTGACGCCAGGCAAGATTAACAAAACGTAGCCTTTGGCAAAATGCGTAAATACACATGATAGGTTTTAACTAATTCATCGTAAAATTGTGGTGCGTCATGCAAACTGATTTCATATAAAATGTGTGAAAACGGGTTAGCAAAGGGTTACTAATCTGAGCAATTTTCCACGTAGGCTACATGTTTTTTTTCGTGAGGGTTTTTTCGCAACTTACGGCAAAAAGATTAGGTCAGGTTCAGAGTTAAATTTAGCGTTGCGCATCCCTAGGCGGACGGCCGCAATATGTCAACGCTGGACCGGCATATTTTTCTAATCAAACTCCAGGCTATTGCACACACGTTTGACCCCGACAAAACAACGAAGCAACTGAGCGGTGTTAACACTGTAATGAGTGTGTTGACGAGTTACAGGATTTAATCGCGATCACAAAATTAACACCGTACAAAACAAGTAACAGACTGAAAAGTATGCGTTGCTGGAGTTTGCTTTCTACGAGTGTGTTCCTCGCGTAAATTACACGACTGCACTTTCGTAGTTCGTAGTTCCACTGCGGTGTTTGAAGAACGTCGGCTTAAATTCCCCGCACAATCAGTCTCCTTTCAGACAAAAGCCCTTTCAGACATAAGCTAAGCCCTGCCAAATCTTCCTTAGTAAGAAAAGATCTTCCACTTTGATAGTCTAAATGGACAATGCACGACAAAAGTCGCCCTTATGGAAAAAATATCAGCTTTTACAGTGATGGACAAAAATTAACTAAAAGTTGTTCAATTAATTTATTATTTTAGTTCGATCGATAGTTTAAGTACAATAAAAAACTAGTTAAAAAGCAGCGTAATAATTAATTTTTAGTTAGCAATTAAAAAATTTAATTTCCAAAAATAGCAGAATTATTTATACAATTTTTGACTTTAAGATATCATTGGACTGACTAGAGTTAACTGAGGGTAGCAACTGTTGAAAGAGTGAATAGAAAAAAAGTCATATTAAGACTGTAACTTATTTTCTCATGTATTTCATTTTTTTTGTGTTCAAAATGTTTAAATTTTTCTTAAGTTGACGGTTCACTTGTAACCAATATCAAAAGTATTTTGTCGACAATGTTGGACAAATTGACTTCAAAATAGTTGCAAATTAGTTAAAAGTATAGTTTTAATAGAAATTATTAGTTTAGTTAACTATGTTGCCAAGATAGTTGCTAACTTAGGCCTATAGTTTAATTACTTTTAATTAAAATTTACTTATAATTAAATTAATTTTTTAGTTAGTTAAACATCACTGGGCTTTTGTCCGAAAACAATGTCATGCCGGTTCGCTGTTTGTAGACCTCGTCTTGAGCTGGTCCGTCTCAGAACTTTTTCTGCCTCTGTGTCTGCTTCACTTTAATGCGAAATTTCTCGCTCGTCGCTACGTGCTGGGTGCTTGACAAACGCTGTGTTCGTCGTTTGCCGTTTTCAGATCGTCCTTGACTGCCGCGACGCTGCTATTTTCACTGCTTGACATCTGGAACCCTTCGTAGACCTTGGACGTGATCAGTCGGAACACCTTGCCCCAAACGACCGCCGACGTCGAGTTGGACCACGATGAACGGTTGTGTTTCAGCTCGGCAGCCCAGACCTCAGCCATGGCTTGCTCAAAGGCCAGTAGGTGGTGCCAGCTCAGACCGTCGACGGACCGATGCAGCCGGCCGAGCTGGACGAGGTTTGGAATGACGACCAGATCGAGCGCGTCCACGTTGTCGACGGCGGCCGTGACGGCTCGCATGAAGCGCGCCCCGTGGTATCGGAACAACGCGTGCGATCTGAGCTGTTCGGCGCCCCGGAGATCGCTCAGTTCGCGGAACGAGCTTTGCGTGCTCGGCTCCAGTTCGAATATACGCAGAAAAACGCGCATGCCCATGTCCTGCTGGTCGACGTGCGTCAGCCGCAGCCAATCAGACTTGAGCACGGCGCGCTCGTCGCCCGTCAACAGTTCATCGGCGTCGCTATGACTACGAGGCGCAGATTCGCGCCGTACAGCGGGTACGTGATGTGAGCGATCGACGGCGTGGAGCTGAAGTGCTGGGCCTTTACACGACTCGTAACTGCTGCCCGCTCCCTTCCTCGCAGATTCCATACAGCCCATCTCTACAACGAACACGTCAGCATTGATCATCATCAATCATCGTCATCATCCCTACCCCGTCACACGAAATGCAGCGACGACGTCCAAAGTTGCTGCAGTCCACATATGTGACAAAAAAACGAGAAAAAAATCATAAAAAACAAAGAAAAAATCATTTTGTTATAGTTTGCGTTGTGCCTTATTTCGAGACAGGCCTACTATTAATGTTCGTCACTGGACAAAATCTATATTGTAGGAAAAACTCACAAGAGGCCACAGACAAGGTTTTTAGGCAGGCAGCTGAAGAAAGAGAACAAAACTGGGTTACACATAACTCACGTAAAACACATAAAACACAGCTATAAAAAGCCGAAAGCAGCGCAAAGACCTGCTTATTCGGCGGAACACATAAAGACGAAGAAAGAAAGACTGCTTTGCATCGCGTTGCGTTGCGGAACGTTAAGCAATAATAGCATTAACGGTTTTCAATCGAAAAACGCGACAGCGTAACGGCAACTTACTGCATGGTGGACCGCTGCCGTTGTATCGGCGCTGACCACGCGTGTGTAACGCTGCTAAGCGCTGAGCTGACAGCAGAATATATTCGACGACAAACCTCCCCATGACAAAAACACTCTTACGACAAAAAACCAGGCTAGGACAAAATCCCCTCCACGTTGAAACAAAGCAGATCAGATTAGCAGCTTTCGCTAACCGCGGCTACATGTCGACACGCATTTAGGCCTAGTCGATTTACATTTCGAGCCCCAATTTCACGTCCCTGTTGTAGGCCCACGGTGAATTAGTTTCAAAACTTATTATGCGTGCATTCTGCAACAGAAAACTATGTTTTATTATCTTTCCGGGGATCGAAAGCCAACAAATCACAGGACATCGCAGCAACAAGTAGAAATCGGATGCGGCAAAGATAAGATTAAACTAACCGAAGTTGAGCTGAAGCCGCGTACGAGCGTAACATTCGAAGTGTAATATGCTCACCTGGTAGCTCACCTGGTGTGGCCACACCAGTTTGAGAGAACTTGTGTAGCCATAGGGTTTGTCGGACTTAGTCCTCGAAGAAACCCATTCTTTGTCGGCTCATTCGATCAAGTCTTTTCTTAAAAACATTCACTGACTTTGCACTGACGATATCCGGATCCAAACTGTTCCACCTGTTTACCAGTCGCTCAATGAAGAAGAATTTCCTGACATCCAGATGAGATCTGTTCTTTAATTTCATGTTATGTCCTCGAAGGTTGTTAATACTTGACAGTTCCATAGATTCTAATAGTGAAGCTGAGATACCAGAGATCACGCCAAAGTCGGTGTCACGTATATGCCATCTTTAGAGCTGCATTTTAGACTTAAAAATGTGCTACGCAGAAAGAAATTTCTCGACGTCACGAGGGTAGAGGCGAGTTGACCACACAGTAAACAACATTGCGAGAGTTTTTCTTTCCCAAAGAATCTAAGGTACTATAATATAGGCAAATTCAGTGGCCGCAAACTTACTTTATATTGAACTTCATTAGGCCGCTATTTCATACAGTTAGCGGTAAAAGCGGTAAAACGGACGAAACACAGCAAAATTGTTTATCAGAATTGCAATAAGGCATGACAAAAAAGGTTCTGTCGTTAAGAGGTTTTTGTCGTAGAGGGAATTTTGTCGCGGAGGGTTTGTCTATATGCCATATACGACAGTCGGCGGCGGGCGGCTTTAACGATATGCGCGCTACGCCTGCCTGCACTGTAGGCTGCAGATTAATGGGCCGGATACGGAGAATTTCCGGTCGTCAATCGCGGCACGTGACCAAGACACGTGACTACAAAATGGGTCGCCGACAGGAAGTGACGTCAGCTGACAGCCTGCTGCTGCTAAACGAAAGTTAACGTTTTTATATTTCATGCCAACGTATGGGTTTCTACACGGTCTTATGCTAGTGTAACGAGGCATAATACACAGTAGCCCGTATTGGAACGTAGCCGACTTATGTCATGACCGTGATCGACGGTGTGTTCTGCCTGGACGCGCGTGTGATATAGCCTACAAACGAGAGACGCTATCAGTCGTCACGCTTCGGCGGAGTGACAGTATGGGCACTTATAATACCCCAGACACTACTATGAGAAATAGGGAGACTACATATGTTAAGTTAAGGTTTGTTTTTTTATAACTGTGCTACCATTGTGTTATGGTGAATAAAGTTGTATATATGTCAAGAAGTAAGCAGCCGCCTTTTTTCGGCGTCGTGGCACGCGCAAACCTGATATGACTACTTTTCTCGGTGTAGCAAAGTATAAAAGTTATATTTCTACTGCTGTGTGCTGACCATACGGACATTACATCGCTGCGACGCCAATGAACACATTTTGTCTGCACCCGTTTCGCAGAAAAACGGAATTCTGCATTAACTTGCCGACAACCACCTGTAGTGCTAGAACGGTAGCGCATACAGAGAGCAGTTGAGTTGATAGTTGATACTGTACAACAAAGTTCATCTGCGATGTAAAAAATGTCAACGATTCAACCAAATGCTAGGAACATAGGCCTATAATTCCGTTTTTTAAATTTAAATGTGTTGTCTACGTTCCAACTCATTTTTCAAAACCTTGCATAACATTTTTGACGTACTGAACACGTGTTGCAAATAGGACCCACAACGTCCTGTGTTCAAAATGTGTTTTTATGTGCTAAATGTTTTGTAACATTTAGCGACTTTACTTGATAGCTCAAGCTAATCTATACTAACCGATATTCTCAGTTTATTTATAGCTCCGTGAATCCGGATTCTGCGGTCGTACACGTCTCGACTATAGCAGTCGTCAAGAATAAATACAGGGATCAATGTCATGGAGAAAAGAAAATCGCTACGTGAAGCGTGGTCAGTGTTTAGCGGCCTTCCTGTAGATATTCATTACTGATCGGAGAGTATTTCTGGTCGCTCTTGGACGCACGCAGGTAGGCCTACTCTAGACGTGATTATTCACGTCTAGAGTACCTGCGTGTCTATCATCAAACGGTTCATCGGTTCTCGTTACGCCAGCGAAAGCTCGACCGTCCATGTGTGCCAGCGACCGACGACTTATTGACGTCAGTTTGCCATATATCAGCATCAGCGCGTACGTAATCCTTACGTCCCGGTGTCGCTGACAACTGTTGAGAACTGCGCATGAAGACCGTGTCTGATTGACGGATTCAAATGAAAGAATTCATTAGATCCGACGGGTGGCGGAGCCGATAGTCGAGCGGAGCGGAACAGAAATTCCACGTATCCGCGTTCGACTGCACTGCCACTTGCTGCATTAAACCACAGAAACTAAGCGACCAAAGAAGAGATGGCGATCGACGTTTCAAGACGACTTAAGATAAAAAGGAGTTCACTAACAGAAACTGAACAACGCACACACATAAACAAGTACGGAGTCCCTAACAAAAGCTGATCAGCGTTCACTTGACTTTGCAGTCATACTTTCTATTCTGCACTTCGAACATGGTAATAATTAATGCATGTTCAAGTTTTGACTTTAGACTTCCAAGTAAGTTGTTGCTCAAAAGGTATGAGACATAAAAAAGGGTTTGTTATAGTTGTTGTTGTCGTCGATGCGTGTCGCTGTCGGTGGGCCTATTATGTTCTGTGTGAAAGTACGAACTATTCAGCTATATATGAACTGTATGAACTGTAATTAGTTAAGTTTTTCTTTTATTTTGTATTTGTTTGCTACCTTTCATGCTGAATAAAGATGCATAATAAAAACAAAAGAGTTTTGGTAGCACTGTTTATATAACATGCGAGTTTTGAAACTACAATCCGGCAGACACATGTAATTGTCATGATACGGAAGAGAAAGGCTATCCAAGCGAGGCCTAAGACTATAATGTTGTCTTGGTTTAGCTCCAGCCATTTCGTCGCAAGTCAGTGTTGAAATGTGCGCTGTATCCAAAAATTGCGAAAAATTTACTAAAAAACCCTATTTTGGGTATTTAAGGTCGCTCAAGGTCATCGATGTTGATAAATCTGAAACGCCCGTCACTAGTGATTGTTATAATAAGCAGCACGTCTGGACCTATCTGCAACCTCTTTCACACTAAACGAGCCAATAGTGGCAAAATAACGTCTTTTTAATGGGGGAGATATTCCTCTTTAATAGACACTTTTGTTCGAGGAAAAACCCTTCGCACAGGGGCACAAAATTTTGTCACAAAAAACTAGAGTCCTTGCGGTAGCCCACGGTGAAGTTTTCGTGATTCTAGTTGCACCGTTTTGATAGGGCTGCTGAGTGTGATGGACGGAAACACAGACGCAAAGGCCATGGCCATGGCTAAGACGCGCGAAGCATAGCCTAGCTGTCGCGCATAAAAACAAGGTGCTTCTCTGCTCAATAGGATTCAGCGCTTAAACAGCAGCTCCGGCGCTTCGTCAGCATATGCCTACAATCAGACGTTCTTTTTACTATGCACCTCGAATTGATTCGCCTGCTGCAGACACAAATGGAAATAATAACATGTAATTACCGGCTCAGACACTGACTTCGTGGTGAATTCTGACAAATAGCCTAGTAGCCTACGTGATAGAAAATAGTGGCTGTCGTACTGTGATTTCGATCCGATGTAGCTTATTATGTCGTCCATTATGCGTTATTTATACTCGTGATCTTATCCGCGAGCTGTTGGGTGTAATATGTTTAACCACCGCTATAATGTTAGTTTACGACAAACGATACCTGTCCCGTCCTGACAGGGTTTACAGTAATCGTATTGATCCGCATCATACGGATTCTGCATTAGCGCTATAAAAACCATACCGCAAGGCTAGTTATAAACGTTTATAAACGTTTTGTTTTATTTATTTAGTTAAAACGTGTTTTGTTGTGTTTTGTTTTGTGTTTTTTTTCTATGTGCGCGTTTACATTCGTGTTTATTCATGTAGTACGATTAGGGCCTAGCGTGCAATAATTACAAGTGTAATTTTTACGCGCGAAAGCAGCTATGCTATAGCGCGTCTTAGCTATCGCAATTCTGTCCGTCTGTCCGTCCGTCCGTCTGTCACACGGGTGGATCAGGCAAAAACGGTCCAAGCTAGGATCTCCAAATCTTCACCATCGGCTGCCTGGAAGACTTTAGTTTCAGGAACCGTAAAGCTTTTACGTAAACTCGAAGGGGGTCACCCCGAACGAGGTCGCTAAATGAG
>Ga0209367_1006002_pt1 | contig 16826 bp, 11 predicted proteins | sample WorMetLIZISLAND2_FD_187412 | JGI IMG/M metagenome (GOLD analysis project Ga0209367, IMG submission 187412) | Marine gutless worms symbiont microbial communities from Max Planck institute for Marine Microbiology, Germany - Olavius geniculatus... ... | reverse complement strand
AACAGCCATATTTTGTCCATATATTTTGAATTAGCATTTCTTCAGCTACATCTGTTAAAAATTTCGTGTAAATTGATCATCATTTGAGTGAATTATGAAAGAAATAAAAAGGGTGCCCGTTTTTTTCAAACACAGTGTATTAATCCGAAGTTTAAAGGTGCTTGCTTGATGATGTCCGTCGCGAGCGACGATAAAAAAAGTAAAAAAATTATTTGCCATCTCAGCTGAACTGTAGTGACATGTAGTGATCTGTGGTGTTCAGGAAGACCGGTTTTATCGTTCATTGCGATAGATTAACAGAGTAACAAGTCGATTTATTCATTGTCTTATCGGCATAATAAATAAATTATGTTGCTTTGAATATGTAGTGCCGTCGAGAAAGCATCACCTGACCCACGACTGGACATTACCGCCCCTGTCACCGACTTACAGCACCAATGACGTCATTCCCGCTCAGTCGTGGCTACCGGAAGTGAAAGTGCCAATAGATGACGACGAAAAAGAGCCAATCGACTTAACGACGACGTCACAAACACCGACTTTCTCGAGCTATCCGACCCCAGGTAGGTGACGTACACAAACGTACACGTCTACTCAGCCTTCCATCCCTCCGGGGTAGGTAAATAGGGTACTGGCCTGTCTGGCTGTGTCCGGTGGCAGCTAGCACTGTGTAATCACATACGGCAGGCGACGCTCCGTAGTTCTGTGATTGGTTTCCTATTAGTCTTAGAGTTATCCGCTATTTTCCCTTTACTTTACAGTGACGAGTTTGCACCAAGTAAGCTGGACTTAATTTGAGACGGTAAGCCTACTGTCCGATATTGATTTTTTCATCGTCTTCCTGTAAATTTTGAATGAACGCGATAAAACATTGAATGGATAGTGTGAAAATAGCAGTCATAAAAATAGTTCTACACAAAATTAAAATGTTACTAAAATAATAACAAGTGTAGCGAAATGTAGATTTTGATTCATTCACATAGTTAGATATGACTAGAAAATTTTGACGAATATGTTTAAGTCTGCATAGTCATTGCGTCAAGTAACATGACAGTCACGATTCAACGTATACAAACTCTAAAAATATTTCGCAGAAACGCGACGTTTTTGGCCGTTCTCTATTGAGCTTAACTTATTTCTAACGTCTATTGCATTTGCGGTTGACACCAGATACAAGTGATCGTTTGCTACCACCTGACTACAAGATTTATCAACCATATCGCGTCCGATCGCCGGCATCTCTCAACGGCTGCAGAAGTTTGGCTTTGTTTGGCGTTAGGAACTCACCTCGAAACAATGTTTCTACTGCAGGCATAGCAGGTGCGTCAGTTGGGTCGCCTGAAAATGCAAAACTGGAAAATGACGAACGAAATTGCATGCAGTTCTTTACCTTTGTCTCTCGAGTCTCGAACGCAGACACGCGAGACCAGTCCGTCAAATTCTAGTCCGGCATTTTTAAGCCCGGCAAATTTGAGTCCGTCATTTTCCAATCTTGCATTTTTTGCTCCAGCACTTTCAGCTCGCCCAGTCACTTATTCTGCGTAATACCGTAGCTTAATGTTAGTGCTGTGAAGTTATTGCTGTGCCGTTGATTTCCTTACTTACTCACGTTCGAACTCACTCGTTCTATTGTCGACATGTTCGTTTATCTGTACTATAGGCCCTATAGTACCGTATTACTCATGTGTTGGAAAATCTCCACTTTTCTATTTTTTACACATCTTACAGTGCAATTCATTTTGGTGTTAGCGTGCTGGCAGTGCAGAGTGCACTTACTTTTCTCAAATTCATCTCTCAAAATGCAACTGTTGATTTGAGCCTGCAGAAATAATGCTGTACTATAATTACATAGACATTTTTTATTGCGGGATTAATGTTGTTTATTTCGGATAACTGCAGGCTTTACATAGGCCAGGTTATTTTTTCATGTCAGAAAAGTACGCTTGTGTGATAATTTGTCACACTTAAACAAAGAATGCATGAAATGAAGCGCGCGCGAAAATAACGTTGTGGCACTACGCGTTACCGTGACAACGGTTGCTATGGCAACGGTAGGTGGTTGTCGCCTGCTGTGGGAGTTCCTGGCCGAGCTGCTGGTTAGCTCGTCATCGTCTGACGTCATTCGCTGGGAGGATGAGTCAGCGCTCAAGTTCAAGGTCGTTGACCCGCAGCGTCTGGCCGAGCGCTGGGGCCAGGAGAAGGGCAAGACCGGCATGACCTACGAAAAACTGTCACGTGCCCTCAGATACTACTACAAAACAAAGATCGTCGCCAAGGTGCGCGGACAACGACTTACCTACAGGTTATTTCTTATCTTATTTCATGTCTTTGTATTGTTTGAACAAAATTTGTAGAAATTTATGCTGCGAAAGAATGCAGCTCAAAATGCACGGAAATGTGTTTGCTGGACGGGCTTTGCAGAAACCTGTCGTAGAACTCTGAAATGCTCCCAGACCTTGTAAAGAATTGAGGAGCAAACGACAGAGAAGATAAAAGAAAGGTGTGCATGCCCTCGTTTTTCGCGTTTTTGTTTTATGTCGAATAATTTTGGACATTAGAATGAGAGTATCTCGTCGTTAAGTAGACGTTGAAACTCTAGCATTATACATTACTCCATTTTGTAAATTAGTTTACTACGCATTTTCGATGTTTATATTATTTAGGCTAATAGTTTTTATGGTTAGGCGCTGCCATTCAGCATTGTAGAACACACCGTAGAAACTGTGCTACGATAGCGTGTAATTAATAATTATATATTATAAATGATGCAGATTTCTGACGGCTCCGGGCTGCATAAAGCGTCGTGCGCGCGGTGCAAAGCCAGGGGTTCCACACAAACGTCGACAGCAGCGAGCAGAGCACAACAACAACACCGCTACTAACATCACGACTTTGACTTCAATGACATCATCATCGTCATCATCATCGTCAAACATAGACAGTGGTCAGTCCAGTCCTCTGTCCAGCAGTCCAAAGACGCAGATCCCAGCGTCAGGGTCTCCACTACGCCCGGTTGTTCGTCCATGTAATGTCCAGTCTACTAACTTAGAACAGGTCCTCGCTCGTCAGTCCGATAAACTGGACATGGTGAATGGTCAGTGCCGCCCACTCGTCAGTGGTCACTCCAGTCCACTGTCTAGCAGTCCAAAGAGGCAGATCCCAGCGTCAGGGTTTCCACCATCACGTCTGGTTGCTCGTTCTTACGATGACCAGTCTACTAACTCAGAACAGGTCACTGATGGTCAGTCCAGCCCATTAACCATGGTCAGTGGTCACTCCGTCCTCTATCCAGCAGTTTAAGGGGGCAGATCCTAGCGTCACGGACACTTCCATCACGCCTCTCTGCAGCTGGGTCGCCTGTATTCGTCGACGACTTCCTGACTGATGATGAAATGATAAAGATCGCCGACGGCCCGCAGCAGCAGCATGCTAAAGCTCCAGTTCCACTGTTGCGCGTCTTACCCAGTTGCACATCCTCTATATCATCAGTTGATGAACTGATGCTGCGTTCAAATTCAGCCTTCATTTACCCTGAGTTTGGTCTGTCCGGTCATCCAGTGTGTAACGGCTCTGTGCAGCACTCAGAAGTCAGTCGTTTCGCGTTTAATCAGAAGATATCTTCAACCACGTTCACGTCTTCCGTGGACAGCGGCAACGAGACCGTGACGTCACCGGACGATGACGTCATCGATATGACGTCACTGTCTGCTGACGTCAAGCCTTCCGACCTCGCACCTTGTCGTTGATATAGTGTTGCCCGCTGCTGACGCTGGGATGACGTCATCGATCGGTGACGACACTGACATGACGTCACAGCTTCTTTCCTCGCACTGCCTTCGTCGCTTCCTATCTCTCATTTCCTATAGGTCGCTTGGTAGTGGGGTTGCAAATAATTTTTCGACAGACAATTACGCGCTATGACATAACGTGCCTTCCACTTTTGAAGTCGTTCCGTTGTCCATTGTTGGTTGCTGCATGCACTGCAGTTGATCATTTCAATTTATTTATGCAGACAACATCTACAAACATTTCGTATTTATAAGGCGCTATATTTGTTTTAGTTGTTATTCTATTTATTGATATTCAAGACGTTGTGAGGTGCTGTTCAAAGTAATATTGTTTTTCGTCTCTGACAAATTGTCTACATTTTAAGTGCATTTTACATTAAATAAGGTGACTTTGTGTTAAATTAACATATACTGTAAATTAATGTATACTGTATGCAAAATAACGCGATCGACTAATGCACATGGCTAACGTTAGATCTACATGTCGTGTGTCGTTGTGTGTGTTTTAAAAAGGCTGACTGTTTATAGAAACCAACATCTGCTCCGGTTTTGCAAGGCCTGTATAAGTATGTATGAGACACAGTTCGTACGTTGTTTTGCGTATTTCGGAGATAGATTCACATAACATCTTACGAAAAGTTTATGACATTTTATGACTATGTTTGTGAATCGGGCCCCTGGTCTGTTGGCGAGATTTGAAACAGTTCAACACGACAATTAAGCTTAAGTTTTTGTACGTAGGCTATTGCAGCTAAAAAGTTGCAGCTGTGAATCTAAAGGCATTCGCATAAGTGCAACAAAATAAAATAAAACAAGAAACTTACAATAAAATGCCTTTTTAATGCATACACGTTATATACACGGTCGTTTATTAACGAGGTAACAAACGCAACTTAAACAAATGAGATGCAAAATGTAAAAAAACAACAAACAAATAAAAATCATTTGTATTGCTTTATGTGCGAAGCCTTGCAAAACAATACAAGTTCTCCGCAATAGGTTGAAGCAAAATTGCGTGCAGTCGATAGCGACAGTTTCCGGTTATTTTTGCTCAGTTCCTTCTGAGCCAACGCATCAACACTGTACATGAAGGCCCTGTAGTGTAGTGGTAATTTGTTGTCTGGGAAAATCCTCCCTTTATTTCCCTCCCCTTCCCTCAAAAGTAGCCCCCTTTAATCCAGCTAAGGGATAGGGGAGCACTGAAAGCTGTCCCAGTGGCGTCCGGGGGCAGCCCCAGTCGCGAACGTATAGAGCATTTTTGCACCCTAAAAACTACATTTGGCGACATAAAATTTCGTATTATCTTACTTTTATTTTAAATGCTTAAACCCAAAGGTGGGGCAAAATATTTGGGGGTTCCTATCGATCACACCACTCATGTTTAGAGTGTGAATTCGGCATGAACTGAGAGAGCGACGCAGCGCCATCTGTCGATTAGTACAGACAATAACAAGAAGATTGTTACAGAGACAGTAATAATTGCTGGGATGAGCTGACTTGGTCCACGTAACGTTGACGTAGCGCGACTCGTCGGTGCAACAGTTGTGCGCGTTATATCTGCACGGTCATATTAATAATTAGCCTCTAAACTGTCAACGACATAACTAAATTTTTACGCGCGAAAGCAGTTACGGCTTTCAGCGAGTCTTAGCCATCGGAATTCTGTCCGTCCGTCTGTCCGTCTGTCACACGGGTGGATCAGGCAAAAACGGTCCAAGCTAGAATCACCAAATCTTCACCGTCGGCTGCCTGGAAGACTCTAGTTTCAGGAACCGTAAAGCTTTTTCATAAATTCGAAGGGGGTCACTTCGAACGAAGAGGCTAAATGAGAAGGGGTAGGCAAAATTTGCGATTTTTAGCCAATAAGTCGCTGTATCTCAGTAACGGTGCGAGATAGAGCCTAGGATACTATTAATCACTAATAAAAAGTTGTACACTGGCTCTCGATTGCCACCGATTTTAATGACCTTGAATGACCTTGAACGCCAAAATAGGGGATTTTATGTTTTTTTGGCGATTTTTTGTCTGCGAGACACATTTCAAGAGGGAATTGCGCCGAAACCAATTGCGATAGACATGGACAAACTGCGTACGACATTATCAGCAATGAACGTAGACTTCGACGGTCCAAGTCTCGATTTTCTCGGTTCAAAAAACCTGCGCACGAGGGCATCAAACAGCGATACCCCCGTAAAAGTCGCGTCGAAATGGCTGGAGATAGACTGACAGTTTGCGAACAGAAACTGCTATAGGCTGTCGCGCGTCCCGTGAGCATTAGCTCAAATTTCTTGTTGTGTAAGCTATACTGCGTAATTTGCAAAGATTTATTCCACCTCTTTTCCGGGTTTTTAATGTATTTTTGTGCTGTTCGATTTTCATGTTAAATTAAGTAGGCCTATTGCCTAATACAAAGTTGAAACTAAACATCATGTTCGGAAATGGAGCTCGAATGTTTCGACGCATAACAACTCAAAACATCGGGCATATTTTCACACGACAAAAAACATAAGGCAGATCTAGGCCACATCACTGTATAATGCCTCACAGCCCCTGCTTCAGTGAAGTGCTAAAACAAATAGCGTAATAATATCATTAACTGCACAGCCGCTAAAGGTTAATACTAAAGGATTATCAAACTACATGGCGTTTCATAAAAACAACCCCTTTTTCCTTCTTTCATAATTCACTCAAATGATGATCAATTACATAAAATTTTTACCAGTTGTAGCTGAAAAAATACTAATTTAAAATACACTGTGCTTGTAAAAAAACACCCGTTCAGGTTTTTTTGTATTTTAGTGAAACAAATTCAGATTTCCACAAAATTTTCAGGGAACGTTTAGGAAGAAACAAGCATTTCATAGCAGAAAAGATAGTTATTCATTGTTAGTGGTGACGTCATGCTGACGTCATATTTCCATGTTTGTTAATTATGAGTATTACCATCGAAAACCGACTTTGATGAAATGTTAAAACATGTCAATTGGTTATTGTGTTGACTGAACCCCCAAAATATGCTAATATGCCACGCAATTAATTGTCCATTGTGAACTGTTTTCATGGTATAACTTTTTGGCTGAGTGCGAGGTCCTCAACTTTGCTGATGTTGACTGGCGTACACGCACTGGGTCACTGCGTGGTCATCCACTTGACCACTTGACCACTTGACCACTATCAGTCAGACTGATAGCATTCAAGTGGCCATTCACGCAGTGCCACAGTGCGCCAGTCGAACGGCTTGAATTTGCCGCTTATGTCAATTTTTTTATTTAAACATTTTATTCCATGAATATTCAATTGTCTGTGTATTGTCTAGAAACATCTTCACAAACTTGCTGCTCCATAATTCTTGCGAAGTTGCAAGCATTTTATTGAAGGTCTGTCTTCAACGGTAAAAGCTATAACATATAAACGTGGAAATATGACGTCAGCATGACGTCACCAGTAGAAAAAACATCTACTTTTCAACCGATGAAATATATGTTTCCTCCTGAGCATTCCTTGAACATTTTGTAAAAATCTGAGCATTTTCCATGGAGATATGAAAGAAAGAGTCAGTGGGTGTTTTTTTCCGAACACAGTGTATTTCAACAAAATATTGCAGTTGATTAAATATTCTTTGCTAGTCGTGACGTAACGCTGACGTCATAATGTGCCACGGGTACAAGCTTGCTAGTCTCAGCGGGTGTTGTCAGTTGCTACCCTGCTCCGATGGTGAAAAACCTGGTTCATTGATGACAAATTCTTAAAGTTGCAGCCACAAAAAAAACGAGCAAAGCAATCGCATTTTTGTGTCAGGGTTCGAGCAAGACAGTGCACTAGCACACTAAGCTTGTGAAAAGGTTGAGTTTTGGATCGCGAAACGCCTGCTTTCATGTCCCCATGTTGCTTAGTGACAACACGATGAACATTTTTTATCAGCGAACCAGATAAAGTTCACCATCGAAGCAGGGTAGCAACTGACAGCACCAGTTGAGATTAGCAAGCTTGTATCCGTGACACATTATGACGTTAGCGTTACGTCACGACTAGCAAAGAATATTTAATCAACTGCCAACTTTTGTTGAAATATTTTGAATTACTATTTCTTCAGCTACAACTGGTAAAAATTTCATGTAAATTGATCACAATTTGAGTGAATTATAAAAGAAAAAAGGGTGTTTTTATGAAACACCGTGTAGATATAATCCTATACGTACTAGCGAGAACGTAGCAGGACAGACAACAGTCGTCTACGTTCCACGAGAACTGTAAGCAGTCTTCCCGAGTCACTGTAGCGTTACACCACGAGTATCGGTTGCCGTATTCACAACCTACGCATAAAACCACAATCACTGCCCTTCATTAATGTTTCACAGCAAACGTTAACAAGCAGCTTAAGATGGTCTTAAAAAGTTAACCGATTGAAAAAATTAGCTGACTGTTGACACTTGTACACTAAATAGTTAAACACCTCGGCGCCGTAACGATGGGATATTTCATCGCCAAAACCAGGCCAAGTAAACTTTTTATGAAGTATCAACAGTGATGTCAGAATGGTTAATAAACTCCACAACTCGTGACGCAGTGACAGCTAAAGTCGATAGCAGTTGAAACCCGTACAGAGCGACGTAAATGAACTGAACTGACGTGGTTTAGTTTTTGACGAACTGACCAATGGGCAAGCAGTAATACGTTACAATAGGCGCCGGCGTAGTTGACTACGCGACTACGCTCACGTACGCGTCCACCAATGATTAGTGGGCTCGCCCTGCTTACACATTGGTCAGTTCATCAAAGACTGAACCGTATGAGTTCAATTCAGTTCAATTCGGATAGTTCGCTACGTACGCGTCTTTACATTACTTCGTTGTCGCTCGACATTGAGCCGGGCCACTACTAAGACGTGCGACTGTTCGCGAATGTGCTGACGGAATTTTAAAAAGAGCACGGCACGACACGACACGACAAACACGTCGGGGACTATCACAAAAAAACGATCCTCGTGTCTTGTCAGTAGCTACAAATACTGCAGCAACTGGTACAGAAACTACTACTACAACAGTTACAACTACAACAACTGTGGATGAACACACCTGGGACGTGGATATTGTAGGCACGGCAAGTGCGACAACATGTCTTATCGGTAGTATAACAGTAGCTCGGCGCAATTGATGGACACCAGTCCGCATTGTCGCGACAACCTGTGCACGTATCATAGTCACACCGGCTCAATATCATAATATTATTACTTTACAAAATAAACTGAACTAAACACTGAACTACCAGTTTGTTTGCATTGTACAACGCAACAAAATTAGCTTTTTTATTTCAGTTAAGTTCTGTTGCGTTCATCTATGGGTTTGAGGCCAGCATTTTTAAGGCTCCTCGAGGCCAAAAAGAGCAAAGGGCCTTCCTGGCCAATGCCAGGGCCAATGGTTTTTGAGGCGGAGACCAAGGCTACTAAGTAAGTAACGCAAGTACGACAATTTTATACCGGATATCAAAAGCCAGCTTAATCTTAACTAAAAATAATAATGAACCATACTAAATGCTCAGACAGACACAGTTTCAATGTTTCAGACTAGTTACTTTAAGACAAACGACCAAAACGTCAAGGCCAAAGCCACAATTTTTGTCCTCAAACTGCTTAGAAAGAGGCTGGCTGCAGTGAGTGACGTACCGGTGTCGAAGTTTTTGCTGACAGCGTTGCATGTGAAGCAGCACGCCTTCCGTACACTGCGCGTCACAGCGCACTGGGTCAGATTGTAGTTCTTACACCACGTAGCACGATCACCGTACTCGCAACCTGTTGCCATGACAACGACAACACTGTTACCACGACAACGACACCGCTACCGTGACAACAACTGATTGACTTATTGACTGACTGCCAAGGGTTTACCTGGTTGACCGTACGATGACAGGTAACAACAGGTAGAACAGCAGGGTGATGAGAAATAAAGGCAAACAAATGCTGAAATTGAACTCCAATTATAGACATAAAAACAAAGAGTGCTATTGTTATATGCGTGGAAAACGAGAAACGACAAAGCATATATTAGAATGCAAAAAACTGTACAGACAACAGACTGACAGCATGAGATAGCAAGGCGACATGAACACTGAGTCAGTCAGAAAAGCCATCAAAAACTACTAATACAGTAGTACAGCTACTACTACTACTAAGTAACAGTTTACCTGTATGACTAATTGATTGAAGGGGTATTTACCTGGTCGTCCGTAGGATGACAGGTAATGGCAGGTAGCGCAACAGGTGTGTCGTTTCTGGCTGTTATAGCACTGAGATCCTTCGCTCATCGTAGCGCACCATGAAGCACGGTCGCCGTATTGACAGTCTGACAACCAGCCAACACGTAGACATATTATAATAATACAAAACTTCTAGCTTACGATGTGATATTGTCACTTTTGTAGTTCTACCTTTGATTTCAGTCTTGGTCTCGGCCTTAAGTAAACAATGAGCCTCGGCTTCGGTCTCGTCCTTTTGTCCTCTGTCTCGGTCTAGGTCTTATGGCTTTGGCCTTGGCCTCGTTTTTGGCCTCGGAATTTCGGCCTCGTTTAACATCACTGAAGTGTAGTAGGCTACAGACACATCACTGACCTGAGTGGTAATGACGAAATCGTCGGCAGGTGGCGCAGCAGGTGCGTCGAACGCTGTCATCATAGCAATCAGATGACTCGATCGAGGCACAGTACTTGTCATTACTGTCTCCGTACAGACAGTCTGGCATAATGTCACACATTAGCATTCCGTGTGTGTCATGGGAACATCATCATCATTAACATTATCAGGCGTAAAAAGCCCAGCTGTTGCTAGGGTAGGCCGACCGTACCGCCTATGTCCGAAGGCCAGCGTCTGACTTCCTGTCGAGAAAGAAAGCGATTTTCCAAAGTACAAAGTACTACAGTAACACGCTATGATAACGCTGCTGTTCGACGCTACAATCAACTCTAGGATATGGTAATTCGGTGCATGTGGATGACACATGACAGCAGCAACTTTGCGTTGAAAATTGCGGCCAAACCGCTGCAGATAAAAGCATAGATACTATAGACAGCCTATAGAAACTCGCCATCGCCCTATTCTACGGCACCATTGCCAACCCTTTACGACGTACCGTTTAGCCACAATACATACGTAACAGACAACAGGCAACAGACAAACAGACACAACACTGTCAACCCAAAAACGGCGTTACCGGTTTATAGAGTCTTGGACAGACTTCTGTCCGGAAGAACTTTCGCCCCAGAAACTTTTTATCGCACTTTGAATTATTGGTACAGTTTTTTGTTTGCTTTCAATGCTTTGCTGATGCTGCAGTATTTTTTTTCATCTGCTACCGAACAATAATTCCAAGTTTTGTTGCACAACCTTACTCACAATTGCAAATTCAAAAATATGCACAAAGCGACAGAAATGAACTAAAACGAAACTGCAATATATCAGCGATATTTAGGTTCGTTTCGTTTCGTCAAGTTTAGTGTAATTCAATTATTTTCAGTTTAGTTTAGTACGTTTTTTCTCGCTAGACCTATGGGTTGGTGGCGTGACGGAGCGCTAACGCGTTGTGTCCGATCAACGAAATTGCTCTACACCGGGCCGCGTTAGCACTTGGATGGGTGACTGCCTGCAGGCAGGTAAACCATCACGGTATGTATCCAGTCGCCTAAAACTCAGCCTTCCATTCCTCCGGGATAGGTCAATCGACTCAAGTACCAGTCTATCTGGATGGGGTTAAGACGGGGCGCATTCAACTGTGTCGGGTATCCGGTAAAATTGTGTGATCCCAGATGACGCCCCGTAGCTCTGAGACGGGTTTCCTATAAAAAAACTATACACCACCTTTAACTTTTTTACCTTTTTGTCCACGGCTTGATTATTACCACTGTGCCAAGCAAACAGCAACATAAATAATCATACAGAGTGATAATGAGAAACAAAAAAACAAAAGACTAAAAGAGATGGGCAGACAGACACAGGCCCGTCGAGAGGGCGGGGTATGGGGGTAAGCTACCTCAGGCTCCGCGACGTTTGAGGGGCACCGCCGTCGCTCGGAAATATAAAGTACACTAGAATGCACCATTTTGAAGAAAATTTTTAAAAAATTCCCGCAGAGTGGCCTTGCTGGAATATTTCCCCGGGCCCCGCTGTGGCTCTCGACGGGCCTGGACAGACAGACAGACCTGGCGAATGTTGATTTCTGATCTGCTGGCAAGTATAACAGCAGGTAGAATTATAGTGTTCCTGATAGCAGAGTCCTGGTTTCTCGGCGATTTTTATCTCACACGTCATTCCGTCGTCAAACGGCGCTTTCGAGTCACCGTACAAGCAGTGCGCTGTAAAAACAGCAACAGCAGCAGTGACATCAAAGGCGAGTATAAAGCGACGTTACTGAACTGACATGGTTTAATTTTTAACGAACTCACCAATGGGCAAGCAATGATGCATTACGGTAGGCACCGTTTTAAGGCGTCGGTGGCCTGCGTGACTACGCGCACGTACGCGTCAACTAATGACCAACGGGCTCGCCCAGCTTGCCTATTGGTCACTTTGGCAAAAACTAAATCGCGTTAAGTTTAGTTTAGTTACTTAGCTCTGTAAGCGCGAACAAATACGATAATAAACATGTCTGAGCAATTTTACGCGTGTTTCTATAAACACATCTATTTACACACGAGTTTTGAAGAAAAACAATTTTAAAAACTTATGTAAACGTTGAATAACAATCTCAACCTTTGCTTTACTTTTTATAATGACTAAACACTAAATCCACAGTTTCAGAGTTCAGTGCCTATCATTTATTTATTGTTTTATTACATAAAAAGTAAAGCCAAATCTAAGGTCTACTAAATAATTCGATATGTGCAAACAGCAATTTTAAATCATCGTCGTTTTCACACTAACCGTTCAGCGTTTTTCAAAAAACAAGGTCCAAAAAGTAAGAAAAATGCTTTTTTATAAAAATGTTTAACTTTTATTACAAACATTATGCATACCTGCCGCATTTGGCGCTTTTTCATTATGTACGCATTTGCCTTTACTGCACCACTGCGTTCAACACGAAAACATAACCAGCTAGTGTCACAATGTCATCATGATAATCTTATTATAAGCGTAACTGTGATAAATAAATGTAAACAAAATTTTATATCACGCAAAAATACTTGCTACGACAACACCCTCATCCGTAGCACAGATGTGCCATAATAGGTAAACAGTACAGTTTATTACAGCAAAGCAACAATAGAAATGTTTTTTTAATCTTGGGGGTGGGGGTTCAAGGTCATTCAAGGTCATCAATGTTAATAAATCTTAAAAGCCTGTCACCAGTGCTTGTTATGATAAGCAACATGTGTGTACTTATTTGCAACCGTTTTCACACTAGAAGAGCCAATAGGGTAAAAATACATTTTAGAGAGGGTACCCCTCTTTGACGTCAGCGTTCGAGAGAAACTCCCTCATTCAGGTGCACGAAATTTTGTCACGAAAAACTAGAGACCTTGAGACAGCCCATGGTAAAAATTTTGTGATTTTAGCTTGCACCGTTTTGATACAGTGCCAGGGTGTGACAGACGGACAAACGGACAGACAGACAGACGGACACCTAGACGATGGCTAAGACGCGCGAAGCATTCTGCTATCGCGCGTAAAAAGCAGATGAAAATGTCAACAATGACCATTGACCAATCATGCGTCGAGTTTCACGCCGACTATCGGTTTGGAATAAAGCAGTGTTCTAATCGGCGCCGGTTTTCGGCGCCGAGTTTTCGTGCCGATTTCGAATCCGAATTTGCATGACAGACAGCACAGAAGTCGGCACTGATTTCGAAGCCGACTTTCAGATCCGATGTCGACGCCGATTTTTGACGTGTGTCATCGGCATAAGGCCCTCGCTTTTAAGGGGCCTACTAAGGGGCAGACCACTTGCCACGTCATTCACTGTGACAGTCCTGAAATCAATGTCATTTAAAGTACAGGGTACAGTGTGTCCCAAAAAAGCATCCCCGACATTTTTGACAGTAACTTAAAAACCAATTAACAGATTTTAATAATTTTTGGTATCGATATTCCTGACACAACTTGCCATCAAAATGACCGTTCAGTTTTTCACCTCACCCAATGTATGCTTCTGCACTACCTAGAGAAAGCAGCTCAAGTGAATTATGTGTTAAAATAAACAGAAAACCTGAAAAAACATCCCCGATATTATCAATCGTAATCTAAAGAAAGATTGACAGATTTTAACAATTTTTGGCAAAAATATTTTTAATACAATAGCTATTAGATAAGTGTTTTAGTTTCCACTTCACCCAACGTCTGCTTTTGCATTCACTACCTGGGGAAAGCAGACCAAGCATAATACGTGTTCAAATGAATGAAAAACGCGAATAAATGCCATCTATTCTAATCTGCGGGCCCCAACTGCCGGTCTATTACAATGCTCGACTGTCGTACAGCAGTGTTTCTACCAGATAAAGTTTAGAACTGTTTGTGAAGTCAAGAAGCGACTGGTACAGCCTGGATTGGTCTGGACCAAAACATTATCGATACTGCTGTCAATGAATGGAGAAAGCGTCTCCTTGTCTGTGTTCGTATAGTGGGCCAACACTTCAAGCAATTTTATTGCAAGCAGTTGAAAAATAGACAACTGGATAAATTGTCAGCCAAAGTGTCAGAGATGAGAACAAAATCTGTTTTCACGCGTTATGTTAATTAAGCAGTCATATCGCAGTGGATAAAAAGTGATATTTTGCTGCTTGAGTTTTCCCCCAAGTAGTGCAGGAACAAACGTTGGGTAAAGTGAGAAACTAAATGGCCATTTAATGGCATGTTGTGTCAGAAATATTTCTACCAAAAATTATCAAAATCTGATTGCTGGTTTTCAAGTTACAGTCGAAAATGTCGGGGATGCTTTTTGGGGGGAACACAGTGTAGTAACCCAATTGTACGTTTAAACTTAACTGATCGGAATCTCAAAAAGCTTTTTCAACCCCGCTCTCAGGGGCGAATAAAAAAGGCCAAACCGGCACTTTTCTCCCTAAACTCAGTAACTACAACGCTATCGGCAGTTATAACACCCCAGACACTGTAGTGAGAGGTGGGTGACAAAGTTTACCGTATACTGAAAGCATGTTTGACTGCAGGTGTATTGTAACTGACCATGCGGTCGCCGCAAGTTGTTCCATTAGCCGCCCTCTGTTCGGTGCGTGTATAACATTGCTTCGAATGGCTGACGTAACACGGCATGCGACGACAAACACTACGATCGTTCTTAGCGCCCTTCGCACAAACAAAACAATCATCATCTTACTATAGGACATAATGCGCGGAAAAAAGTTTATCTGTCTGTCGTACCCCTCTGGCGCCTTCTGTGTTGCACGGTCGCGAACCCCGACCGCGGCGTTTGAGTCCTTGGGCCTTATAGGTACGTGCACCCACACATTGCCCCCATCTCTTCTAAGGGCAGCCTGAGGGAAAGTTGAGTTGTCGGACAACGAGTGGACTTTGCTAGTAATCGTAAATGCTACAGTGTACGGAGCTTGTCTGTGTACAGCTGATGAAGTCGCTGTGTTTACCTGTGTTATTGTATGCATTTGAAGTTTTGCCACTTGCGAAGTCTGAGATAGCTACGTTGAGCCATGTGCTCGACAGAGCTGTATATAGAATTTTTGGCTGTTCTAGTGCAGAGGACACTAAGTTTATCAGAACAGTTATTGATCTGCTGAGTGTTGATTTATGCATTGCTCGTAGGCTTCACAAGTTTGTTCAGAAGTATGCTGTGACATACACATGGTCGTCTCTGTTTTCTTATTACTATTGTGTTTTAGCTGAGGTTTTTTTAGTAATTAGCTTCTGTATTGTATTGTATTTTTTATTGTATGCTGCATCTTATTGCGATTAAAGATTATTATTGGCTAATAAATAGTAAAACATCCTGTCTAAAACGTGCTGTCGAAAACATTTCGACTAAATCGAACAAAAAAACTTTCTTCACGATGCAGTTTTCTACCGTTTTTAATGTCGTTTTTTTTACAAAAATTTAGCGGCAAACAAAATATTCACATATACTTGCTATATTTCGTTTTGTAATGAAATAATTATTTAAGTAACAATTCTGAAAAAAATGTAGTCAAGACGTACGTTTTGCAAGAGTAACTATTGATAAAATTTTTGTCATATTTTGCTTCCGAAACTGCGTGCTTTTAAGTTCGAGAAATAAAACCAGAAGATATGTCATTAAAGTCAAGTCAATGTTATTCCGTACAAACTTTACAGACTTAACAATTATTACAAAAAAGAGTTTCGAAACTTTTAAAAAGAAACTTTTAAAAAACTAACTGTATAATGAAATTTTTCGCCTTACTGAACAATATCGTCATCGTTTCTTGCTTGGATCAGAGTGATAGTTTAGACTGGTTATCATCGTTTTTACAGTTAACAGTTTATGCACTTAAGCTGTTGACAAGGGGCGCTAAAAATGACGAGCGTGAAAACGGAAGATAAATTTAAACAGATTTACTGGATGAAATAGCCGGACATAAAACTGACGGGCATGCACACATGACGAACATGAAAATGCATTGTTTCGCTGTAGCCGTTTAAGCCTACTTATCCGATTTGACATTGATATTTAATTGTATGCATTGAAATCTATAATAATGCACAACTTACCTTGCTGCTATGATTTGTGTTTTGCCTTTGTTCTGAAAAAATTGCAGATTGCATTGTAATGTAAGCCTAATCTATTTTCAAACGATATATTGATTTCTTGTCCCCAATTTCATGTGCGTCAATTTCATGTCCGGCATTTTTAATCAACCCGTTAACAAAACACTTTAAACCGATTTTGGCCGGTTATCTTGAGAGCCATTTTGACCGTTGGTTAGTGCAACGGGAAACGCGAGTTATGTAAATCTGCCAGTTAACGTCTAACTCGACTCATCATCATCATCGACAACCGTGGGCTCAATGCCCGTTGGTGTCTGACGCCATTCTTACTATCGCTGCCCACCGCTGCCTATCTAGGGCAGCGT
>Ga0209367_1006001_pt1 | contig 16826 bp, 11 predicted proteins | sample WorMetLIZISLAND2_FD_187412 | JGI IMG/M metagenome (GOLD analysis project Ga0209367, IMG submission 187412) | Marine gutless worms symbiont microbial communities from Max Planck institute for Marine Microbiology, Germany - Olavius geniculatus... ... | reverse complement strand
CCTTGCAAATACTCGAACATTGAAACAAGTCTCGTGATGTCCACCCCTGCGAATTGGTGCCGCGTTGTCAGGTCTCGCTATGTCCACCCTTGCTACATGGTCTCACGTTGTCCAGTCTCGCGATGTCAGTCCCCACAATTTTGATGGTCTCGCGATGTCAGGTCTCGCGTTTTCAGTCGCCCCATCTGATCAACTAATGGTGTGTCATTAAAGACTGTACCAAAGAAAACTACTAGGCCCCTACACTTCTTTTAAAACTCTTAACGAGCTATAAAGCCGAAATTTGTTGTAGGTTACCAATCCAAATTATAAAATTATTAATCCGCGCAGAATTTGCATAAATCACGTTCTCTATTTACACTGCTTTGTTCATTCTTTTCGACTAAATTTTTGCATAAATATGTCAGTTATTTTTGGGCGCAATATACATGTACGTAAATTACTAGAAGAAAGAGGCGAAACCTGTTGAAAAGATGAATCGCGGTCTAATCGTGTGAATGTCGCGATACCGACTGCAACGTGTGAGTAACGCAAATGAGATTAGATGAAACGCATCTGCAGCAGCAGCTGCTGCAGCCAGTGATATTTTGCTTCAAAATCATTTATTCCAGTTCTCATCTAGTTCTAGTTTATAAGTTACGATTTTCGTTTATTTTTATCTGTAAAACGAATTAGTTGATTTTACTGCGTGCGCTAGTCGATGGTCAGCATTAAACGGATACGCTTCATAAGTTCATAATCTTTTTATTCCAGTTCTAATTTTTGTTATATTTTTACTCACCTCTACAGCAGGCCCATCGAGAGCCACAGCGGGGTCCGGAAAAGCATTCTTGTGAGGCCCCTCTGGGAAAAAGTTCTGAATTTTTCTTCTTAAAATGGCGCATTCTGATGTACTTTATTTTTTTCAGCGACGGCGGGGCCGGTGTGGCCCCAAACGTCGCGGGGCCCGGGGTAACTTACCCCCTCTATCTCCTTTCTCAACGGGCCTGCTGTATGGTATTTCAGTTTTTATTTGGTTTACGTTTGCAAAATTATTTTAGCTAGTTAGTTCTAGTTTTTGTTCTCATACACGAAAACCAGTGATTTTCGTTTTCTTTTTCGTTTTCCTTTTCGTTCCAAAATTAACACCAACAGCAGCGGAGACCCGCCCAAGATTGTGCACCGTTAGTCTGTTACTCACCTGTGTATTCTGTCATCTGCAATCCGTACACGTTTGTCCATTACCTGCGTACACTAATATAGGTGACACCTTTTCTTTGATTTTCCAGCGAATTTTTAATAGACGTAATGACTATACAGTTGGCGTCATTTTTTTCGTTCTTGATTTTTCCATCATGCTTCTCTGAGCAGAAAGTTGTAGCCTAACTGTTGTTTAGACTAGTTTATATTCGCCCGAAAAAAATGTTAAACTCGTTATATCTGTGTAACTAGAAACACGGCCCAAGAATTAGACTAAAAGTCACATATCTGTGTGCAAGCACCGTTGAGGACATTGTCATTTTTACTAAGAGATGTTGCAAGTCTGCTACCATTTTTTAAAGACAAAATGTGAAACCAATGACGATGTTAACTTTTGCGAATCTATTATGGATTTACATCTTCGTGTATGAATAGGCCTATAGGCCTACATTGCGCACACATTGTTGATGCCGCTCAAAGGCGACCATGAATCTAACGGAAATGGTATACAGTGTCGCTATTTGAAAACAGGTTTAACTTATTAAAACATCACAATGACGTGGACTTGGTCATAGATGCTAATACGGTAAGATACGACTGAACCGGTGAGAATATTGCCGAAGGGTTCAGCTAAGTGTCGTCAGTTGATTGGCTGGCGTGACACGCACCTGAGCACACCTGGCTGCTACAGCGTCAGTTGTCATGACAACCGCGCAAACTGACCGACCGCAGTTACTCAGTATATACTGCATCATTGCTGATGCACTGGCTAGGCTACTGCTGAACGGCAATCATTGCGTATAGGCCTATGTCACCGTCGGAGGTGATTGAACGGGATGCGTTGACGCCTTGGTCAGCTACACTGTGTTCGGAAAAAAAGTAACCCTCTAGACATCATACAATAAAAATGTCAAATCTTATCAAATCCGAGTAAAATCTTGTACTCTTCAATAAATTGCTAAAACGACCACAAAATTTCGTTAAAATATTATTAGCGGAGTTAATTATTGTTAAATATTGATAGCAAAATATTTATCCGTTATCATGGCGTTACATAAGTAAACCTTTCTGTTGCTGTACATTTGCGTAACTCTAGCAAACAACGTCTGATTCAAGCAAAATGTTACATCAACAATGCATCATATATTGACAATCAAAGTACCACATATCAGCTAAATCTGGCAAAGCAAACAATAGTTACAGTGGATTTTGTGAGATTACCCTAAAACACTAGTTTCAGGTCTTCGTCGATGACGTTAAATACAGACCTGCAACAAAAGTGTTTTAGGGCGACCTCACAAAAGTCACCGTAACTTTTGTTTGCTTTAGCAGATTTACCTGAAATTTGGTACTTTGATTGCCAACGACGTAGTTAGTGTGGAATTTGGCTAGAATCAGATGTTGTATGTTAGAATTACGCAAATGTACAGCAACATAGGGGATGACTAGGCTATGTAACGCCAGATTGGTAACAAAATATCTTGCCATCAATATTCAGCAATTAATAACTCCCCTAAGAAATAATATTTTTCAACGAAATTTGGTGTACGCTTCAGTAATTCATTTGAAAATTAGGTCTACAAAACTTCATTTAGATTCATTCAGATTTGACATTTTTATTGTACAATGTCTAGGGGGTTACTTTTTTCTGACACAGTGTAGACACGCGGCTGGCTGGTGATGTTCGCGTAATTCTCAAGACCGAGAAAACTGGCAACGTGACGTAGACGCGATTCCTACAATGACTGAGAGGCTTAATGATGTAATGTTTTTTACGCTTGACAGCACGTAGTGCTAATTAGCACCTCTTAGCAATCGTCGAGGCGTCCGTCCGTATGTCTTTTTGTTTGTCAGTATGTCCGTCACACTCAGCTTCTTTATCAAAATGCTGCAAGCTAAAATCAGCAATGTTCACTTTTAGCTCCGCGAAAGACTATCTGGACCTAAAAGCTTTCCAGAAATTCGAAAGGGATCACCCCTCCCGCAGGCATGAAATAAGAGAGGGTAGGGAAAATTTACCATTTTCAACCAATAGGCCTAAGTCGCTGTATCCCGAAAACAGTGCGACGTACGGCTAATTAGATTACTATAATAATCACTAATCATTTTAATTGCCATTAAAATCAATGACCTTGGATGACCTTGAACGGCCATACCGCACACTAGTGTACAAATGATATGTTTTTCTTCAAATTTCTGCGATGAGCTCCGAAAGACGCATATACAATGTACAGTGCAATACGGCCGTTCAAGGTCATTCAAGGTCGTTAACCATAGGCCTCTCGTGTCGTTTCTGAATACGGCAAGTTATTAGTTTAGAAAATACTCTGTATATTGCACAGTTTTGATAGAGCATTTGGGTTAGGTAGTTAGTTGGCTCGCTAATTTAAAGGCGTGGGAGTGACGGACAGCCAAACAGACAACCAGACGGACGAACGCCTCTATGATAGCTAACGCAAGGCCTCTGTATCATGCTGTTAAACTACTGACGCCCTTTAATGCCAAAAGCCCAGCTGCCGCTAGGGAGGGCCGACCGTTTTTGAGATACGACGACTAATATAGGTTGAAATCTTGCGTTGAAAAAAGACTGAAAATTGCAGCCAAACCGCTGCACATGGAGCCCTGTCCAACAGCACCATCGCCGACCTCTTACGACTTGCCGTTCAGCTACAGTACGTATATACGCACGATTGGCATGTCAGAGCGCGTAGTGACTCTTCAAGGTCATCCACGGTCAATGATTTTCGTGTCAATTGAAAGGCAATATGCGACATTCTAGTGATCAATAGCAACCTAAGACCTATCTCGCACCGTTTAGTCACAATAGCGCGTACTGACCTTCAAGGTCATCCAAAGTCAGCGACTTTTATTTCGTGTTGAATGGCGTATGCCACTTAAAATGTTTCCCTTGAACTGCATCCCCAAATTCTGTACGCAGAGAGCCTCGACATTCGACAAACGGTTAATTATTCCTGTGAAAAGTTTTGTTATAAAACCGATCGAACGCTTAGCCACAATACGTCCGTGACAAACAGACGGACAACAGACAGAGACGGACGACGTCGACAACCGTACTATAAGCTTGACCGTTGCTTTAGTACGGTCGGCTAAAAAACACATAAAAGCGTACAGCGACTAAGAAATGAGTAATTAGTGTTCTGCTTCAAGCTGAGTGTAGGAAGCTGAGTTGTGGCGCGTATGGCAGCGCCAATAGACCAAAATGACTACTTCGGTCCCAGTCGGTATTTAACAGCACCAGCAATTGTGATGTTTATTGTTTACTGTTTATTTGCGTATGTTTATTTTGCAAGATTTTAGAAAGTTTGCAGATTATATAGGAGTTTCCGTTGAAATTTAGCACAGCGAGTACTATATACTGTACTGTGTACTGTATGCATTAAGTGAAATCGTTGTCTAGTTATGGAATGTAGGTTGCCAACACTGACGCTTGCAGAGCTGTAGAATCAGAATGCAGAGGTGGACAGTGCATCTTGACGGTGGACCTCGTAGAGTCAATCATGCGGCTGTTTTGATTGGCTGTCACATTTACAGTTTCGGTGGATATTGCACGGGAGAGAATTTTGAAATTGTCCGGCCAATCGATGTTCATATTTTGAATACTGGTTTGTATATCATCAGCTGTCATTTTAAAAAAAAATTTGCAGTTTTTTGGGCGCGAATGCAGCCTTTTTATGGTTTTATCTGATTTTCGCCGTCTTCCAGTAGCAGGGGTGGAATGGCATTGACTGCATTAAATTTTTTGCTCTCAGAAAATTGTTGGAAAATCTTTTAATCCAATAATTTTTGCCAGAAATTTTTTCATCCAAAAATGCAAAATTGGGGGTGAAAATTCCCATTTTGTGGAAATTTAGGGCTAGAATCTCATGTTTTTATCGGAAATTTGCAACTTTATAGGAATTTTGTTGGAAATTTGCACTATCTGTCCAAAAAATTTCATCTTTTTGTTTTCCCCGGATGCTCACATTTTTTAATCCATGATGTTGCTATATCTTTTTTGCTTGGGGTTGTTAGTCATTGTGCACGTTTAGGTAGCAAACAAAACAATCACTGGATGTAACCTAGACAAAAACTTCGTCCTGATTAGCCTTATTAGCCTTAATTAGAGACGAACATCCCATTGCATTTTTGCCGTACGCGGTTTTCAAAGTTCAACATACTCCTCGTAGAACACGCGCAAATGTACAAAAGCAATGCATTTAGACTTATGGTAAACAATAGCATCTTATCATATAATACAAACGATGGCATGAACTTACTTTACAATAATAAAACACTTTATTGTCAATTACACAGTACTATAAACCAAGTGAATGGTAGTACATTTGTGTAGGTATGTTAATAGTCATAAATGTTTGCTTTGTAGTTACATACAAATGGCGAGTTCTGCCACTGCCGTTACCCAGTGATGACCAGTACGAGCAGACTCCGTATCACCGCTATGGTCATACGGCTGTTGCCTATGCTGACAAGGCCTTCATCTTTGGTGGACGAAATGATAAAAATGGTGCATGCAGTATTCTTTTCTGCTTTGATGCAGGTAATGTCTCATGTTTGTTTGGCTTTTTAGTCAACCGTACTTTAGTAATGGTCGAGTGAGCTATTGGCATGGTTGTTGCCCGTCTGTCGTGGATGTATTGTGGCCACTAAATGGTGCGAGATAGGGTCTACATTGCTATTGATCACTAATAGGAAGTCACATATTGTCTGGAAATTGATGACCTTGAAGGGTCATAATGCACTATGGTGTGCTAATCATGCGGTATTGTGGCTAAACGGTAAATCGTAATGGTTCGGCGATGGTGCCATCAGATAGGGCACTGTTTTAGCTTAAAGATTTTTAATGCTGAAAAATCGGTAAGTGGTCTATAATTTTGCCGTTTTTTAACAGAGTCATATTTCACTTCGCGGTTAGATAGGATGTTTCAGTAAATAAAACTGTAAAATTTCAGACAAAAATTCCAAATTGTTGCTGAGAAAACAGCAAAAAACTTTAGGAGGCTACTTTTTTGCCCTACCCTGTACATGTTACCCCATGCTATGTTTAGATAATGCATAATTTTGTTTTCAGCAACAAAAAGGTGGTGTCGGCCGAAAGTGTCAGGAGTTGTACCAGGAGCGCGTGATGGCCACTCGTCGTGTGTCATTAGGGATAAAATGTTTATCTTTGGAGGTTATGAAGAAAGAGTAAGTTATCGTTATATTCATATGCATTTTTTTTGTTTTATATTTGCTTTAATGAACACATTGCTTACATTTAGACTTAGTTCTTCCGGTTCCAAGCGGAACATTGGTCAACGATTCGTCTCCAGTTGGCATGATCTCTGGCAGCAGTCGTCTTGTCGTTCCAGTTTATGCTTATTACCTCCAGATCCTCTTTTAGCGTGTCTTGCCATGTTTTTTTGATCTGAAAACATGCAGATACAAAATATTATTTTGCTATAAGTTTTATACAACACTCGCTAGTCTAGGCTGTGATTTAAATGAATGTGTGATGCACCTGCTGCATGTTTTTTGTGTTAAAGGCGCAGAGATTTTCAAATGATGTTTATGCATTATACTTTCTTACGATGACATGGTCGCTAGTCAGAGTTCGGGTGTGTAGTTTTTCTACATATGTTACACATTACCATTTTTACACGCAGATGCAGCTGCTTTCAGCGCGTCTTAGCCATTGCAATTCTGTCTTTCCATCTGTCCGTCACAGGGATGGATCAGTCAAAAACGGTGCATGATAGGATCACCAAATCTTTACCGTCGGCTGCCTGGAAGACTCTAGTTTCAGGAACCATAAAGCTTTTCCATAAATTCGAAGGGGGTCACTCTGAACGAGGGTGCTAAATCAGAGGGGGTGGGCAAAATTTGTGATTTTTGGCCAATAAGTCGCTGTATCTCAGTAATGGTGCGAGATAGGGCCTAGGTTACTATTAATCACTAATAGGAAGTCGTACACTGGCTCTCGATTGGCGCCGAATTTAATGACCTTGATCTTGAATGACTTTGAACGCCAATATAGGGGGTTTATGGATTTTTTGGCGATTTCGGGCTGCGACACAAGTTTATATCATTCACAAGGTGGCGCCATGGAACTATCGTTATGCAATCCAGATATAGAATTTGGTATTTGTATATTAACTTAGTGTGAACACCCAAATTTTTCGCTAAACTACTGAATCGGAACTGCTATAGGCTTTCGCGCATCTTGTGAGCATTAGCTCAAATTTCTTGTTTGTAACGTTATTTAAAACCTGATTTGCTTATTTGATGAAACTTATTTAACTGCTGGGTTTTGTTAAATTTTTGTTCTAAGCTTAACGTGAATTAAGCTGAATTTTAGAAGTCTTGCAGGTCAGTTTAGTGAGCATTTTAAAGATTAGATGCATTTTTGTTGCCCATCTAGCAGTGTCAGTGCTACAAATAGTGATGTCAGTTTGTCTTAGAATTAAATTTGGTAGATAACAACAGATCACACTTATAATCAATATAGTTGCTGATTAATTTTTTCATGTGACAAAAGTTGCAAAGTACATGTTTTGTGCATTATTAATTCAGGCTTCCCATGCCTCCTGGAAAGTGCTGGAAAGTTCTAGGATTTTTTTCTTGATATTTCAGGACTTGGATTTGAATGTATTGTTTTTAAAGTATCCAATTTAACTAAATTTGTTTCAAGTTGACTTGGTGCAAAACGCTTTATTTTGAATCAAATTCAGATCTGTTCGGAGACGTTTGAGGAAAATCTGACTTTGTGGAGAAATTTTTGTAAGTCATGCCCCATTGCCCATGCCATGATGTCAGTGATATGACAGCACCACAGATTTTAGATGGGTGGGCAAAACCAAGCGCTGCCGCCTCTGTATCTTTCTTTTTAATTGGACTGGATCATTCTCATCTGACAAATCTCTAGGTCTGGATCGATCAGATTTTGAAAAAGAACAACACACTCATTATAATGTCTGTAGATGTTTTCTGTTGTTTCATACTATGATCAGGGCGGAGACCCAGCGCGCTGGAGGGATTTTCACTCAGCGACTGGCATTGGTGACAAAATGTACATATTTGGTGGTCGTAGTGATCGGGCTGGGCCTTTCCACACGAGCAGTGAACTGTACTGCCCCAAGGTTCAAGTATTTGACACGATCAATAATACTTGGACTGAGCCGCAGGCCGTCGGCAACACACCATGTGGACGACGATCTCACTCTGCATGTGTGTAATGCTGCTTGGCGATTTTCAATAACATTTCAAGGATGATAATTTGTGGCATAGACAAGGGTCATTTTTACACGCAACAGCAAGAACTGATATGGCACGTCTTAGCTATCGCAATTCTGTCTGTTGGTTCGTCTGTCCGTCTGTTTGTGACACGGGTGGATCAGTCAAAAACGGTGCAATCCAGGATCACCATATTTTCACTATTGGCTGTTGGGAAGACTCTAGTTTTAGGATCTGTTAAGCTTTTCCATAAGTTCGAAAGGGGTCACCCTGAGCAAGGGTGCTAAATGAGATAGGGTGGGGAAAATGTATGATTTTTAGCCATATCTCGGTAAAGGTGTGAGATAGGGCCTAGGTTACTATTAATCACTAATAGGAAGTCGTACACTGGCTTTTGATTGATATTGAAATCAATGACCGTGAATGCCAAAATAGAGGTTTTTATGGATTTTTTGGCAATTTTGGGCTGTGACACATTTTAAGAGCGAATTGTGCCGAAATCACTACAGATAGACCAGTAGAACCTGCGGATGAAATTTTTTACGTTAGACATAGATTTGAATGGTCCAAGTCTCGACCACGTGGTTTGTGCAGTATTATTTTACTGCTAACGGCTGCACGAGACCAGGTATACTTTCTGGCGAATGCAAATGAAATGCTATAGACACTAGCCTTCATAATCATCGTGTCAAGTGTCAACTGCTGGGATCTTTGAGCTTAGATTTTGTTCACAGTGGGCCTTCAAACATGCACCGCTGTCACACGTTCCCCTTTGCGTTAGCTGGGCTTTATTGTTTTAGATATTAGGGACTAAGAAAAATAATTAAAATTGTTGCTACCAAATGACATATATATTAATACTCCATGAAAAAGGATCTGGAAATCCGTTAGGTATTAATTCCAATTCAGACCGTATTCCCTTTCATCCATACTATACCTTAAGGGATATTATGGGATTTATGATGTTCTCAGTTATATTTATTATATTTTTATTTATTTATCCCAAATTCGATTTTGGCTGGAGCTTTGCCCCTGGCCTCACTGGGGAAGCTAACAGCTGTTTCCCAGCTGGAATTTTGGGATCCTGCTTCTAAGGGGAGGATGGTGAATGGAAGATGGAAGGTGGGGAAAGAAGGCGAATGGAGGCAAGCCCTCCTGAATTAACATTTTTAGATACACTACTGATAATGATAATGATATTTGTAAAAATGTTTACTCAGAAATTACATAGAGTTGATTGTTGATTGTTGAGATATGCATGTGCTGTGTTGTAAGTCTGTAGGCTGTTATGCAGTAAGTGTGGATGTTTGCCTAAACACTTGCAGTTCATACATTCAATTTAGTTTTTATCTCAGTTTAGTTGAATACTGTATAGTATTTTTTCTTGTTATTTTTTTGGTTTAATTTTGTACTTGATATTGCACCATAGATCAATAGATCAGCAATAGATCTGAGCGCTTGATAACACATATTTAGTTTTCTTGGTTATTTCTGTGAATATTTTGTTGTAAATTGTTTTGGGATTGTGATCTAATAACCTGCTGATGTACGGTGATGATAATGATTTGTTATGTTGAATGGTGCTATGAAAGATGATTTATGTTGGGTTGTTGTAGTTGCGTACAAGGGCGAACTGTACATACTGAGTGGTTACAACGGTATTCACGACTTGCACTTTGACGACATGTACCGGTTTAACCCGGGTATGCATTGAATTGCATTCTCTACATTTTGTTTTCTTAAGTGCTACACGAAATGTCTGTAACAAGGCTTTTCACTTGCAACATTATAAGTCATTAGTGAAGTGAAGTTGTACCAGTTTCACACAACTACACAGCGAAAGAATGATGCAAGAAATGAAGATGACGACGGCACAACAAAGACAACATTTGCAGCTTCACTTATGATCTATAGTGTTAAACATTCATAAACGTTTTTAAATTAGCCCATCTCTTCTATATCTATGTATTTGTTCGTAAACCATTGACACAATGCTACGAAATAACAGTTTAGCTTTAGCAGTATTAGCTTATACTATATAAGAGTGGGAGTTGTTTGCAGCTATATTTGCCCATCATTATTGCATATACAGCATATACATGTAATTTGTTTCTCATGAGAATGATGCAGTATGTTACTGTGTACAGCTGATAGTCGTTGGACCGTTATTACGCCAAAAGGTCAAGGACCGTGTGCTCGACGACGACAGTGCTGTTGCCTTGTTAATGACCAGCTATATTTCTTCGGCGGCACCAGGTGTTTTTATGACTTAAATCTTGCATGTTTTTTTTCACTTAATTCCACCATCACAGGCTGCACGGTAGCGCAGCACTATTGTAAAGGTGACCAGCCATTTCAATGGGAGACTCCAGAATTTGACCCCTCGTATTTCCCCAACCCCTTAATTTTTCCACACCAAAATTTGCACGTATGATTATGTCTGGCATATCTCTTGATGTGCTAAATTTGGTGAAAATTCGTTTGCAGGGGGCTTCCCCAGGAATAGGTGAAATATAACGTTTGCGTGACTTTTTGTGCCTTTCCTTTCCTTCCTTTTTTTATTCTTGCTGTCCTCTACAGGAAAAACGACCGAACCAATTTTAACGCACGATGGCTCATATGACGCGGTTTCGCGCAAGGATGTGCCTTTTGGGGGTTACAAAATTTAAATTCAACATTTTAACCTATTTTTTCACAAAAATATGAAAAATTACAATGGCGCCTATGAGGAAAATTAGACAATGCTTTAAACCGTCATAACTCCGGCTGTGTATAAGATAAAGTCGTACTTTTTGGTTCTAGGGTATGGTTTTTAGGGCCAGCCAATTTAATTGTGTCATTTATATTTACCCCTGATTGACCCCCGTTACCATGGCAATGAAATTTGGAATAAAATGCGCCATAACTCGTCTCTCTTAAAAGATAATTGTGCGCTGTTTGTACCTACTTCCCTATTTTCGGCCCCAGGCTATTTGATAGTGCTATTTAAATTTCTCCCCTGGCGACCCCTGTTGCCATGGCAACAAAATTTGGGACAAAATTGCTGATAACTTGGTCCGTGTAAGAGATATCTGCAAGATTTTTGCGTCAATAAGGGGGTTTTCTACAACCACGATGTCACCCTTATACTGTATATAAACTGAACAGTTTTTTACATAAATATTCGTTAATGGGTAGATAGCTGTTGAAAGACATCCGTCAACTGTTAAAATGACAATTAGTTGTAATAAATCAATGCTAACATTCTGTGATATTTTTGAACACAGCTAGTGATAAGATTAGATTGATGATGATGAAGTGTCTACCTGACATATATATATTCATGCATTTGTATATTGTGTTATTGTTATAATGACAGTAAGTTAACAAATAGTTGTAAAATTGAGATACTTAGCAGCAGAAATTCAAGATATGTAATGTACTGAGAGCAGGATATTTTAGTCTTCAAATTAACTTCCAGTTTTCGTTTTAATATAGTCATCTGGAGTTTTTATGCAGTTAATTTTACTTGGAGGTTTTTATTTTAGTTTGTGTATAGTTACTCAGGAAATAATTTTTGTGTATCATTTAATCATTTTAGTTTAACTTTAGTTTGAAAAATGCAGCCAATGTGTAGTGACAAACTAGCAGGAGTCATTTGGTGAAGTTATTTTGGATGAAATGGTCTTACCATTAACCAGTTTAGTTGCACCGATCTGTGTGTCCTAAGTCGCAAATGTTTCAGCGTTTTATCTGTAAACTGGATTTGACACGTATTCCAGTTAGCGTGCATCGAGAAATTTTGTTTTAATTCATTATGTCAGTTCATTCTGATTGAAATATGCTACTGCAGGAAAAAATTATGGTTTGTGATTTTACGTTTTTCTTTATTGCTATGCACTATAGTTTTAGTCTTTGTTTTAGTTCATTCTGCTAGACGTATTTTTATTCTGTTCAGTTTTTGTTGTTCTTTAACATAAATGCACGTATTCACATTTACATTACCGTAAAACTAAGACCCATAATTTTTGTTTTTTTCTCCTTTTTGTTTGAAACTATCCCTGACTGAGCGTTATCATGTTGGTGACTGTGTAGACCGTGTCAGAGTGAAACTGATGATGCTGAATTCAATCTCATCGATTTGGCCGATCTCCATGTTCTTGACTTCGGTAAATCTTGTCTCTGTTCTGTGGGGTGGCTCGGCAGAACTGAGAACGGCAGAAACCGGGACCAGTTGACAAGACACTAAGGGTTAGGGTTAGAGTTTTGATGTTCCCGGTTTTGTTGTTTCTGGTTCTGTCATTCTTGATATTGTCGTTTCCGGTTTTAATGGGAACTGTTCTGTGGCCATATGTTTGCAGTAGCACCGTTGTCTCTTTCTGCGTGTAGTTGAATGAAATGGTACAACTTCACTAATGATTTATGTTATTTGTGGTATCCGTGACAACTGGAATTTAGTCAAGAAATACCCGCTTAAAATTGCTGCTTCTGTGATCATCAGTATTTTTCTTGCTGTAGTTGTGCCCGCATTATTTGGCTTGTTATGATCACTTCTCAACCCAACTGGTTTAACAATGCATGCTGTAGTCTAGGCTAAACTCCCCCAGCCTGTATCACCAACTTCCCACCAGCAGGATTTGTCCTACGATTATTCAAACGAAAAGCTGCATGCAAAATAAATAAGCAAGTGACAATCTTCCACTTCTCGCGTTGATCCCAGTTACCATCCCTGACCCTAACTCCATATCCTAATTTTAATCCTAACCGTAAACTTAAATGATACTGTGAACCAAAAGCTTATCGGCATCCGATATTGTCCAACGTAAAATGCATAATGGCAGTTGCAATCCCTAGACAATCAGCTCATGGATTCCCCGTTTGCCTGCATGGTGAGCATGCAGGCAAGGTACTTAGTTCCTTATTTAAATGTCAAGCTACAGAACTGACGATTAGCCTATGGAACAAGCTATGTGAAACTGGTCAAAGACAAATGTTGCATGCATGTTTTAGCACCGACATTGAAGACTTTGTCTATGCTGTCCGTCCTGGATGCTGGTCTAGATCGAAGCTGTCTGCCGCAAGACGTTCGGTAAGTTGTTGATTTGAAGACTAGGTACCTTGAACTAGTTACACTTTTGGAACTTGTATGGCTGTAATGTCTGGGCTCTTTAGGGGAATCTTTTTATTTGAGTTACGAATTTTTGTATATGTTTTCTAGTATCTTGTCAAGATATTGAAAAGTGCTTATTTTTTGTCCATTTCAATATCATTGTAAATGCTAAAGCTGGCATTACAATTTACTCTGGCCATAAAATAACTTAATAGAATTGATTAACCCATTTGTGCAAAACGCCCGGGGTGGATGGGGGGGTGATATGCATTAGTAGGTGGGTTTTACCCGCCTATTTTCCGTGTAAAAAGTTGCTGTGGCACGTGTGAGTGTAGAATGGAGTTGATAGCCATGACGACAAACAGCAGCGTCAGTCGCACACTGAACACGTCTGGCTAAATCTGTTACAACTGGACGCTTCGACATTATTGCAGTTGGTCTGTAAAATGTCCTTGATGCGTCACAAGGAGACAATGTTGTTGGGACTTAAAAACGTGATATTTCAACTGACATTATGTTTATAAAAAGTATATTCTTTGCGGATATTGTTTTCATTTTGATGTCATTGCATTGGTTTGTATCATAGCCCTGTCCTAATTTTTCATCATATAGTGATACTAAGAAGTTATAAGCTGTGTTTGTGTGGCTTCAGCGAATGAATTGTTTTCGCTTTTATGCCATGTACAGTACATCAGCGTACACTGTGTCTTGGAAAAGTTCCCGGTTTGTTTTCGTCTGTGAATGTTTCATTTGTGTTTCCATTTGTGTTATTTTTGCCCATATACTCCATGGGAAATTTGCATTGAGGGTGTGTGTAATTAACCCATGATTTAATGTGTTTCGTGTACTTGCTCTACCTTGTAAACATTGCATATGACAGTTTTGAAGTTGAGGTGTTCTCTGCTGTCTTAATTCTTTGTGTGAAAATTTGTCAAACTTTCTGTAAGTAAGTAAGTGAATTAACAAAACAGGTCAGTTACAGCCTGCTGATGTTGGAAATGCCATCATGTTAGATCATTGTACTGCAGATCAGTTAATTCCTGTGTCATCCTTGCTGTTCTCTTGCTTGCAAAATGAGCCGGGGCTCACTGTTCACATATGCCACCGACACATTAATCTGTGAGCTGATTCCAAACCTCGGCTAGGTCACTGTATAAGTAGTAATTGTCAGGCATGAGACTAACCTTGTGGAATTTGAGTAAAAAATGAAAAATATGTGACTAAAGTATCTGAGTTAACATCTCAGCCTGCCCCAGCTAGAAATATGAAGGGCACGCTAACTAAAATCGACACGGACGTTGGACCACTCTGTGATGACGGCATCTCTGAAGCAATGCCATTCTGCTTTACGCACGCTTCACAGCCAAGCAGTTGTAGATGCGCAGTTGAACTTTGTACTTAACAGAGTCCTTGGAACTACTCCGCCTGAATTATCATCATTTGAATGCTATCTTTCTAAATCCGTCCGCACTACTCTTGCTCAGTTACGTTCGGGTCACTGCTGGCTCCTCAACTTTTACGAGGCCCGCATCACTGCAGGCGTGACAGATGTTTTCCAGGACTGTGGAGTGGCACCACACTCACTCCGTTGAACATTTGTTCCAGTGCCCTGCCTGCTCAACACAACTGACAACTCAAGTTCTATGGGACGATCCAGATGCGGTGGCTGATTTTCTCAAGCTCGACGACAACTGACAAAAAGAGGGGAGCTGTGGGCTGCAACAACTTAAAATATGTGACATCTTCGCACTACCAATGAACGTGACAATTTGCAATCAAGATTTTCGATTTATTGTAGCTACAAAAATGATGTTAGTTTGAGTGGATTTTAAATCCTGTTGTTGAAAATTTCTGGTAGTTTATACACTGTATCTGACAAAATTTTAACAATCAGTCTATGTCTGAAAAAAAAATTTTGGACAAAGACAGTGGGGACTTTTTGGGACACTGTGTAGTTATTGTTTAGGGTAATGTATGCGCATGGCTGCCAGTTAATGTTGTACATAACTCAAATCCATCGATTTATTTTATACATCTGAGATCATAGTAATGATGATTGGTTGTTTATCAATGGACTGTGGATTATGTCATAATTGAGTAGTTAGTTTGTTGAGATTCAGCAGTTTCACATACAGGGTGAGTTAGTAAAAAACGTGCCCTTTTGCTTTTGTTTATATCTTCACCAGTTATTGACCGATTTTCAAAATTTTTTCACTGGTGCACTCTGCGTGCAATTTGCGATAATGTGATTATTGTATATCCCACCACTCAGTATATGCATCTCTACACTACCTTGTGAAATATAAGTGATATATATAACAATAATAGCAAACGAATATTTTGATAAACAAAAAAAAACATTTCATACCAACATTGTGGTTAATGGTCTGTATGACACTAGACTGTGTGGGTCTAACACAGTCACATGTCATACGGATCATTCACTGCAATGTTGTTTTGCCCCCTGTCCTTCAATAAACAGCATTATCACGTTGATGTCTCTCTGGAGGATAAGAGGGAAGATTATTAGAACTACCATTATGTCAATTACATATGTAGGCGTATAACGGAGTTCTTACAATTTTAGGTTTAGCTTGTTTTTTTTGTATTTTGTATTTCTCTAAAAGTTTAACTTACTGTTCCATTACTGCATTTGTGTGCATTTTGCCTAAAAAGGTTGTCCCTGAAATGACCTATATTGTGTCGGGTGGGACATAAAACCCTACTCACTCACTCACTGCAGTGTTGGTCTGAAGAGTTTTTTTTCGTTTACCTAAATATTTGTTATTATCGTTAGTTTTTCTTACATTTATATTTTGCAAGGTATTGTAGAGGCAATTTACGGTGTGCTGGGATATATAGCAATTACAAGGGCCATCCCAAAAGTTTCCGGCCTCGACGTATTAGACAATAATATTATGTACAATCTATACATCAGTGAAACGTACATCCTTTACGAACTATGATGAGTCGGTTGCGGATATGACGTCTTTGTAATTTATGACGTCATATACATGGTTCCTACTACTCTGCAGAGTACATTTTCCCTGACTTTCCAGAACAAAATGAATTGTTTTCCCTGACTAATTTGTTCATGCGAAATACCAATGCTGGCTTTCAATCACTTGCAATAACACTAGAAACAAGGGCGGCAGAACAAATGAAAAAGTAAAAGTATAAATAATCTGCGAGCGAAGCGAGCAGAAAAAATTTTGAACTGCTGTATGCAGTGTGCGTGCAACAGTTCTGTTTTTTTCTGCATCTTTGTTAACTTTTGCACCATGGTACTTTTGAATTCCCTGACTTCCCCTGACCGTCTGGATTTTCC
>Ga0209367_1006000_pt1 | contig 16829 bp, 8 predicted proteins | sample WorMetLIZISLAND2_FD_187412 | JGI IMG/M metagenome (GOLD analysis project Ga0209367, IMG submission 187412) | Marine gutless worms symbiont microbial communities from Max Planck institute for Marine Microbiology, Germany - Olavius geniculatus... ... | reverse complement strand
GCCTTGTTCAGAGGGCAAACTTCTAACGAGTACAATAATACTGGCATACATTTACTGTTTAGTAGATGTAGAAAAACTTCCTCAGAGGCTAGTCTACCAATCTTGCTAAATAAGGCATTTACAGATGGAAAAAATGACCGTTTTGCATTATCCAACGAACATTTAAATTTACAGAAACGTACAATTACAATACCCAAGTATCTGATACTAACCACCCACATAATAGGTGTACCGTCACCACTCAAAATATCAGCACATTTGACATTATACCACTGACCAATGCGCATGCAGCATGATTTTCTAACATTTATTTGCATATCGAGAAGATTCAGTTCACGTTCACATATACTGACAATGTTCTGTAGCTCGGAGACTGACGGAGATATCATTAGTATATCATCAGCGTATAATATAATGAAATACCGCTGAGATAACGACAAACGACTGACAACATCACTAATGCTAACACAGTTCTATCTGCGTTGCACGTGTCGATAAGTTTTTGCAACTAAACGTTTGAACGTGGCATTTTCGTTGCAATGGACACAACGCCGACGCTGCAGTGTAGCCTGGACAAGGACGCCATTAGCGACAGCGCGTACTACAACTTCATCAAAACGCCGCGCTCGCAAGTGACGCTCTCAGCACGTCTTGCTGTCATAATGATACAGCAGCAGCAGTAGCAGACACTCGACACTCGCTGCTGCTCTACGCCGCCAATCACGGACATATTCCCTCCATACGGACAAAAAACCCAGGACAAAATCTTTCTGAAAATATATTGCGACTGATTCTACTAGCTTAGTATTACCTCATGTATCATGATCACATTTTGTTTAGTATATTAGTTTACACTGTGTACATGTGTGCCGTGCTTGAGTGTTTAATTGTACAGAAAAGTATTGCTGCAATTAGTAACTATTTGTCAATAATGATATTTTAAAGTGAGTGGTGGTTTGTTCCAGATGATATCTAACAAGGAGATTTTGTTCTGGGAGTCTTGTTCACGGGTGCTATTGTTCGTTTCCCCTAACCCAGCGGCCTGCAGACTTACTCGGATTAGCGTGCACGTAATAACACTGTCACTAGACGTCTGTACAATTACTGCAGCCTCAGCATCACACCTAGCAGTTACAAGCCGTCCATTACATCACATCGCAGGCCCCAGTAGGCCTATTACTAAATTTGCTGCTGCAAGCCAGCTGCCTTTTCATGACGCACCGGTGCAATGACAGCTAGGGCGTAAAAAGTTTTCGTGTGCTTCCGGTTTCCGTCCGTTCCTAGCAAACTCCGTCCCTGTAATTTTTATTTGATGCTTAACAATATTACTCTGGATTATAGTCACTTAAAGTTAAACCTACAGCTGAACTATACGTCGCAGCATCGCATATGTTGTGCTGTTGCAGTCGTTTTCACACAAAAATACATTAAAGTGTAAACACATCTGTACGTTTATTCAGCGAACATTATTGTTAGCTACGCACGTATAAGTAGTAGAAGAAGTCATTATGAACAAATGTGAATAAATATCTGTACAAAAAAATTACATTTATAATATTGTACTTGAAAATAAAGTTTTATCAACTGCTATAAAGTGAACATTTGCAAGTTATTTAAAACAAAAAAAAGCTTATCGATAGCAGTCAGAAATATGAAGTTGCCTTCGACGGTACAGTGACGATCTCGCAGCTCTCAGTTGGCAAAACGTTTCTGAGTTGTTGCGAAAAGTTATGAAATTGATTGATTAAATGATTGATCTCGTGGGGACCGATTTATTGACAGTTTGCGTGTTGAACGATAGCGAGTTCACTGCGTCGACAGTTGGCAAAGAATGAAAACTGGCGTGCAGTGCATCACTAAAACGATGACGTGTTGCGCGCCATCATCAAATCTATGCGCGATATTGAAATCTTTTAGGGTTAAAATTAGTTCGAACAATGATCATTGTGGTTACTGACAGTTTCTAACAACACAGGGAGTATTTAACGCATTAACAATTATTGTATCATTGTATCAACGACGTTAAGCGTCTCAGTCAGTTTCATAATACATTAGAGCTACATGTGTGGATCAACCACAAAATTTACAAATAAGGTAGGTAGATGCGCGAATAAGTTATTTACATCCCAACAAACAAGCGCACTCTTGAAAATCAAACACCGTACGTACGTATACGTAAATTAGATCTACTCAAAGTTGCACGTATTTTGTAGATGAACGTGAGAGTGACTGCCCGACTACATGTAATTTCTGCAGGTCGGTCGGTGCTTTTCGGCCGTTTCTAGCTCCCACGCATTAGAGTATTTACTTTATAGTTCAGAAATCAGTATCGTGTTAGTACGAATAAAATCTGATGTCGTCGTCGTGGTGTACTAAAAATAGAGAAACCCTACATTGTTGTTAGCTTTGGTTCTACACAGTCATGGTAATCTAAACGACAATGCAGACGCATTTTATGTGGCCCATACCGTGCTACGTTCGCCTTGCCGTGCCCATTATTCGTGTCCATTTAGCTTTGAGTTGGGCTTGTGTCGTGCGGCATGTACCGGAGGCAATGTGGAGACCTGTAATGGCAGGCAGGGCTAGTTGGACTAATGCGCTATGGCTACCGTGCGATGATGCAGGCGTGGAGCATCGGTCTGTGATGTGTGATGTACCGATGACGTACGAACCGAATCCATTATCCATTACCGATTGATGATACCGAACACGTCGTGTCAGGCGAACCGACTTCCGCCGGAAGTGGATTCCGACCACGGCAAACATGACCGACTGCGCGTACGTCGCTCGTCGGCTGACAACAAAACTGCCGTGCTTCCGTACGTCTTTGATTAATAGCGACGATAGTAATAAACCGCTGACCGGACAACCGACCAGCGTGCCAGCGTGCTTTTTATTTCATAGTTGCGTCAGGATTGAACGACTTCCCGCCATCATAATCTCGAGATAGTTCGTGGAGCGCCAGCGAGGCCGACATTCCGGTATTTTTCATTTTTTGGCGCATAAATAAATGTCTGGTAGTCCGACACGCTGAATGTTGCATGGCTGCAAGTCAAAGACGTTGCCCTTGCTGCGATGTGGAGCGCAAACACAGCATAAATTTATACAACCCTCGACAGTGTGCTATAACCAGGTCCAGTGTGAGCAACGCCTGGCATGTTGCTAAAACCGTGGCTATAATATGTAAAACAAAAATATATGCGAAATATTCTGCAATATTTTCCCATTTTTTCTACACCCTCTTCTTGTCAATAAATCATACAAACATGCAAAATGTTGCTAATTATGACTCGCACAAGCAGGACATTTGGCATAATTTTATAAGTTCTTTGCCAGTTTTTGTTTTCGTGTACAACCACACAATGCGAAAATATAAACTGGCTTTTTGGCCCACTTTGGGTGGGCCAAAAAATGACCAACTTTTTTGTCAGAACTTCGTCAAATCTCCACCAAATTTAATAACTTTTGGCACAAAGATAGCCAAAACAATAGAAATATGTAAGATATACGCACTGTCCACCTCATATAATTTATGTCAACGCATTACCGTGTAAAACGCAGATGCTCCAAATTACGGAAGCCGGGAACCGCCACCGAATAATTCACATGTAATTATCGAGGTCGATAACTCGTCCGGACAATTATTCGGTGGCGGTTCCCGGCTTACGTACCAAATTGTTAGGCTATATTACGCGGTGTTTATCAGTATCTGATTGCTCACTTTTCATAATCAACTCCACAGAGGGCGCAATGTGATTTAATAATTTTGTGTTATTAAATATTTTACGCTAAAAAGCAGACAACAAAACAACTGACTTATGAGCTCATAACACATTCAGTCCACTAATGATTGTTGTGGTATTGATTAGTTATCGTTAATGCCGCTATCAGACATGGCATCACGTCTAAGCCATCGTGTACACTTTGGGCATAAATCCTGATAATTTGGAAGCAAGTTGTTACCCGAACTTATAGTTCTGCTGGATAAATCGCATTTTAGTTTACTGTGTGCTTAATTAAGTCGTTAGAACTTTTACGGAGACAATAACTCAGCATTATGCAACAATTTGGAGCATTTGCATTCTACACGGTAGTGCGGTGACAAATTGCGTAAGGTAGACAATGAGTGTGCGTTATATAATTTTATCGTCTTGGCTATCTGTATGCCAAAAATTATCAAAGTTGGTGGAGATTTGACGAAGTTCTGACAAAAACAATATAATGTTTATACGAACACGGAATCTGTCCAATGCATTTTAATAGTTTACAGTATATGTCCGTATAAATAAAATCAGTGAGCTGTTTAGACTGGTAAAAAAATATAAAAAAATTAATTTTAAATCGTAGATCAGCAATGTTTTTGTCATTCTTCGCTATTATTATAACTATACAATAAATATTGTCAGTCACGAGACCATTCGTTTCGTCACCAACGCTTTACTATAAATGGTCCATCGTCACCATGCGTCTATCTTGCACCGTTGTGGAGATATGACGTCTCAAATGTTGAACGCACGGAGGTAGACACGGAAAGAAAAATGAAAGAAAGGAAAAAGAAAAAGGAAGGGGGAGGGGAAGGAAAAGGAAAGGAAAACTGGAAAGAGAAAAAAGAAGGGAAAGGGAAAGGAGAAAAGAAAGGAAAGGGAAAGGGAAAGAAAGGGCAGGGAAAGAAGATGGAAAAAGAAAAAGGGGAAAGAAAAAGAAAAGAAAAAGAAAAGGGGAGGGGGAAGGAAAAAAGAGAGGGATAAGGAAAGGAGAAGAGGAAGGGAAAGAAAAGGGGGAATGAAAGGTAAAGCGATGGGGAGACGGAAAGGAAAGAGAAAGGGGAAGGGAAAGAAAAAGGGGGAGAAAAAGAGAAAGGAAAGGGGATGGGAAAGAAAAAAGGAAAGAAAGATGGGGAATGAAAAAGGGGAAGAGAAAGGGAAAGTAGAAAGGGAAGGGAAAGTGGAATTAAGATAGCTTAAGAAAAGCTGGACGCACGGACGGACTCACTCACGGACGCACGGACACTCAGATGATTTTATACTCTGTCCAATGCTATGCATTGCATTTGACAGACAACAAGTTGAGTCATTTTTTGACCCACTCTGTAGTTTGCGATTGGTAGCCCAGTAGCCTGCATGTTAGCTGGGCCTATTCTTCTTGTCGTCATTTCCGACTGCTGCTTGCTTCCTCGACTTTTACAGATCGTCCTTCCTTGCCATTCCGCGCGTTGCTGCTGCTCCGTCGAGAAAATAATCACGCATTAGAATTCGCCGCCAGCTGCGTCGACTCCGTGCCTCGATCCGCTACAGCTATATCTTCTAATTTGCGGCGGAACACCGCCACTGCCCGGAACCCATGTTGCTGGATCCTCGATCTTTCTGGGAGTTGGCGGCAGACCCCAGCGGCGGTTGTCGGACAGTTTGGGTGGTTTGTATTGTTCCTTGGGGCGGACATCTTGGGTGATAGAACAGTTGTAGAAGGTCACCGACAGCGTATATTCTTTTGTCAGCTGATATTCGATACGTTCCGATTAACGTCAATTGTTACTATACGAAAAACCTACCTGCCACTCAAGGAACCACCCAAGGTGTTTATCGCTAGGTAACGTAATACCACCCAACATGTCATACAGTCAATCGGTAGACAAGCTGGGGACGAGACGGGACGGAACGGAAGGCCGGTGCCGGTGTCACATTAAAATGTATTTCCATGAAAATTCCGCCCGAGGAGAGATAATCATGGAATTAATGTGTTTCTCCTTTATTAAAATATTACCGTCCACATAAAATAGTCTCCCCATTATAGGATCGCCAGCCAGTAAAGTCTCCCCCGGCAGAAAATTTACCGGCAAAAATCCGCCTCGCCCGGCGGTTATCCAGGCGGGACGGATTTTTACCAGTAAATTGTAGGCCGGAAAGATTTTTATGGGAGCGATCCTATAATGGAGCATCGGCGTGCGCGCCATGTCGCCAGGCGCGTTAAATCGTTTGCCGGACGTGACCAGTTTATGACCGGACGGACGGACGGTCGAGCGACAGCAACACGACGTTGTATCGCCCGGAGCAGCTTGTAACACTGCAGAATCACCGACGACGGACGATATCCTAGACGATAATTACTACCAGACAGCAGCATTCGCATCTCCGTCGACCGTGATCATCATATCATCGTTATAGACGGGTTCAACGTGGCCTGAATAATAATAAGCGAAGCGTTATCCCTGGGACTACGTAATACACGACGTAACACACGTAATTACTGTAATTATGAGCAAATTTTCATTGTCCGCTGCTGCTGAAGTATACGCGTACAGGTGATGTTTGTGTGATACCAAATCTGTCGGCGACGTATACACGTATCATGACTGACAATCGATGTAGGCCTACTTATATCGTTGTTACCAATACACACACCTAATGATATTTAATAACAAATGTAACTTAAGCTGCATATGTCCCAATCAAAAATCACATAGAACTCTTTTGTATATATCACATTTCGCTTGTATGAAAATATTTGAGATGTTAAGAATTTTACTGGAATTTTGCCATAAAAGTTACAGTCGGTTGTTGGGAAATTAAAATTTAATTTTAATTTTAATTTTAAATTTTATCTAATGACGAATAATGTGCAAAAGATATGATCAACTTTGACTGACGTGCCTATTCATAGCACTCAAGTATGGCAGCTGCAACGTGATTGGTCGATGTAACAGAAATTACTGGTTAGGCTTATTGCAAGTCAGCATACATTCCATGTTACTAACAGCCAGAAAAGTAAGAACTAAAGAAGTAAGACAAAACGTCAAAACGAACATGCGTATTTGGTCAGACAATGTCTGAGCTGAACCGTTGCAGGGTCATTGATGCATGTGTCTTCTGAGTAGACAGCTCCCAGCGGACAGACTGAAACCACCGGAGCTCGATCAGCGACAACAAGACAGACTTGGTGTCGCAATTGTACTGTCCAACTTTACGTCCGACCACACAGTTTTAATCTCAATTCCGAGTGTATACGACGCATGTACTGGCAGGGAAATCTAGGGCCTATGTAAACGGGTTGACTGAAAGTGCCGGACATGAAAATGACGGACATGAAATTGGTGGACAAAATATATATCGTTTGAAACTAGATTAAATTGCAATTATTTTCAAAAAACAACATAACGCAAGTCAGAGCAACAAGATAAGTTGTATAATGTCATAGATGTATTAAAATGCAACTACGAAAACCTTAACTTCAAATTAGCAATTATGTCATTGCAACTTGCAAAATATTAATCTAAAATGTCTCTTTGCAACAGCTGCTAACGATCACTAGCCTAAAACGCTACATGGTAATGTCAAGTACAGTATGTCTGAAAAAAAACATAATCATACAAGAATGCAATTCAAATGCAATACAACGTAAAATAAATGCAGTCATCGAAATGCACAAAAACACAAAAACTTGTCAAATACGTCAAATCAAACTATCATTTACGTCATTTAGTCACAAGTTACCGAAACAGTAATCGCGAATGTCTGTGCAACAGCTGCTAACGCGATCAAGTATAGTATATCTGAAAGAGCTAACGTAATTTCATATTCATCTAAAGTTTAACGTAAAATAAATGCTTTCGTTGAAATGCATCAAACATGCCAAACACATCAATTCAAAGTTATCCATCGTAGCATTATACCTCAAGTTAAGAAAACCTTAATCACAAATGTCTGTCTGCAACAACTGCTAACAATATGAAGTTTAGTCTCTCTGAAACAACGGTTAACGTGATCAAGTATACTCTCTCAATCTTAAAAAATGATGCAGTTTTAAATTCACCTTCACATTAACCTGATATAAACGCAGTCGTTGATCCGAAATCTACTCGCTTACAGGTCATGTTCTGCATATTCATGTCCGTCAATTTCATGCCTGGACATTTCGATGGTCCTTCATTTTCAGGTCCGTCATTTTCAGCGCCCCCATTTAAACACTGAGCTTTAAGCCTCAGAGTAAATCCATTATAAACGCAAGGGGAAAGCTATTCACTATTTCGGTTAAAAAGTTGCTATAATTTATGACTTTCTTTCTGCTACCAAATGCGTTTTGAAGACCCAGAATGTCTCAAAATTGCTCTTTGCAGACACACTGAACAACACTCAGATCTTGCTTACATGTAGAAAAAAAGTTAAGTAAAATATGAGAAGACGAGGAAAAAAGAAAAGCGACGAAGAGAAAAAATAAAATAAAAATAAAGCGTAAAACTTCGAAAACTTGCTCCCAGGGCTTAAAAAAAGATTGAATAAGCCTCTGTGTACAGAACGTTTGAAATAGCTTCAAATCGTTAAGATGGCTATGGCTCAAAAATCATGGGAGTTCTGTTTTTAAAATCATGGGAGTTCTGTTTTTTTAGTTTATGCTAAATAGTTAAATATTTGTTTTAAATTTTTGTATATGTATTAAACTATTACTTCTATTTACTTATTTACGGTACGTGGCGAATGCGCACTGGACAAAAACGTTCGGGACTCAGCTCTGAACAGCTAATAATAGGCATACGAAGGTTAAATGTAAGGTAAAGTAAAACAATGGCTGATATGCAGAAAAGCGGTAGCTTAAGTCAGAACTGCTACGCGCCAGGTTTGCACTGCCGGGCGTTTACATTAACACTGACATCATTATTGCAAATTGTATAACGTGCAAAATTAACGTTGCAAGAATAAAAGTTTCATCAGTTCAGTTGACTTGTTGATAACAAATGATAGTTGTCCAACTGGCATTTACTGTAGTTATGCGTCCAAAATTTATACAGATCTACATCGTTTGTCCTTAATATTGACTCCAGTTTTGGTTACAGCCGTGCATTTCCTACATGATATGCCTATTACGATAAATATAGAGATAAGGAGGGCCGGTGTCCTACAAAAAATAACAATAATCGCACTCAACGTTTGAATTACTTTGAACATACTTTATGCTTTTTCTGACAGCAAACTTAGTCGACAGCTGTCGGTCGACTGTTGGTTGATAATTTATTGGCTTTGGCTAGCGACATTTTCTCGTTTAATCCGGTTTCGCTGATTTCAGCGGCAGCAGCAGTAGCGGTGTTAAGATGCGTTCATTTGCTGCACTCAATGAAGACATCTCGGATGAAGACATCTCGTCTGTCGTCACGGACGCAGTCCAATTTTGTCACTCGTCGTCGACATCGTAACTCAGTGTCGTCACGCCAGTTTAAGAGCTGCTGCAGTGCTCAGTGTTTCAGCGCCTGCTCGATCAGCTGCCGCCACACGTACTCCGGGCGTCCTGTGAGCGATAGTGTGTCGGAATGTGGATCTCACATCTTCCTGTAGTGTCGTGGAACTAAGGTGTTTTGTATCGCTCACGCCTGACGCTCGCTACGTGCGGAGCAAGGACGTTCTCTTGATAGCCTAGACTTACAGTGGCACCGCCCCTTTTTGGCGACACCCACTTTTACTGTCGTCACGTGACCACTAAACGTCAGCCGAATGTGTATCAGTCCGTATAAATATTTTTGTTGATTCTTCTTTATTTGGCTTATATATCAAATTTTGTTTATGAACGGCTGGGTCAGAACTCGATTTAGGCTGCGTTCACATAAACACGAGTACGAGTACGAATACGGGTCCGGGTTTCCGCTTATGGCCCGTAGAAGCTTCACTCGTACGAGTGGAGCGTTCACGGTCACTTGTACAAGCACAACTCAACCCATGTCGGCCATATTGAATAGAATCGAATCGAAGAAATGCTTCGCCATTAAAACAACAATATTCCACTACAAAGTTACTATTTTTACAAACCGCACATCTCTAACGATGAACAATTTTACGATGACTTGAGTTCTGGCGTCAAATATGCGCCACAGTTTTTATAAATTATATTAATGCTATTTACGAGTAGTTTACTTTCTACGAGTTGGATAAAAACACGACTTGTACAGAAACTACTCGTACGAGTGAAATTTACAGGTAACCCGGACTCGTATGTATATGAACGGCCGTTATTCAAATATATGCAAACTCGTGTTTGCCGGAACTCGTATACAGGAACCCGTACAGTGCCGGAATCATACTCGTGTTTATGTGAACGCAGCCTTACCCGGTGCAAGTTTATGAACACGCCCTATGTAAATCCGTGCGACAGCCTAAGTCACATGACGACTGTGATTTTCGATTAGGCTGCGAGAGGCGCTAGCCCATAGGCTGCCAGTCCAGGCTATTAATAGAACGTCTTTGGAGCGGACATTGTAGGCGGGGCTACGTCACTCACCGTCGATAACCAGCATTCCCAGACATTCCAAGAATCGAAAAAAACTCACGTTACGGGACGAAATCTTGTAAAGGTATATTAGCCAGACGAACCACGGATATACCTTGTGGACCGGCTACGTGCAGTTGTCCTGAGGCAACGAACCATGTTATTTCCGTGTTGCCGATGGAAAAACAGTCGACGACGCTCGTTTGTCTTTAGCTGACCGACCGACCGACCGAAGACCAAGTCACGTAACCAAACAACCAGCGTTGTCGGTCACACTCCAATCTGTCAAGTGTCTGTAGCCGTGCCGACTTAACCTGATGATGCCACCTTTAGACTCATATAAATATAGATAAATTACACGCCTAGAAGATATCTCAGACTCGCAACTCAAAAGCCAAGCGCACCATTTAACGTTACTGCTATAAAGCGCCAATTGCCAATTGGCTTCATCAAATGTTAATTCGATAATATTTATAATTCTTCTTGTTGCCAGTGTATTTTTATACTGTAAAAATAAGTTTTAAAGTGGACAGTTTGGACGTAAGTGTGACGTCATAAACAGAGTAACGTATGTTATATATCGTACGTAAGAATTTGGTCAACGTACGTCAGTGGAGCGCGCAGGAATTTTGCTTGCATTTCGAGATGTTGCTGTTATACCGGAAATTGGCAGCTGATTGTATGCCCTTTCCACTACAAAAATCGCCGACAGCGTCGGACTTCTGGTTCCGAAATGCAAGCGAGTTTTCTTCGATGAGCGCGCGCTGCCTTGACGCCCCACCATACTGCTGGCGTTGAACTTTTTGCATGCTGTCAATAAAGCTTACTGAGCGTGACGTCATCGTTTGGGTTCGCACAAAATATTTTCATTAAAATTATTCAAAGCGATGTTATTATTTCAATTGATTAGTGTATTATTAATTAGTATTACATTTTACACTTATTTATGCAATATCGTTCTTTTCGTGCGACTTCGCCTTTAGTTAAATGTTCAAGAGAAGATAAAACTGTGTTTACATGTTTTCAAGTGTTCCTTTGTTAACCGTAGTCTTTTAAATGGGTGTAGCTTATTGCGCGTGTTTATTTTTGTGCTTTTGTATTAACGTTTGTTTTATGCATTAAAAGATTTATTTACTTAATAATGATTAGAGAAAACAGTGACAATTCAGTAATTTTTATGAACTATACTACACCCTACCAACGTATTTCTGTCCGCTGCTAACAGCACTGCTTTATTCGTTTTTCTTGAGTAATTGCTAATTTCTTGCAACGTGCCCTGATTTGCTACGCAAACGTTCAGTAACGGATAAATTTCTAACACCAAAAAACTGAGCGGCTTTGTTGCATTTTCAATGACAGTAAGTAAAGAGAATGATTAAACAATTAAGTGTGACTTAACCCCATTGCCGTAGCTAGCAAAAGATAAGTTAAACTAAATACGCATTGATGAAGTGCATTAACAACTGTTTTAAAAATCAGTCAGAACCAAAAATAAATTACATTTATTGTTATAGTTAAACTGCGATTGCTCATGGTGCATTATAGGCGGAGCATTACGGGCAAAACTTCTTACGTCACTCCTACGCACTTAAATTGTGGGCATTTCAACTATAGCTATACACCGTGGTCCATAAAAACGTGCCACTTTTATTTTTTGAATAGCTCCGTGCAGCTTTGGCCGATTTTAATAATTCTTGGCCTGCAACATCATGAAATAACTTGACGCAAGTAAGTTTGCTTTTGGCCACTTTACTTTAATAATGTTGTTACACTACCTTGTGAAATGCAGATCGTTGCGCCTGCTGCTTGCGAGTGGTGTCAACGTTTGCCGCTTGCATTCGCGCCGGAGGAAGACATTTTGAGCACATGATGTAATAAAGAGGATGTGATGTGACATGTGTGACTTTTTGAGATACAATAGTTGCCAATCGTGTTTGTCGGTTTTTAGTTAATCATTTCTGAGCGACGCGTGCGCCAGACTTGTCGAGAGGGTGGGGTAGGGGAGTTAGCTACCCCGGACCCCGCGACGTTTTGGGGGCTCCGCCGTCGGTCAGAAATTTATAAAGTACGCCAGAATGTGTATCATTTTGAAAAAAATGTAATTTTTTTCCCAGAGGGGTCCCATGAAAATGTTTGGGGCCCCGCAAGAATGTTTCCCCGGGCCCCGCTGTGGCTCTCGACGGGTCTGCGTGCGCTATCCAGTATGAAATCATTGTTGTAAATGGCCAAACTACGACTTCTGTATTTCACAAAGTGACAGTACTAAGGTGAGGTGGTCAAAACTATAGTCATTTTCGTCAAGTTCTTTTTTGGTGTCGCGTCTGAAAATTATTAACATCGGTTAATGTTTCACGTTCTTAAGAACCACGGTGTATATATGTAGAATTGTAGACGACGTATCTAAAAGATCCGTGTAGTTCGGATCATTTGTTAACAGCAAATGGCAAATTTCATTAACCAATATTTTTTTGATGCTGAGGTGGTCTTGTAGACTTAATGCAGTTGCTGATGATGGTGATGATGAAGATGTTCGTACACTGTTGATACAGCGACTAGCGGAATATACTCACTCACTGCGGTGGGGTGTGAAGGGCGAGTTGAAGTTTTATCCCTAGACAGAACAACTAGCGCCTTGACGATCCGTCTCTCGGCTTAGACGGTCCGAGAGTGCCGATGCTGTTCCATGCAACCTAGCATTCGTTCAGTGCTAATAATGTTTAGCCGCTAAAAGCTTGCATTACAGCCGACGACAGCACGCCTGAGTACACTATTAAACGACTTTTTATGCGGTCTCTCGGGAACGACTTCGGCGTGTTCTGTGCTTTATATTCGAAGAAATAAAACAAATCCGGAGCAGCGACGCATATGAAATCTTTCAATTTTGGCGTTTCGGTAGCTCACCCTGTCACGTTTTCATAAATTATTATTATTATTAGGACTATGAGTAGCATCATTATCGTCAGCACAATTATTTAAAAGTTGAACAACCGAATTGAACTTGCAAACGAAATACATTTCCATACTACTGTTATATTACTTTACAAAAAATATTTTACTTTTTCACATAGTAATATATATCAAATTTGTGGCGAGCTTTAGTGTCATTCGTAAGTGTTTATTACGTTTTCGGAACCGTTATGGCTTTGGTTGTTAGTGTAGATCAAATTGATACAATTGCTAAACGCAAAATAAGTCAATAAGGCAAGTATTGGCTTGTGTTTTAGGCCTATCGCTGCTTTCGCGTAGCTTGTTTTCCGGTAAAATTTTTAGCCCAGATTTTACATTTGTAGAAAAAAAACGAAAAAGAAAGTTTTTCCACAATTTTCCAACAGCCCAAAAATAAAAAAAGGTTGGCAGTTGCCCCCGGCTCCCTCTGCCTCGACGCCACTCATCACTGGTTTGAGAGTGTCCGCTATCTGTTGGTGTGGTTACTATACCTCTAGGTGTTATAGCAACAGTACAGTCAGACACAAACAGCATTCGCAGCCGTATAGCAGACTTGCTGGAACAGACAGCATCACTCGCACTCGCAAGACAGTCGGCAATTTGGCGCGGCCGAACTCGGCAAGCTGCGACAGCAAAGGGCGGGCCATGTCAAGGGCACGACTCGCTCTCTTTCCTTGTCCGTCGATCCGATAGCGCGTGATCGATGGACATAAAGAAGGAACTACTCCGCTTGGAGGCGTGGGATGCCGCTAGTTGCCAGTGGCGTAACTAAGACTCTTTTTCGGGCGGGGCAGATTCAGAGGCTTTTTTTCCATTTTCCTCCCTTTTCTTCCTTTCCTTTTTTTCCCTTTCTTACCCTGCTTCCTTTTTTCTTTTTTTCTTTCTCTTTTCTTTTCCTTTTTCTTTCCTTTATCCATTTTTTCTCTTTTTTTCTTGTCTTGGAAGTAGGACCCCTTAAATTCCAGCAAGAGAATTTGGTTGAACGCTGAAATACCGTGAAAGCTTAGCCGACACTGGATTTGGTGCATTATAGCTGTAAAATATGACATTTGGTGGCAAAAATTTCGATAATTTTTTCTGGCAATTAACAGAGCAGATCTAGTGCAGTTTAAACCATAAGTCAAACAAGGGCAATGCCACAAATTTAAAAATGACGGTACAAATAATCTGCGAGAGAAGAAGCCAAAATTATTTGTACCCCCACTTTTTGTCCAATGCAAGGCACAACTATTCTCCCTATCCCCCTTTCCGCGATAAAAATTATCGGATTTGCGTGAATTGCATAAGTCACCTTTGGCGTTACAGGGGGAGGGCATCTGCTCCATTTGCTCAATTTGCTCCATACGCCACTTCTAGTTGCCATGGCACGGGTCGGTGGTGTGGTGGAGCTCGGGCGTGATGCTGCGGTGTCTGACTGACCACACTGGCAGGCAGCTAGACCCAGTACCGCCATGTCAATAAACAGTAGTCACTTGCAGACTGCGCGCGCCGAGCGGCCCGCGCGCAGCGCAACGTTTCCGCGCAACATGTGACCATCGTCCCTAGCAGCCGCGACGTAACCAACCACTGAGGACAGACGGACGCAAAGTTGCAGCAGCAACAGCAACAACAACTATGCGTTGCGTCCTTTGACGGCGTCTTTTGATTGGCAACAAATCGAAGCTGAGCAGCTACGCTCGCACGCCGGCGCCGGCGGCCTACGTTAATCCGAAGTCGTGTTCGGATGAGTGGCTCTTTGCTGCGAGCAGCATCGTTCACGCGCTGAGAGCTCGCTGAAGTGAACTGTCTCATTCTTGTCGGTCACTCGGTCGGTCTGTGGGTCGTGATTGTCGCTCGATGACATGAGATTAGCTACTACTGTGAGCTGTGTCACGACTTGGTCTTACACACGACTCAACTGACGTCAACAGCGCAACACTCGCTCAGGTTTGCGATGCAGCGTTTGCGATCGTATTAAATGCGGTATTGCGCGCAAACACTAAAACTACAAAGGTCTCGTTGCTTTTTGTCCCTCTTTATCCGAAATGTTCATAAAATAGCTATTGTATTTTTTTATTCTTACGATGTGCTTTTTTACTTCTGTTTTTGAGTATCTTTTTTGACTCTTAGTCTTGAAATGGGTGTCGGCATTTCTTCGTTCGTCGACCTGCAGCTGGCGGATCCACGTATATCGAGCACGACCTCGCTTCCAGTTTGGCCTGTCGTCTGGTCGGTTACCTACACGGGTGTTCATCGCCAGATTATGTACTTTATGCACAGGAACGTAGACGACAGACATATTTCGATATTTCGGAAATTCATATTTACTTACCAGTAGGCTAATCTGTCATCTAGTAATGAAATAGAAAAAAATTCAGCTAGTTAACGTTTACATACTACACGCGTGTGTAGTTGGACCAGTTCACACACGGTATTCGAGATCGTCGGTTGAAGTCAACGTTGACGCTGCTTGAGTGTGAAACAGAGCGGCGGCGGGGGCTGACAGTCACGTGGTCGAAGGCCATCAGTCCGATCACTGACGGCAGACGGACGGCGATGACAGCAGTCGCTCACTGCGGTGAATGAAACATTTTTACTTTACTTTGATAACGTTTTGATAATATTTTGTTCAAATACATTTTATACTGTAACATCTCATATTGTAACACTTTTATTTTGTGCTGCAGCTAAAAGCTGCATTAAAACGAAAAAAAATATTTAGCTAAAAGTATTTTTTTAAAAGCATGCATACAATTACTTGACATTAGTACGTCGTCGAGTACCAACCGGTTGGCAGTTTCGACGCTGAAGCGTTTAACTTACATGCAGCTCGCTCTGATCCTGTCTCTGCATGGGTTTACTGTTCGGAATACATTACCTTCTATACTGTCTGATTTTCTTTACTGACTCTTTTTAAACGCTCGTATTTTAAACACTTATAGGGTGTTTACGCGATGCAGCAAACGTCCAGCAAACTTCCAGCAAACGTTTAGCATTACATTTGCTGGAAGTTTGCTGGATCGTGTAAACACCCCATTAAGCCCAGTACATACTAGGGTCGGTCCAAACGGTCCGTTTCGGACGTATCGTCCGACCGAACCACTAGTGTGTATACAGGGTTTAGTCTTTGCTCTGTACTAATCTCAACGCTACAGCTCATTGAAAATTTTCCGATGACACAAGTGCAATCAATATAACGTAGCAGTCGATTTAGCGCATCTGCTGCATGCGAATTTGTAATCGAACATAAGTGACATTACTGGTGTTGAGAATGTTGAGAAGAATGTCTATGTTATAAGGTGGCGGAAGTCCTGCACGGTTGGGCAGCACTGGTGGCGGTAGCGCCGTGGCACTGGCCAAATGTCGTGGACATTTGAGACGCTACGGACGACTTGGTTCTTACTGGTGTCAGCGACGCTGTGGCACGTGGACTGAATGTGGAGCCAGATGCACCAAGTTGTTGCTTGTGCTCGTCAACTTCGCCTTTCTGGCAAGTGTTTACTGGTATTGTCTTGTATTAGCTATTAACTATTATAATTATGACGTCAGCCAGCGGAGTTGATCGACCAAGTAAAAAGTCCACATAAAATTTCTCGGATACTTTTGATGGTGCAACGTTGGTGCAACGCGCTTTACGTCATATTTTTTACAGAAAAAGA